>Ga0207027_1129_pt1 | contig 12603 bp, 6 predicted proteins | sample Alteio_BWMinCont_43_FD_153280 | JGI IMG/M metagenome (GOLD analysis project Ga0207027, IMG submission 153280) | Enriched cells from forest soil in Barre Woods Harvard Forest LTER site, Petersham, Massachusetts, United States -... | ecosystem: Environmental > Terrestrial > Soil > Temperate forest >... | reverse complement strand
GAAAATGCGAAATTAAAAAGAAATACGTTTATGTTTTTGTATTACGAATCACAATGGCATATTTTTTACACAAAAGAACAAGATAAAAAATCACAATACATAACTGAAATTCAATACGATCAACTTCCTGAGCTAAAGCAATTGGAGCCAATACTAGCCAAACAATTGCCTAATACCACTTTTTCGAAATCTTTGAAAGCGTTGGCCAGCACTTTATTGACGGAATACCATGAAAAAATACGTCAATACGTTCCTTTTGCAGGTGGCTTGGGTAAAATTAAATTGGTGCAATTACTTGATACTGGCGAATTTTATCTAAGAAAGACCCAATTGTATGATGAAAAAGAGACAGCACGCATGGATCTTTTGGATAAAGAAAATTATTTTGTAGCCTCGGCAGGGCAAGCGGTTGTTCCTGGCAAAATGAAGCGTACGACCATTGGAAGCGATAAAGACAAAAAAGATGAGCGGTGGGCAAAGAATGATTTATTAGTCTCTCTTTTTAACGGTGAGTCGTTCACAGTACATATGCATAGACGTAAGAACAATCCACTCAGCGCGGAGCGCAGTTGGTCTTTCGGTGTTTGGCTTACAATGTATATCAATGCGCTTTCTGCAATAAAGGAACTCGGGTTTGTGCATGGTGATATTAAAACAGATAATTTTTTACTACTTTTTTATAATCAAAAATTTGAAGCCAAGCCGATAGATTTTGGGTTTTCACAGCCTAAGGGTCAAAAATTGATTGATCGGTTTCAGGGAGGATCAGCAGGCCACATGGCACCTGAATTATTAGCGCCTGCAACGAAAACATCGGCTGGAAAGAAGTATCCCTCGGGTACACTTAAAACAGATATTTTTGCCTTGGCAGTGATGGGGTTTGATTTAATTTTTAATATGACAGAGCCCCAAAATAAAGCATGGTTTAGCCTGTCAGAAGAACAAAAAATGGATAGTATCAGAAAAATGAGCACGACAGCGGGCGGAGAACATTTAAAAGCAGTAGACTCAAAAGAGCAGCAGGCGATTTTTACATTGCTAAACAAAATGATGGACCCTGACCCTGACAAGAGGCCTGGGCTTGATGAGATCATTCCAGCTTTTAATGAAATTTACCTTAGCCATATTAAAAAAAATCCCGATGAAGAAAAAATGATGAATACCTTTTTGCAGCAGATGGCAGAGCAAGAGCAGCAGAGATTAGATCGGATTAACGAGCTACTATTTCATTCTCAGATAAAAAAACCAGAAACCGGACTGGGTGAAGATCTAGGGGAAGAGTTTGATATTGGAAAGCCTTTACTAAAAACCCCCCTGACGGAACATTCATTTTTGGCTAAAGATAAAGACAAAAAAGATGGATCGATTTCCTCAGTAGAGGGAGAGGGGCCCTTATTGCCAAAAAAAGACCGGCCTTCGAGTGGTTAGACGTTGGAATAGTTCAAACTTGGTAAACATCGAAAAAGAACTTTGCGGCCTCCCCACCCAGCCTACCCTCCAACAAAGTTGGCGGGGAGGAGCAAGTCTCATAGGCGTCAACTTAAGAAAAACAATGGCTCTGTCATATTAGCGCAGGCCATATTGTTATGCGTAACTTTAGCCTTGCCCCTGTCGTCCCGCGGCAATATCCTTACCCATCAGTCTGAAAAGCCAACACATTTGTCACCCCGCAGGCGCTGCGTTCTTTATATTCACTTAAGAATTTGACGCTAACACGCAGCGTTTTTGCGGGGTGACAAATGTGTTGGCTTTTCAGACTGATGGGTAAGGATATTGCCGCGGGACGACGTAGTTGTTTAACATTGCTTAAGTTGACGCCTATGGAGCAAGTCTGGCTCCTTAAATTGTCACTGGGCCCTTATCAACAGTGTCACTAAGTTGATACATTATTTTCTGCAGGCCAAAAATTTTTTTTGTAAGTGCTGCGATCTTAAAACTGGCGTCCCCAAGGGGATTCGAACCCCTGTTACCGCCGTGAAAGGGCGATGTCCTAGGCCTCTAGACGATGGGGACTAGCGTTTTGCGCTACCCTGGTGGAGCTAGGCGGGATCGAACCGCCGACCTCTTGCATGCCATGCAAGCGCTCTCCCAGCTGAGCTATAGCCCCGCTGCTCTACCAAGAATTAGAGCAGGGATTCTAGCAGCCCTTGTTTGTTTGTCAATGCAAAATCTTTCTTTATTCAACATTTTTTTATGACTAAGCCAAAAAGGCCGGGGCGCTATAACGATAGTGCATTATTTAACCTTTCCAGGGTGCGTTCACGTCCTAGCAGCACGAGAGTGATATCAATGGGAGGGGATACAGTGTCACCTGTCACCGCAACGCGCAGCGGCTGGGCAATTTTACCGAGCTTTAAGCCCAATTGTTCAGCCGTCGTGTTGAGGACTGCATGAATTGTGTCTTTGTGCCATTCGGTCAGCGCAGACAGTTGCGTCATTATGGATTGCAACGCTGGAATGACATCGGGTGTCATATGCTTTGTGACAGCTTCCCTGTTATAAATGACATCGCTATAAAAATAACGGCTTTTGTCTGCCATCTCATGCAATGTCTTGGCGCGCTCTGCTTGTGCTTTGACGACTTCTACTAAAGAGGGCCCTTCTGCAACATCGATACCTAAACGTTGCATGTGCCAAGCTAATTCAGCAGCCACGTGTTCCGGATTGCTGGTTTTAATGTAATGTTGGTTTAGCCATAAAAGTTTTTCTGGATTGAACGCGGCGGGCGCTTTATTAATTCCACGGATATCAAATAGCTTAATTAATTCTTCACGTGAAAAAATTTCTTGATCGCCATGCGACCATCCCAAACGGACTAAATAATTTAATAATGCTTCTGGTAAATAGCCTTCTTCTCGGTATTGCATCACGCTGACTGCGCCATGACGTTTTGATAAACGTTTCCCATCCGCGCCGAGAATCATAGAAACATGTGCATACTCCGGTGGAACAGCGCCCAAGGCACGTAAAATATTAATTTGGCGCGGTGTGTTATTGATATGATCGTCACCACGTATCACATGTGTAATATGCATGTCCCAATCATCGACCACAACGGTAAAATTGTACGTAGGCGTGCCGTCGCTGCGCGCAATGATTAAGTCATCCAACTCCGCATTACTAAAAATAAGTTTGCCACGAATTAAATCATCAAATTCAACGACGCCCTCGGTGGGGTTACGAAAACGGATAACGTATGGTTCGGGTGATGTATCGTGTCGATCACGACAGTGACCGTCATAACGCGGCTTTTGTTTATTGTCCATTTGGGCCGTGCGGAGTTGTTCTAAACGCTCTTTTGAACAATAACACCGATACGCATTGCCTTCTTGTAAGAGTTGCTCTGCCACGGCATGATAACGCTCGAAACGCTTGGTTTGATAAAAAGGCCCTTCATTATAATCGAGTCCCAACCATTGCATGGCATCTAAAATAGCTCGCACGGATTCTTGGGTAGAGCGCTCTAAATCAGTGTCTTCAATACGCAAAATAAACTTGCCTTGCATTTTGCGCGCATATAACCAACAATAAAGCGCAGTCCTGGCGCCGCCGACATGTAAATAGCCTGTTGGGCTAGGGGCAAAACGGGTCACAACGGTCATGGTGCTTACTCTTTATAAAAGAGGAAGAGTATAGATTGACCGCCGGCTTCAGGGCAAATAGAATATAGCGCTCAGACGTAACCGTTCATGAACGCTTACGCTCAGAAGGGCGATTAGCTCAGCGGGAGAGCACTGCCTTCACACGGCAGGGGTCACTGGTTCGATCCCAGTATCGCCCACCAGTAACGACCCAGATTTTTTTCAAGAACGCCCTCTGATGGGTACCTTTGGGCGAAAAACTCTTCAAAAGCTTGCCCCGTTATGCTTGTAAACGGGGTGCTCACATACTCGCATGTATGCTCCGCTTTTTTCATCTTTTTTCGCCCAAATCTACCTCATCAGAGGGCGTTTGTGAAGAATTAAACTACAGTGACCTGAGCTATTGCCTAAGCTCAGGTTTTTTTTCTTCAATCTCCTTGCTGAGAATGAATGGCTTTCACAATTTGTTGCTTCACGGCTTCTAAATTGAAACTTGCGCTTGCTTGCATGGGTGGATAGGCAATAAAAGTTTGTCCAAGTTTCTCGATTTCTTGTTGTACAAATACAAAGCGCCAAAATTCATGGGCAAAAAACTCCATGCCATAACCCATTCCTTGCGTGCTGACACGTTCAAACGGGTCTAAGCGTAGGTTTGTAATGCTTGGCCAATCGAGTTTGACACTACCGCCGAACCAACCATTGGGCTGATTAATAAATTGATATTTATAATCGTCTATTCTGACGGCGCCCAGTGTACTTTCGGTGAAATATAGAATTTCATGCCGGTTGGAAGGGCCTTTGCCCGTGATGAGTGGCGTTTGATTATAACCATCCAAGTGTACCTTATACGTGGTGTCGCCAAGCTGTTTTCCTGTTAATAATTCATTCACTATATTGGGGTCACCGGCAATCGCTGTTAATGTTGGAAACCAATCGAGGCCTGACATAATACTGTTTTCAATTTTCCCTGCCGGAACATGATTAGGCCAACGAACGATGGCCGGGACTCGCATTCCGCCTTCCAGCGCCATGCCTTTTTGGCCCGCAAAAGGGGTCATGCCACCATCCGGCCAGCTAGCAATTTCTGCGCCATTATCGGTAGTGAAAATAACAATAGTATTATTGTCTATGCCCATGCTGGCGATTTTTTGCATCACAGTGCCTACAATGTCATCCAATTGTGCCATGCCGGCTTCTTCTGTGTACCAACCATTTTCAGAATTCATTTGATTTTTATATTTGTCTGCTAAATGGGTAAAGACATGCATACGGGTTGGATTGAGCCAAATAAAGAAGGGCTTGTTATTGGTTTTAGCTTGGTCCATGAATTTGAACGTCGCATCTAAAATTTCATTGTCGACGGTTTTCATGCGTTCAGGTGGTAAAGTGCCAGCATCCTGTAATTTTTGTTTACCGATTTTGCCCCAACGCGGTTGAACAGTAGCGTCGTCAGCGGTCATTGCCCAGCAATGGACCATGTTACGCGGCCCCACTTTGTCTTTTAATGCAGCGGGATACGAATGCCAAAAAGGGTCTTCCATCGCATCCAAATGGTATAAATAACCAAAATACTCATCGAAACCATGGACGCAAGGCAGGTATTTATTTAAATCGCCCAAATGGTTTTTGCCAAATTGGCCTGTCGCATAACCCATCGTATGCAACACAGTTGCAATCGTCGGTGCTTGTGCAGGCATTCCTACGTCTGCGCCTGCTTGGCCTACCGTGGTCAAGCCAGTGCGGATGGGTAATTCACCCGTAATAAAATTAGCGCGACCTGCAGTACAACTCGGCTCTGCGTAATAATCTGTAAAACGCATGCCTTGTGTAGCCAGCTTATCTAAATTGGGTGTCTTGCTTGCCATGATGCCTTGATGATAGGCGCCAATGTTAAACCAACCTATATCATCGCCCATAATAACAATAATATTGGGTTTTGTTGGCGTTGTCGGTGCAGTTGTCGGTGATGGGGCGGTGGCTTGTGCTACTGTTGTGGTGAGAATACTGATGCATACTACGCGGACTATTTTATTTAGAATAAATGTCATTGGCCAAATCCTTCTGAGATACTGTTTATTCCATAGGACAGGTTTCTTTTAAAACAAATTTAATAATAATGCCTAAATTTATTTTAATTTAATAGACTGCTCTTAGAAAATAATATATGAAATACGATGCGCTCGCTATAATTTTTGTTAATTCTATTTATTGCGGTATGCTCTCTTTTCTACGTAAGTCATTAGTGGTTAGTACGTAAGCCCTAAATAAATATAAAAAAAAGCTTGCTCTTCGGTTCGCAATCCAATACAGTAATTTCTTGAAAACACTCTTTGATACGATCCGTGATTAGCTTAAGATTAAGTGACATGGGCGATAAGTGAATTTTAATTTTTGTTATTTAACCGTAAGGAGACGATGTATGAGAAATAAACCGCAACTTTCATTGCTAGCTGTCGGTGTGTCAGTAGCAACAATGCTACTAGCTTCTACGACAACTTTAGCTGCTGCTACCGCGTACAAAGGCGAAAATTACAAAGGTGAGGCTCCGTGCCCAGTAGAAACGATGTTAAAAGATGGTTTCTATGTCGGTGTGCAAGGTGGCTATGACATGTATCGACTCAAAGAAGATGTTAATCTAGAGGATACTGATGAAGATGAATTAGAAACCAATCCTAAATTGAATGCTAACGGTTGGGTCGGTGGCGCGTTCCTGGGTTATGGTAAATACTGGGACAATTTCTATCTAGGTGCTGAAATTTTCGCAAATGCAAGTGGTGCTAAATCCGATATGGATACCACACTAGAAACAAGTGATGGTGATATTCTTGACCTCGATACCGATATTAAAGTGAAAAGCGAATACGGTATTAGCTTGTTGCCAGGTATTAAAGTCAACGACGACACCTTGTTCTATGTCCGTTTAGGTTATAACTGGGCAAGAGTGGATGTCGATACCGATGTTGAAACCAATGTAGGCGGTTTTGTCGTAGGTGGCGGCGGCGATGATGATAGTGAAACGGTGCATGGTTTCAACTACGGTGTTGGTATAGAAACACTTCTTGTTGATAACTTCAGTCTACGTGCTGAATATACGTATACTAAATACAATGATACCGATTCTGGTGATGATTCTGTAGATAATGATCTGAAAATTTCAGATAACCAATTCATGTTGGGTCTTATCTATCACTTCAGTTAATCTTCTTATCGATGTGCTTAAAAAAGGCAGAAATAATACTCTGCCTTTTTTTTATCCACAAAATACCTATTTGTAGTTTTTTGTGTGACTGGTTATCGGTCTCCAGACTGCTCTTTCAGCCATAACATGGCCTTATATGCTAATATATATCTATACACCTCTGTCATTGCAACATAATAAATAGTCGCTGGTTCTCGTCGTCCCGCGGCTTGTCCGCGGGATCCAGAAAAGTCTATAAAAGCCTGGATCCCGCGCATAAAGCGCGGGACGACGCCTGGGTCCCCGCCTTCGCGGGATGACAGAATTCGCGGGGATGATAGGATTTTTGGGGAATGGGGTTTGTATATTTTTCGCCAGCGACTAGGCCCTAGGCTTTTTTGATCTTTTTGATATGGATTATTATCGAAGGAGAAAAGAATGCTCAAGCTGAATTCTAAAAAAATTCTCTTAGTTGACGATAATCAATCCATTCATGAAGATTTCCGTAAAATTTTAAAAATAGAAAAAAATGAGCATCAATTAGACCAAATAGAGGAAGAAATATTTGGTAAAGAGGAAAAACAAGAGACTACAGAAGAATATACGATTGATTCTGCTTACCAGGGAGAGCAAGCCCTGGAATTGGTTAAAAATGCGGTAAACATAGGCCGTCCTTATGCGCTTGCATTTGTTGACGTACGCATGCCACCAGGTTGGGATGGCATTGTAACGGTGGAACGTCTCTGGGAAGTGGACCCCAATTTACAAGTTGTCATTTGTACAGCGTATGCTGATTATTCATGGAAGGAAATTGTTCATAAATTAGATTCACCTAATTTCCTTATTTTAAAAAAACCTTTTGATATCATTGAAATTCGACAATTATCTGCTGCATTAACGAAGAAATGGGAATTAATGCATCAAGTCAAATATCAAATCGATAACCTGCAAACATTAGTAGAAGAGCGTACCAGCGAATTAGAAAAAACCCTTGCTTTGACACGTGCCACGCTGGAGTCAACGCCAGAAGGGATCTTGGCGATTAGCAGTGACCATCAGGTCATTACCTACAATCAAACTTTTCTTAATTTATGGAATTTGACTGAGAATATGCTACAAAATGAGAAAACATTTCTCATTTTTCAACGTTTAGCCAAACAGGTGGAAGAATCAAATCCATTCTTAAAAGTCATGACTAAATTAGCAAATGAGCCACAAAGTATGGAAGGAACAAAAGAGTGGAAACTTAGAAATAATAAGACAATTGAACATTATGCCCAACCTCAATATATAAAAAACAAAGTCATTGGTACGGTTTTTTGCTTCCGTGATATCAGTGAGCGAAAACGGTTGGAGCAACAATTACTATTTCAATCGACGCATGATAGTTTGACAAATTTGCCTAATCGTATCTTTCTTATTGATCATATCAAGCAAGCCATTGCCTATGCCAAGCGTGAAAAAAAACAAGTTGCAGTTCTGTTATTTGATCTCGATAATTTTAAAGAAATCAATGATTCACTCGGACATGGTGCAGGAGACGTTGTTCTAAAAATTATTTCTGAACGGCTCAGCAATAATATAACGGACATTGATACAGTGGTACGCTTGGGTGGAGATGAATTTGTTGTTTTGTTAGTCCTACAAAGTGATGAAGAAGAAGCATTAGCAAAAACCAAACAATTACTCAGTTTATTTCTAACTCCCTGTAATATCGATGAGCATACACTGACAGTCACAACCAGTATTGGTATTAGCTTTTATCCGCAAAATGGTGAAGACCCTGATACTTTGTTAAAAAATGCCGATGCCGCACTGTATAATGCTAAAGAATCAGGTAAAAATATGTATCAAGTTTATAAACCTGAGTTTAATCAATATTTATTGCAGCGTGCTGAATTATTAACGGCATTACGACAAGCGTTGGATAGGAATGAATTCGTATTACACTATCAACCTTTAATTCAGTCAGAAACGGGGAAAATCATCGGTTTAGAGGCATTGGTTCGTTGGTTGCACCCAACATTGGGGTTTATTTATCCGCAAATTTTTATACCTTTAGCGGAAGAAGCGGGCTTAATTGTTTCAATTGGTGAATGGGTATTAAAAACAGCCTGTTTACAAACAAAAATTTGGCATAAAATTAATCCCATGCTGAATATTGCTGTCAATGTATCGAGTTATCAATTTATGCAAAAAAATTACGTAGAAAATGTAAAAAATATTTTGCGCGAAACAAACCTGGATGCAGGCTTTTTAGAGTTGGAATTGACTGAGAGCCATATTTTCAGAAACTTCGAAGAAACTGCCACAAAAATGCATAAACTAAAAGCGCTGGGCATCCACTTATCGATTGATGATTTTGGTACTGGTTATGCAAGTTTCAGTTATCTTAAATATTTTCCATTTGACAAAGTTAAAATTGATAAAATGTTTATTCAAGGCATTCATTTGAATAATACCGATGATGCCATTGTTGAAGCAATCATTAATTTAGCAAATAAAATGGATATGGAAGTAGTGGCAGAAGGAGTTGAAAAACCGGAACAAATTGCTTTTTTATTAAGTCATCACGGCAACCAAATGCAAGGTTATTATTACAGTATGCCACTCGATGTGGAAAAGTGCACTGAATTACTAACTAAAGAATCTTCTTCGCTATACCCGTAGCGCCTGGGTTTTAGGTGAAATACTCTGTAAGAAGAGGTTATTATGCGCTTAAGTAATAAAGTATTAATCACATTAGGCATCGTATGGGCAATTTTTTTAGGCGCGTCTTATCTTGGCGCCTATCAATATTTAATGAAAGGATTTTATAAAGTTGAGAACACGGAAGTTCATAAAGATATTTCCAGAGTGCAAAATGCGATTACACAAGTATTATATTCATTGGGGACATTTACTATCGATTGGGCGCACTGGAATGATGCGTACGATTTTATTGAAGGACACAATCCTGGTTTTGTACCGAATAATTTAGATGTCCCGTCATTGATTAATTCCAACGTGGATGTACTGCTTTATTTAAACAAACAAGGAAAAATACTCATAGGCATACCGATTGATGCATTGCAAAAAAAAGTGATCGCCTTTCCAGCGGGTTTGGATAAATATATTTTTCCTAATAGTGTCCTAGAAAAAGGCCTCAAACCACAGAAAAATGTGCGTGGATTAATTGCATTGCCTTCTGGGACCATGCTGATTGCAAGTGCGGGCGTTTCCTACGTGGATTTTTCCAAACCCATCAATGGTACGATCATCACGGTTCGCAGGTTTTCAGCCGATTTATTGAAAAAAATTGAGCAGAATACCAGTATTGCGCTGACGATGTATTTGCCTAAAGCAATCCAGAGCAATGCTGGCTTAAATAAAATTTTCAAGGATGCTACTCGACAAACAGATGACGAGGGCATCATTGTGCTCGATAACCGTGATGCTTATGGTTATTTATTATTAAAAGATATTTATAATAAACCGATTGGTTTAATCAGGTTAACTGTCCCACGTAATATTGTGCAAACGGGTAAAGAAACGATTAATTATTATCTAGTGATTTACCTTGTGTCTGGATTGATTCTTGCTGTGGTCATGTGGTATTTATTACGGATCCTGATATTGAAGCGCTTGGAATATTTGCATGATGAAATTCGTAGCATTAGCGGTCAGCATGATTATTCTAAGCGAATTTATTTGTTAGAAAATGATGAATTAACATCGGTTGCAAATCAATTTAATGAAATGATGCAAACAATTCAAGAAACACACATGAAATTGAAAGAACAAATATCGGAATTATCTTATTCAGAAAAATGTTTACAAAAAGCCAATGCGCAATTAATGAATGAGATTAATGAGCGTAAATTGCTCGAAGAAAAATTAAATGTATTGCACAATAAATTAATTCTAGCTGCGCGACGCGCTGGCATGGCGGATATTGCAAGCGGTGTATTGCACAATGTGGGTAATATATTAAATAGCGTTGAAACAAGTGTTTCGGTAGCACGAGAACGGGTTGAATCATCAAAAGTCGATAAATTAAATGCTGTTTTGCGTTTGCTGGAAGAGCATCCAGATGATCTTCCGCATTATTTAACGCAAGATGAAAAAGGAAAAAAACTTATTCCGTATATTGTGATGCTTGCTCAGGAATGGATGAATGATAATAAATTTTTCTTGGATGAATTCTACAGATTGGATCGAAATATTGGACATATAAAAAGTGTTGTTACCATGCAACAGTCATTAAGTACCATTATTGGTATGACAGAAGAAATAGCCGTCACTGATGTAATCGATGATGCATTGATGCTGAATAAAACACTATACGAAAATGCAAAGATTCATATTCATCGCGATAATCAATTGACAGATCGTATCGTGATTGATCGGGTGAAATTATTGCATGTGATGGTGAATTTAATTCGCAATAGTATAGAGTCAGTCTTAGGGTCTCATGTAAAGCCCATGGAGATTAACATACAAGTCAAAAAAGCCGATGATCAACATATTACTATTATTCTTCAAGACAATGGCGTCGGTATACTTCCTGAAAACCTTACAAAAATTTTCTCTTATGGATTTACAACGAAGAAAAATGGCCATGGATTTGGCTTGCATACCAGCGCTAGCTTTGTGCAAGAAATGCATGGCGAGCTGCATGCCGAAAGTGCAGGACTAGGGAAAGGCGCGAGTTTTATTTTAATTTTACCTATTCAACCACTAAAAAGAAAAACCAACCATAAGAAAAAAGACATCGCTTCTGATCAGGAATGAGTGCTTTTTTTATTCAATCATTCAATAAGTTGCAAATCTGTATAATTTATGATCCAAAAATGCATATTGTACTCGTAAACTACATATAGCATAATATATGTTATAATATATACAATAAAGATGTAAAACTACGAGGAAATAAATTATGCCATTTGAAAAAGAAGGTAAAAATATCTTTAAGGAATTTTCTGATCACTTGAAAAAAGAGGATAAAGAGTCTAAAATACACAGGACGAAGTTCAATGAGTTTTTAGACAGCGGCCTGTGGAAAGAAAAAGACAAAGTGCTTGTAAACACGAGTTACATTCAAAGGGTATTCGATAATATACCCCTTCCTCTACTGGAATTTCTTATAACCCCTGAGAATAAAGCCAACGTTGGAAAGCTGTTTCAGGAAGAAACACTTGATAAGGATATTAGTAACAAATTTTTTCAACAATTAACTGTTATGGCTGCATCATCCATCTTGACTCCTTACGGAAAGCTACAACCACAAGTGATTCGCTTTTTCGAGGAATATGACAAAGATTTCTCTAAAGAAAAATATCGAAAGCTCTCGCAGAAAGAACAACAAGATTTTAATAAGAGCTTGGTATTTAGCATGATCCATACAGGAATTACGGCAATGGCTACACCTTATTTGAAAGAGCAAGAAGATGGCGTAAAATTTGCTACCATGCTTAAAAAATTAGGTTCTTTTATTACTGATGACAGTCTTAAACGCGCTTGTCTGGTGGAATTAACACTGTATCTTGATAAGTGTATTCGATCACAAGGAAATGACAGCCACTGTTTAACACTGAAACAGCTTGATGAAAATGCATCACAATTAAATAAGAAATATAATTTAAATCTTCCCGAAAAAAAATCTGGTATGTCCGATGATTTGCTGGAGAAAATAGGGAAAGACTATCCTCAGGCTGTCGAAACAGTTCTTTCCGGTTGGTCAAATAATGAATTTGATAAAACAAAGGTACAACCTGCAGATGTAGGATTCATTTTATTTAAAGCAGATGCTTCCGGTGATGCTTTAAAGCGATTCTATCAACAACTCTCACCACCACCAAGTCC
>Ga0207027_1051_pt2 | contig 12706 bp, 15 predicted proteins | sample Alteio_BWMinCont_43_FD_153280 | JGI IMG/M metagenome (GOLD analysis project Ga0207027, IMG submission 153280) | Enriched cells from forest soil in Barre Woods Harvard Forest LTER site, Petersham, Massachusetts, United States -... | ecosystem: Environmental > Terrestrial > Soil > Temperate forest >... | reverse complement strand
ACGATAATATCATAAAAATTGAATGACACACACTTTATATGTAATAACCAATAATCATCATGAATAACATAAATTATCACTACAACGGCGATAAAACAGTATTAGATTTCGACGATGATTTTAATGAATCTCTTGACAACATAATATTTCCAAAAACAGTACGCAATATTTTATTTGGATATGAATTTAACCAACCTCTTGATCAAACAAAGTTACCAATAAATTTACGCAGAATTACTTTTGGAACTGACTTTAATCAATCACTTGAGAAAGTAAATCTTCCAAACAGTTTACAATACATAGCTTTTCAAGGATCATTTAACAAATCACTTGACAACACTATTTTACCATCAAAATTACGCATTATTAAATTTGGAGACTATTTTAATCAATCGCTTGACGCCGTGAAATTTCCGACAAGTTTACATACTATTATCTTTGGAGAAAAATTTAATCAACCACTAAACAATCTTCCATCCTCAGTTACCAAACTTAAATTCTATAAACTAAACATGCATATCACAAACCTACCATTGTCAATATCAGAAATCACGATATACTGTGACATACAAGCATCCATCAAAAAACTAATAAAAATACCATACGGTTGCAAGATACTAGACATGCACGATAATATCATAAAAATTGAATGACACATACTTTATATAATAATCTATAATCACAATGGATGACATAAATCGTTACTACAACGGCGATAAAACAATATTAGAACTCGACAATGGATTTAACCACCCTATCGATTACATAATATTCCCAGAAACAGTACATACCATAATTTTTGGACACTATTTTAATCAATCCCTAAACAAAGTAATTCTTCCAAACAAATTACAAATTATTGTCTTCGGACATTCGTTTTATCAATCATTCAAACACATTATTTTTCCGGAAACAGTACATACTATAATTTTTGGAACAAAATTTGATGAACCATTATACAATATAAAATTTCCAAAAAATATCAAGAACATAATTTTTGGATATTATTTTGATCAAGAACTAACCGGATATACTTTTCCAAGCAGCATACAATCCATAACATTTGGAGAATATTTTAATCAATCATTATACGACGCAACACTACCACATTCCCTACAATCCATAACTTTTGGACATTATTTCGATCAACCACTAAACAATATTATTTTTCCACATGATTTACAATCTATAACTTTTGGATATTTCTTTGATCAACCACTCAATAAAGTTATATTACCACACGCTTTACAATCTATAATATTTGGACATGAATTCAATCAACCACTGACTAAAGTTAAATTTCCAAATAGCATACACGTAATTTCATTTGGACACCAATTCAACCAACCACTCACTAAAGTTAAATTTCCATCAAGCATACACACTATCGCATTCGGCCAACATTTCAATCAACAACTCGACAATCTCCCAAACTCAATAGAAAAACTTATATTTTTCACAATCAATATGAATATCACCAACTTACCATGTTCACTAAAAGAAATCAAGATCATAATAGACGAAGATACATCAATCAAAAGATTACTAAAAATTCCATACGACTGTAAGATACTAGATATAAACGATAACATCATAAAAATTGAATAACATATTTTATATATATAATGACCATACTATCATTCATGACACACTACATCAATATATACAATGACGATAAAACAATGATGACATTCAGTCTTTACAATTCATCACTACGCGAACTAACTTATCCGTCCACGCTACACACCATAGCATTCAAAAATCATTTCGATCAATCCATAGATGACATGATTTTCCCAGAAAATATTAAAATTATTATCATCGAAGGCCATTTCAATAAACCAATAGATAATGTAAGATTCCCAACCAATCTACTTAACCTAACTTTATCAGGATGTTTCAATCAATCACTCGACAACGTAATTTTTCCAAACAACCTTCAAACTATCTATCTTGGAGGCTATTTCAATCAACCACTAAACAAAGCAACTCTACCATCAAGTATCAAATCAATCACATTCGGATATCAATTTGATCAATCACTCGACGACACTAATCTGCCAGCAAGTTTAGAAACGCTTATTTTCGGATTTTATTTCAATCAACCAATTAACAAAGTAACCCTTCCATCAAATCTACAATCCATAACATTTGACAAATATTTTAATCAGCCACTCAATAACATTACATTACCAGCAAGTCTATCATCTATCACTTTTGGACATGCATATAATAAATCACTAGACTACATTATATTTCCAATCAATCTTAAAATCATTAGTCTAGGAGATAATTTCGATCAACCAATAAGCAACACGATATTTCCAATAAATCTTCATACTATTATTTTTAGTACAAGTTTTAATCAATCATTAGACGACATAATATTTCCAATAAATCTCGACACTATTATTTTTGGTTTTGCGTTTGATCAACCACTAAATAAAGTAATTCTACCAGCTAACCTACAAACCATCGAATTTGGATGTAAATTCAATCAATCACTCGACAATACAAAGCTACCACCCAATCTAAAAACTATGACATTCAAAACAAATTTTAATCAATCACTAAATAAAACTATTCTACCGGATTCTCTTCAAGTTATAACATTTGGAATGAATTTCAATCAACCACTATCCAAAGTAAAGCTACCAACTAATCTACACACGATATTCTTTGGATATGATTTTAACCAACCACTAGACAATCTTCCGTCCTCAATCGAATATATCACGTTCCACAGAATAAATATGAACATTACTAACCTACCGGCCTCAGTAAAACAAATCAGAATACTAACTGACGTAACAACATCTATAAAAAAATTACTTAAAATACCATATGGATGCAAAATACTAGAATTTAACCGCGAAATAAAAGTTGAATAACACATATTTTATGTATGGATAATCATTATTGTAAAATGTATAACATAGAACGATACTACAACCGCGATAAAACCGAGCTACGATTCAAACGTACTTTCATAAAATCATTAGACGGAATTATTTTTTCAGAAAAATTACAATGCATAACCTTTAGTGTGTACTATAACAAATCACTTGATAACGTTATATTTCCAGATAGTTTACAAAAAATTATTTTTGGACGCAAATTTAATAAATCTATTGACACCTTGGGCGCAACCAAAAATTCTTCAAATCTTCATACAATTATTTTTGGGCACAATTTTAATCAGCCACTAAACAATCTTCCATCATCAATCGAACATCTCACATTCCACATTCCACACAATATACGCGAACATAACAAATCTACCATTCTCACTAAAGACAATCAAAATAATTGAAGACATAAAACAATCCTTGAAAAAACTAATCATGATACCATATGGATGCAAAGTACTCGACAAACACAAGAATATAATAAAAATTGAATAATATATATCCAATAATACTTTTATAATACAATGTCATCTAATAAACATATATTCATTGCATCGTCAGCATCAAATTTGATATATCACGATAAACATCAGCCGTCATCATATTACTACTATAGCTACGATGAAACCACACTAACTTTTGGCACCATATTCGATTCACCACTCGATGATTTTAAATTTCCAGCAAGCCTAACAAAAATATATTTTTCAAATTATTTCAATCAATCACTAGATAAAATATTATTTCCAACAAATTTAGAATACATTTCATTTGGTAACACCTTCAACCAACCACTCGACGACGTACTCCTTCCAGTAAATCTCCAAACGATTATTTTTGGATACAACTATAACCAATCACTTGACAACATAAAATTCCCAATAAATCTAAAAACTATAGCCTTAGGAGATATGTTCGATTCATCAATTGATAACATCAAATTTCCAAACAGTCTCGAACACATTATATTCGGATGGAATTTTGATCAACCACTCGATAAAGTAATCTTCCCTACAAATCTTCTATCCATCAGATTCAAATATTATTTCAACCAGTCTCTACACAAAATAACATTCCCACCAAACCTACAAAAAATAATATTTGGTGATTGTTTCAATCAACCACTAAACAACTTGCCTAACTCAATCACAAGACTAGAGTTCTTTCAAATAAGAAAACCTATAACCAATCTCCCATATTCGATTAAAGAAATCAAGATAGGCTATTGCGAACAAAAATCAGCTAAAAACCTAATAAAATTACCATACGGATGCAAAATCATTGGCCGTGATAACTGTATCGTAAAAATTGAATAAAATAATCCCAAAATAAAATCCGGATGCAAAATTACTTAAAAACATATCAATATATATAAATGACGTTCATAATATTATTAACACCTCAAACAACGATGTCAACACGAACACAAAAAATTGAAATGACGTTCATAATATTATTAACACCTCAAACAACGATGTCAACACGAACACAAAAAATTGAAATGATATATACATTGGATACTATAGTAAAACCATATAACATACTATGACGAATATTCTAAAGGCCATCACATCTACTATCAAGACACCCATTAAAATCTCTCGGATTTTCAATTACGCCATCGAATCATTTAGGTTTTCGTATTGGGATTTAGATCATAATACATATCCATATAGATATGCAACACAAAACAACAGTTCTTCTGAAGAATGCACATGGGGTAGTCCTCCTTGTCTAATTCCATGGATCAAACCCAATACATCTCACCAATTCCGCCCCATCTACAAAACAATCCTCAAACATCCAACCATTCAAATGTCCAAAAAAAAGCCATCACCACCAATCATCGACTATGAATAATATAAAAGTTGATAAAAGTTGATAAATAACCACAATAATAATAATAATAACTAATAATAATCATGATGGGCAATATAATTTCTATAGATGAGTACTATCAAGATAACGACACAATACTATCATTCCCAGATGACTACAACGAATCTCTCGACAACGTAATTATCGCACCAACAACAATAACAATATTTTTCAATGACGACTTTAATCATTCACTTGACAATGTCAAACTCCCAAACTCTATAAAACAAATTTATTTCGGATTTTGTTTCAATCAACCATTAAACAATGTAACTATGCCTTCAAATCTACAATCACTAAGTTTCGGATTCATGTACGCACAATCACTAGACAAAATAATATTTCCTCCAACTCTCAACCACATCAGTTTCAACGGAACAATCCAGCAATCAATAAACAACCTACCATCCACCATCACAGAATTATCATTCCACGTAATAACCAGAGATATCTTAAATCTACCATTCTCGCTAAAAAAAATAACAATACGTTCAACAAACCTTCTAAACTCATCAATAGCACACCTCAAAAAAATACCATATGGCTGTACAATACACGATCTATACGGAAACATCATAAAAAATTGATAATATTAAAATAATAATAATTAAGTATAAGTAACAATGGATAGTTTCTATTATAATCATGACAAAACCAAAATGACATTTATGGGCGGCATGATACCTATAAATTATATTTTTCCAGAATCTCTCGAAATTATCAATTTCAAATATATTCCGCATCAGGAACTAAACAAACTTATATTTCCTCCAAGTTGCAAATCAATTATCTTCAATTTTGGAATTTGGGATGCCTATCCAATCCGTGATATAATGTTTCCACCATACCTAGAACACGTTACATTTCCAGATTACTGCGCAACGACAATGAACATCATCAATAAAATTCCAACCATGAAATCAATAAAAATATGTCGTATCAGTGTCAGCACTCCTCTAAAAGATATTCCATTCCCGCCTAATCTAAAAATCTTAAACTTGGGCAAACACTGTAACATTCCATTTGATAACACATCACTTGACCTAGAGAGTTTAACACTCGGAAAAGATTATAAACAACCAATCGGATTCACGTCATACATGAAAAATCTGAAATACCTAAGACTAAAAAGAATAGAATCGTCAATAGGTTCACTAAATAATCTACCTATATCATTGGAAGAACTAAGATTACCATGTTTGATGTTTATAGATAACTTGCCTCACACTCTTAAAAAAATTATAATCGATAGCACATTTAGTTTATCGATAAAAATATTCAAATCATTAAAAATTCCATATAGTTGTAAGTTATATGACAAAGACCATGAGGAGATTATATTCGATGTTTAGTTATGTTATGTTATGTTATTTGATTAGTCCAATGCCCACGTCAGTTAAAATCGGTGTTGTAATGTTTAGAATATTCGGTACGGGCTTTCCATATGTTCTTGGTATCTTTGGAAATAACATTGTTTTTGATACCCAGTGATTAGTAGTTCTTAAATCATCGAATGCCTTTTGTCGTTTAGCAAGCATCGAATCAGAACATAAGCTTTTTGGCATCATGCATACATATACGATATTTCTAAAATTACTGATTTCGCGAGTTTTCATAGCCTCTGCTCCAGAATGAATTGTTCTTGAATCCCAAAATACCATCGAACCAGCACTACATTTTATATATTTTTGTTGACAGTATGTTTTATAGAATTTCAATTCATCATCATTGAGTTTGTACCAGTCTTCCGTACTTGTGATTTTGAATGTTGACGCCAATTGTTTATGGAACATATGACTTTTTTCAAGGAACGTAAGCGTAGCATCCCCATCGTTCACATCGTAGCCAGTCACCCAACTTTGTATACATTCAAAATCATTTCTAGTTGGTGATTGATCGGTATGTAACCATGATACGTTTGTATTCCAACCACGTTTAGTTATCTCCGGAGGCAAATGAAAGCTAGCACCATCAAAGCTAACCAACAACTCATCTTCTTTGACATTCCATAACTTTGCAAATATTTTTATGATTTTTGGATTTTGTCTGAGATTCCATATGTATTGTGCATGTCCTATTCCAAAGTGTTGCATTAGCATTGAATGTTTGACGAATAATTTATAAAATGTATTCCAGGAATTTATGTCATCGCGTTGAATTGGAATATCGCATGTTTGTGTAATATGTTCAAGATAATCCCATACTCCAGTGTTCATTGCATCAATTTCGCCAGCATCAATTACATTTGGAATAATCGCAACGCCATACACATTCAATGTTTCCTTCAACGTATCAGTCGTACATATGTATCTATCGCATTCGTACTCATGCATATTCATATTATAACATATTATATATTCTAGTTTTTATATAGATTTTATAATAATGATTTTGAAAAAGCAATCAAACATTTGAAGAATTTGATAGTTGACGTGCGCATAGTAACATTCATTCAAAATAATAATTCCTAAAATTATTTCAAATAATAATTTTCAACATGCTAGTCCAAAAATTACTTAAAGATATAACAATATATTTACATGATGGATAAAATTATTTTTAGCGTTATGATTGACGTGTGCGTAGTAACATTTATTTAAAATAATAATTTATATCAAATAATAATTCTCAACATGCTAGTCCAAAAATTACTTAAAGACATAACAATATATTTATATGATGGACAAAATTATTTTTAGCGTCACGACTGACGTGCGCGCAGCTTGGCTTTATGCCGCTCACCAGCTCGCGCGTAGTAACATTCATTCAAAATAATAGTTCCTAAATTTATTTCATATAATAATTTTCATCATACTCGGGCCAAAAATTACTTAAAGATATTTCAATAAGTTTATATGATGGATAAAAATATGTTAGCACCATCTCTGATGATTAACACGTGCACAGTAACGTTAACACATAATAATAATTCCTAAATTTATATCAAATAATAATTTTCAACATACTCGGGTTCAAAATTACTTAAAGACACATCAATATATTTATATGACGGACAAAAATAGCGCCATGACTGACGTGCGCATAGTAACATTCATTCAAAATAATAGTTTCTAAATTTATTTCATATAATAAATCCGGACCAAAAATTACTTAAAGAAATGATAATATATCTGACTCCAAATTCATAATTTCCATATCGCTCTTTATAATCCGTGCCATCATAACCAATCTAATATACAAACAATACATATAATAAAATAATTCAATTTTTTCATATCATAGAACTCATTATCACAAAAATTTTGGTTGATTAGTTATTATTCATCAAAATCTGTATTTCGAACGACCAACTCACATCCATATGGTAACTTTATATCAGGTATTGGTTCAAACCAATAATCATCTTTCAATGGCAGCAACACAAGTTTTTTCAACCCAGGAGGTAAGTTCATCAATGGACAATTCGGATTATAAATCACTAATTCTTCTAACGACAACGGTAAGTCATCTAAATGTGATCTATTTATCCCACAAATACAAATACGCGTGAGTCCGTCAGCAATTCTAGTATCTTCATCATACATCGACACTATAACATTATTTTCCCACCTCAGAACCCCAAAATCACCGCAAATAAATTTTTCAATACATCTCATCGCAGCAAATTCATTAGGTATCTTAATTTTTATATTTGGACTGATGAAAAAATATGTCAAATTTAGATTCATTATGCTTACAGGCAGCTTAAAATATACATTATCAAAATTAGAAAAGAAACCATTACCAATATGCAAACTCGTCAAGTTCATTAAGCCACCAATTTCATCAGGCAACCCTTCAAAACAATCATCAATGACATACAATTTTTGTAACTTAACCAACTTTGATATTTCTTTAGGAATAAACCGTAACATAGTATTCAACAAACTTAATTCTTCCAAGCCTATCAAATTATTACAGATATCAATAGCAAAGTCATTCGATACAGGAACAGACTCAAACGATAGCTTTCTCAAACTAACCAAATATACAATACCTAAAAATTCACCAGAACGCATTGGATCAAATTTTACTATCTTTGAACTGCACCGAATATGCACGATCACCAATTTCGATAGACTATTCCAGTTGCGGCATGTAAAATTTGTCCTAGCGTAATCAACATTGAGTCTTCGCACATTCACCGGAAGACTCACACCAACACAAAACCTACACGATCTCATAATCAATTCTTCAATATCCAACACAGATATGCATTCTGACACGTAATTGCTAAATATAATATCTGTCAAATGTAATGATTTTAGATTCTTAAACAGATATAATTTTCCAATCGCAGCCTCATACATATCATCAGAATTATAATTACTATCACGACCTTTATACGCATCCGCAAAATCAGAATCACGCCTATCGTAGTTTTTATGTATGACAAAGCGTTGATAATCAAATTCCAATCCTATATCTGTAATCCTATCATAATCAGTAAATGTCAATATGGTTTTCGCACTTGCTAACCCACGAATCATTATAAATTGCTATACATCATATACATAACTAAATAATTCAATTTTTTATCAATCTACGCAACGAGCTACCTCACGCATAAAAAATAATTCTTCCAAAATCACATCAAAAATAAAAAAAAGTTGATAATTATAATTTCCTATAGAATATTATAAAATAATGCAGCCCAACATAGAACTATATTATAATGAAGATAGCACCGAACTACATCTCCCAGGATATTTCAATGAATCACTAGACAATACAACATTCCCATCAACCCTAAAATCAATATCATTTGGACTTGAATTTAACAGACCCTTACACAACATTAAATTTCCGCCAAACCTAGAATCAATCAAATTAGGCGCCTTCTACAACAAATCACTGTCAAACATAAAATTTCCTCCAAGTCTCAAGCATCTTGACATAGGTTACAGCTACCAACAAATACTTGACAACCTACCAAACACTATAACAATCCTAAAACTAGGACCCGCACTAACAGATATCATAAACCTTCCATCATCACTTTACCAAATAATCATCAGAGGAGAGCATCTTATAAATTCTATTATCAACAAAATTCCACAAACATGTACAATAATCATAGACAACCATAATTTCATATAAAAAATTATCACAAAGTATCATAATATTCAGATCCAACCTTCACAATTTCACATCCATATGGAATTTTCGTAATTTTATTCACAACATAATCGTAATAAAGAACGCCCAACACCATAATTTTTTTAAGAGTAATCGGTAAATTTGTAATATTCTGTTTCATATTCCTTGTCATACAGACAATAATGAGTTCCTCCAATTCAGAAGGCAAGTTATCCAAACTATCGCTATCAAACAACGGCAAACATAATGTACGAAGAGTTCTCGGTAACGGTAACACAAATTTAGCATAAGAATCAACATGAGTATATAACGATTGTTTATTCACAATCAAAACACATAAATTTGGAGGTAACACAGTCGTTGTCTTCACTGTGAAATTCGTAAGTTTTAACGTATGTAAACTCAACGGCAAAGTAATGTTATATATTCCAGAACAAAATTTCGCACTTTTGATTTTCAATGTATGCAACGACGCCGGAAATTCTATATCATCATAATATCTATCTGAATTCGTATGATACTCCAACATAGTTAAATCCGTAGGAAACACAAATTTAGGATGCTGCCATCCATAATAATCATTATCATTGATTACCATCTTAACAACACCACCGTCAACACGTGAAATCTCAATATCGTAATCTTTGTACCTATCTTCAGTAATATATTTACAATTTGGTTTATCTTCATGCATATTGACGTTGATGACGCTTTAAAATATTGTTAGTTACTATAAAAAATAATATATATATTTCAATTTTTATGATATAATTTTATTTACATATCTCGTCATAATATCCAGGACTTGTATAAATCAAGTCACATCCATATGGAATCTTTGTAAACGTCTTCGCCAAGTCACTATCCACATATTTTGTTGGTATAACCATAAGTTTTTTAAGAGCAACTGGCAAATTTGTGACAGAATCTTTTTTGAGTGTACACATACGCAACAATATCAGTTCTTCTAATTCTGAGGGCAATTCATGTAAATTTGTATGAACATACACCGGCAAACACAATATACGAAGATTTTTTGGAAAAGGTAATATAAATAATTCATTACAGTGTTGTACGTTCATTATCAAAGTATGTAAACTATAAGGCAATACTACTTTTGTTTTTAAATGACAATATGTTAGTTCAAGTGTTCGTAAATTTATTGGAAAAACAATGTCACGCACATTTATTGGAAATATTATAAGTATGCCTCTAATTCTCAATGTATGTAACGTTTCAGGTATAATGACATTACGAAATGATACGTCATTATATACGTTGTATTCTAAAATCGTTATATTTTCTGGAAATACAATTCTATTCAATTTATTGGCGATGTTACTATTGACTATATCTTTATTGATAACCATCGTTACATTTTCTGAACTACGTACTATGTCAATATAGTGATTTTTATATGATTCTTCAGTTATATCCTTATGCATATTAGACGTCTAAAGTTATAATAAAATAATATAATTTTCAATTTTTATGATAAAATCATTTACGCACAATAAGATAATGTACATACGTGCAATCATAAATAATTTCACATCCATATGGAATTTTTGGGAACATCTTTATCAAATCGTTATTTTCGGCACATAGAAATACAATTTTTTTGAGAGTCACCGGTAAGTTTGTAGCACACTTTTTTATTATTCTACCAGATACGCACATTAAGATAATGTACATACGTGCAATCATAAATAATTTCACATCCATATGGAATTTTTGGGAACATCTTTATCAAATCGTTATTTTCGGCACATAGAAATACAATTTTTTTGAGAGTCACCGGTAAGTTTGTAGCACACTTTTTTATTATTCTACCAGAACTGAATAATATTAGTTCTTCCAAATGATGCGGTAAATTATCATAATTATTGTCATATCCCATTGATAAACATAATATTTTGATGCTATGTGACAAAATGAATTTATCAGATAATTGCGCGTGTAGAATCAATGTATGAAGATGGGGCGGTAATACTAAATTTGTGTCTAGATCAACATTAGAAAGTTCGAATGTATGTAAATTTGTCGGTAAAATCAAATCACGTATCGATAAAGGCCATATCACGGTAATTCTTAGCACGCGTAACGTATCAGGTATTTTCACTCCATAAAATGATGCATCATGCATACATTCGAACATTAAATTTGTTAAGTCTAATGGAAATGCGATTTTGCTTAACATATCGCCATTAATGTCATTTTTAATAATCATGCTAACAGTCTCTGGCTTACGTATTATTTTTATATTATGATCTTCAAACATGTCTTCAGTGATTTTTATAGATTCTAATTCGTCGTGTTTTTCTTCAACAATCACGCTGTTCATACTATGACGTTTATTATAATAACATTATGATGCTGGCTTAAGATAATATTTTTCAATTTTTAATGCTTAATGTAATAAGTTGTCAAGCATACGCATTAATGTTCATCGTTTTAGCGCAAGAGTTGATTTGCGCCAATTAACTCTGTATAACATCCATCATACAACATCCATCATACAACATCCATCATATAACATTCATCATACAACATCCATCATACAACATCCATCATACAACATCCATCATATAACATTCATCATACAACGTTCGTCATACAACATTCATCATACAACATTCATCATACAACATTCATCATACAACGTTCGTCATACAACGTTCGTCATACAACGTTCGTCATACAACATTCATCATATAACATTCATCATACAACATCCATCATACAACATCCATCATACAACATCCATCATACAACATCCATCATACAACATCCATCATACAACATCCATCATACAACAT
>Ga0207027_1126_pt1 | contig 12910 bp, 12 predicted proteins | sample Alteio_BWMinCont_43_FD_153280 | JGI IMG/M metagenome (GOLD analysis project Ga0207027, IMG submission 153280) | Enriched cells from forest soil in Barre Woods Harvard Forest LTER site, Petersham, Massachusetts, United States -... | ecosystem: Environmental > Terrestrial > Soil > Temperate forest >... | reverse complement strand
GCATTGAGCAATAACACTCCCTGGTCGGCCCAACGTTCAAGGTTACCCGTTATCGGAAAAGCGAGGCCAAGGTCGTTTTGAATTTCTTTGAAAATATTGACTAATGATGGCGGCATTTTAACACCGTCGCTTACTGAAAAGCAAAGCCCGTTTGCCTGCCCTGCTCCATGGTAAGGATCCTGGCCGAGTATCACAACCTTTACATTATCAAAATGGGTATGGTTAAATGCCGAGAATATTAATTTGCCGGGAGGATATACTATATGCTTCGCACGTTCCTCAACCAGGAATTGTTTTAAACTTGCAAAATAAGGTTTTGTGAATTCATCACCCAATGCAGCTTTCCAGCTTTCATCAATAACAGGAGAAACAGAAACTGCTTGCATTGAAAACCGGTGCTTTATTTTTTCTGGCTCAACAGTACGCTCGATACTTTGCCATTATTGAATTCAAAAACAACACCCATGCCGTCATATTCCAGGCTGCCCGGCGAACGGTACGATGGTTCTCCGTATGCTTTCAGCACATCTTCCTGTGTGCTTACACCAATCAAAATATCTTTTTCGGTACGTGCATTTGGCATAGATACTTCAATACAGTAAATAATTGAGGTGTTATCATTCAACGCGAAAAATTTCAATCCTTGCTTCTTATAATTTATGGTCTTTTCAGTATAGGTCTTACCCATACGTTTTGATGTTTCTGTTTTTATTTTTCCCTCGCCGAAAATTTTCTGTACATCATCAATATTCGAACTACCTAATTTTACTCCGCCTGTACCCTCACCTATTTTTATAAAATAAGGTATACCCATTATGGTGTCTGATTTATTAGGAGTAGCTGCTGCAGCTTGTGAAAAAGAAGCAGTGCTGAATAGGAACAGGCATGAACCTATCAATAAAGTCTTTTGTATTATTTTATTCGTCAGGGTTTTCATATATATATGCTAATGGGGTTTCAAATAATTCCGAAATCTACAAAATATTTACATCAATATAGATTGATATCAGGTTAATTTAGTTGGGTGCTTCTTCAATTCATTTCTCCTTTTAACTTTGCAGGTCTTCAAAACAAGGTATCATGAGTAAAAAGATAGATGAACTGAATGAAAAAATTGCCCTCTCAAAATTAGGGGGTGGGCAAGTACGTATTGATTCTCAGCATAAAAAAGGCAAGCTTACAGCCCGCGAGCGCATTGGCATTTTTATGGACGAAGGTACCTTTGAAGAAATAGGAATGTTTGTTACACACCGCTCTACGGAGTTTGGTATGGAGCGTGAAAAATATTTAGGCGATGGTGTTATTACCGGTTTCGGAAAAGTAAACGGGCGATTGGTATATGTTTTTGCCCAGGACTTTACCGTTTTCGGTGGCTCATTATCAGAATCGCATGCTGAAAAAATTTGCCGCATTATGGACCTCGCTATGCAAAATGGCGCACCGGTTATAGGCCTTAACGACTCCGGCGGAGCACGTATACAGGAAGGCGTTGTATCACTCGGCGGCTATGCCGATATTTTTTACCGCAACACACGTGCATCAGGTGTAATACCTCAAATATCAGCGGTTATGGGCCCCTGCGCAGGTGGCGCTGTTTACTCGCCTGCTATTACCGATTTTATATTGATGGTTGAAAACACATCGTACATGTTCGTTACCGGCCCTAACGTGGTTAAAACGGTAACACACGAAGAAGTTACCTCAGAAGAATTAGGCGGCGCCTCTACCCATTCATCAAAATCGGGTGTGGCGCATTTCAGTTGTGCCAATGGTGTTGAGTGCCTTACCTACATCAAGCAGTTACTGAGCTATATGCCTCAGAACTGCGAAGAAGATGCACCTTCTCTTCCATACGAAGCAGGTGATGAAAAACGCAAAGGCCTGAATAACATTGTGCCTGATAGCGCCAACCAGCCTTACGATATGCGCGAGGTAATTACTGAAGTGGTTGATGCCGATTCCTTCCTTGAAGTGCATAAGAACTATGCCGAAAATATTTTAGTAGGCTTCGCACGCCTCGGCGGAAGAAGCATTGGCATTGTCGCTAACCAGCCTGCATTCCTGGCCGGTGTGTTAGATATTAAATCGTCATTAAAGGCTGCACGTTTTGTTCGTTTCTGCGATGCATTCAATATTCCTTTGCTTGTGTTTGAAGATGTACCGGGCTTTTTGCCGGGTACCGACCAGGAGTGGAACGGTATTATATCGAACGGTGCAAAACTGCTTTACGCTTTTTGCGAAGCTACCGTGCCACGCATTACGGTTATTACCCGCAAAGCATACGGCGGAGCCTATGATGTAATGAACTCCAAGCATATTGGCGCCGATATGAACTACGCATGGCCAAGTGCAGAGATAGCTGTTATGGGCGCCAAAGGCGCTGCTGAAATTATATTTAAAAAAGAAATTACCGAGGCTAAAGATCCTGCACAAAAACTGAAAGAAAAAGAACAGGAATATATTGAGCACTTTGCGAATCCATATAGAGCAGCTGAACGCGGCTATGTTGATGAGGTTATTTTACCTGAGGATACCCGCATAAAGCTTATAAAGGCTTTTGAAATGCTTAAGAACAAGGTAGATACGTTGCCTCGCAAGAAGCATGGCAATATTCCTTTGTAGGTTTTAAGGTTGGTTTTTCCTTCTAAAATCTGCAATCACTAATCGTTGTTCGCTAATCTTTGCCCCATTCCTTACTTTCCCCAAGCGGGGAAAGCGCCTCTTATTCCTGCGTCTCAATACTCTATACTAAAATCTCGTTACTTTTTATTTGGGCGTTCCTTTTTCGGGGATGTAAATTCCCCTCCCTGGAGGGGTGAAGGGGTGGGTTTCCTTTTATTTCGACATTCAGCATTCCTTGTTCGATATTCATTATTTTCTTTTGCCCCAACCCTTAAAGGGGCTTTAATTGCATTTACTTTAAACTTTCTTCTTTATGAACTTTACAAACTTCTTTCGGGGCGGCATTTGCTCCCTGCTTGCCTGAGTTTCCTATACTCGCATCATTTGCTGCTATCCCGCGCCCACCTTTTGCCTATTTCACAAACCACACAAGTAAATTACACTTAGCACCACATTAAGGAAAACGTAGCAAATAAAAATACTTGATCAATTTACCTATACTATATTTTAAGCTCCTACATAAAAAAAGGCTTGGATATTTCACCAAGCCTTATAGAATGCTACACGCTTAAACAACCTTTCTCTTGTTATCTGCTCGCCTTTTGCTGTATTATTACTGCATTAACTTCATCCAAATTATTCCAATTTGTATGTGGATGTTGATGCATAGCAGCAGGTGGTATTACAACCACTTTAAAATAATATGTATTACTAGGTTGGCTTATAGAAGCAGTACCTGCTTGTGCATCGTAGTATATATCAATTTGAGCATTGTTAAAAACATAATTAACATCAGGTGACCCTAATGTGTAGCCGACAAAAGGTAGAGCTGTCCAACTTGAATTATCACTTGACATATAAACATTGCATGCTCCCGCTGATGGGCTAAAGCCGGTGGCCGTAAGTACAGCTATCCAACCGCCATTGCCATCTGCAACCCAGCTACTTGGGGCTTCTATCACATCATAAACGGATACATTAGCATTCCCTGTTGGACCCGCAGGTCCAGTGGCGCCATCTTTACCTGAACAACCACTTAAAATAAAGGCAACCGCAATTGCCAATAAAGTGTTAAGAAAATAAGTCTTTTTCATAGAGTTAGTTTTTAAGATTATTTAGCTAAAGTAAGTAAATTTTTCATTTGTCAACCAATACGTTGACAACATTTTTTTAGATTATTCCCATCATTGCTATGTGGATAAGAAGCAGTTTTTAATTAGCCTGGGTAAGCAAGTTGTAAAACTTCGTCAGAAAAAGGGTTGGACACAATCTGAGTTAGCAAGAAACTGTGATAAAGACCGCCAATCAATAGAAAGACTGGAAAAAGGGAAAATCAACCCATCTGCATATTATTTATGTCAGATAGCGGAGGGATTAGATATTAGCATTAAGGAATTATTGGACATTTCATCATAAGTACTTCAAAAAGACTTTAACCTGTACCGCATTATTTCAGAAAAAGGTGAAGCTATTGCAAGTGGTAAGCTGGTTATATAAGAGTAAGCTATTAAGGGCACTCGCTTTATCAATTCCTTTTTCTTATATTTGAGAATACAAATCACTCTCTCATGAAAAAACTACTACTTGTATTTTCTTTTTTAGCCTTTACTTTTTCAATTTCATTTGGGCAAATAAGGCAGGGGGCAATTATTGACACTACGTATAAAACATATAGTCAGGGGAAGGCAATTATTCAAACAAGGGATGGAGGGTTTCTAATTGTGGGATATGGAACCTACAGAGATTCCTCTGGTATTTATGTTTTAAAACTTGACTTAAATCTCAATTGGGTTTGGACGAAAACAATAGGAGTCGGTTCAGGTAATTCGGTAGTACAAGATGCAGCAGGAAACTATGTTATTGCCGGATCAACTAATGCATACGGGGTAGATAGTAACGATGTTTATGTGGTTAAACTTGATTCATTAGGTAATATAATATGGACACGCACAATTGGCGGTTCGGGAAATGAATATGGAAATTCTATCGCTTTGGCTAAAAATGGAGGTTATACTATAGCCGGCTACACAAATTCATTCGGGGCGGGTGGTAACGACGTTTACTTAATTAAATTAGATACTGCCGGAAACCTTAAATGGACCCGGACATTTGGCGGAACAAATGATGATAAAGGAAATTCAGTTAGTGCTACAAATGATGGAGGTTATGTTATAGCAGGTAGTACAAATTCAGTAGGTGCAGGTAGTTATGACGTATATGTTATTAAAACAGATTCATCAGGTAATTATAAATGGTCTAGAACAATCGGCGGCTCCCAGGAAGATGATGGAAACTCCATAATTCAAACCCAGGATGGAGGCTATGCAATTGCCGGCCAAACCTCATCGTATGGGCCAACAGGCATGAATGCATATATTATTAAATTAGATTCTTCGAAGAACTTAAGCTGGGCTAAAGCTATGGGTCAAGGAAATGATGCTGCAAACGGAATAGCCCAAACGCCAAATGGATTGCTGGGTGTGGTTGGTTATACCTATTATTATGGAAGTGGCGGCACGGGTAGCATTTCTGTATTGCAATTCCATAATGACGGAACCCTGAAAAGCAGTCGGGCTGAGGGGCAGTTGAATTCTTTTGGATATGGAATTACGGCAACAACTGATAATGGGTTTGCTACTGTGGGCCAAGGTTCTTGGGCGCCTAATTATTTTGGAACATTAGTTTTCAAATTCGATTCTGTTCTTAATATATGCATTACTAAATATGGAGGTGGAAGTGATACTGTATCGGGTGGTATTCTGGGCAGCGGTGGAGCAATAACCAAAAGTGGTGGAACAATTACGAGTATGAATAGAGGTGTAGATAGTGCCGGAGGAGGCATTTATAATATTTGCGATTTACTTACCGGTGAAGAGAATATTTCTCTGCATGAAAATTCCGTTTCCGTCTACCCCAACCCTTCTAACGGCATTTTCAATTTCCAATTGCAAGGAACAAACCAAAAAGCAAGTATTGAAGTTTACAACATGCTGGGAAAGAAAGTATATCAAGCTCCCCTTAATCCCCCCATTGGGGTGACTTCTGAAACAACAATCTCGCTACCTAACGTGGAGGGAGGGGCTGGCATTTACCTCTACCGCATTATTTCAGAAAAAGGTGAGGCTATTGTGAGTGGTAAACTGGTTATAGAATAAGGATGACATTTTTCTGCGCTGTGGCTTTACACCACAACGCGAAGCCTCATGAGTTCCTTATGTAATAAACGAGATACGAATTAATCCCTAACGCAACTATATCGGTTTTCTTTCGTTATATCGGATAATATAAACCGCTATAAATGAAAAAGATATTTATAATACTTACCTTATTGGTTCTTGTTTTATCGACATTTGGGCAAAAAAGAGCTGAATGCCAAATTAGTATTGATAGTTTTTATGTCATAAAGCCAACTTGCGATACTTGTTGCAATGGAAGCATTACTTGTTTCACAATTTGTGGTTATCCACCTTTTCAGTATTCCTGGAGTCTTAACAATGGTTTTAATACTGTGGCTAGCGGGCAAACATTTAAGAACGTGTGCTACCAATCAACTTACATATATTGTGAAATTACTGACTCTATAGGCCAACGAATTATAGATTCTTTACTGGTATCGACTGTCACTCAAGTCCAAGAAATCAATTCTTCACCGATTCATCTTTTACTATACCCCAACCCATCTAAAGGAATTTTCAATTTCCAATTACAAGGAACAAATCAAAAAGCAAGTATTGAAGTTTACAATATGCTGGGAGAGAAAGTATATCAAGCCCCCCTTAATCCCCCCATTGGGGAGACTTCTGAAACAACAATCTCCCTGCCTAACGGGGAGGGAGGAGGTGGCGCTGGCATTTACCTGTACCGCACTATTTCAGAAAAAGGTGAAGCTATTGCAAGTGGTAAGCTGATTATAGAATAAGGCTGCGAGTAAAATAACACGTAACCCGCGTTAGGGATAGTAGCAGAAACCCCGCAAGCAAAGCGCGGAGTTGAAGCGAAATATTAAGCCATACCAAATATTAAATGCAGCTTAATATTCATGAGTACCGTTAAGAATCAATTAAGATACGAATAACACCCGACCCGAAGGGGAACGCCCAAAATTAATTTTGAATTATTTACTTGATTTTTTCACCACCGAGTCACTAAGAACACAAAGACTCAGTAAGTAATCAAAGCGTCAATCTTATTAATAGCCCCAAATTCTTACTTTTGCATACTATTTTTCACAAAAAACAGTTATTTATAGCTTAACCTCTTTGCCATTGGTATCGACCGGAAAAATATTTCGCCTTTTAAGCCTGTTCATACTGGTTTCGCTATGGCAATCGTGTACCACTGAAAAAAACACCTGGCTCATCCGGAAGTTCCATACCACCTGTACACACTACAATGGTTATTTCTGGGGTAAGCTTTCCTATTTCGAGGGTTTAGATAAACTGGTTGCCAGTCATAAAGAAGATTATTCTGACATTTTGCCTGTATATGAATATGCCGAATCAAATGAAGTTTCAACCATATTCCCGCAAATGGACCGCACCATAAAAAAGTGCCAGACCATGATCGAAAACCATACCATTACGGATAAGAACCACCATGAAATTGCCGATGCCAACCGCTATACCAAGTATTGCTACCTGCTTATGGCACAAGCCAATTTATATAAGAACGAATATATTACCAGTCTTGACGAGCTTGATTATACTGCACGCGAATACAAAAAAACACCTGTTCGTTTCGAAGCCATGATATGGCAGATACGCGCCTATAACCAGATGGGGGCTGTATCAAAATCAGAAGAACTGATAGACTACTTAAAGTCAAATACCGAAATACCTAAAAAGCTTAATGCCCAGTTATATGCTTCCATTGCCGACTACTATACCCGTATTGGCCAATGGGAAGATGTTTCGAAATGGCTAAAAAAAGCAATTGAAGCTGAAAAGGATAAGAGAACGAAGGCACGGTATTATTTTATACTAGGTCAAATATCGCAACGTAGTGGAGATAATGCAAAGTCATACGACTACTATGGAAAAACATTAAAAAGCAACCCTACTCCCGACCTCGACTTTGAAGCCACCATTTTCAGGGCATTGTTGTTTATGGGGGGAGACAAAGAGAACGAAAAGGTGAAAAAAGAATTGACCAAGATGCTTAAGCCCACCAAGTATATTGATGAAAGAGACCAGATATACTACGCACTTGCCAAAATTGCTATGAAGGAAGGTGATACAGCGCAAGGCATTACCCTGCTTAATAAATCAGTCAGAGCCAGCACAACTAACCCGCTTCAAAAAGCAATTTCATACCTCGACCTGGCTAATTTTAATTTCTACAAAGAAGAATATGTACGTTCTAAAAAGTATTTCGATAGTACTTTAACATCACTTCCTAAAAAATACCGCGGGCGCGATTCTATTGTAGCAAAAAAAGAAAACCTGCAAAAGCTGGTTACTTACCTCGATATTATCACCTTTCAGGACAGCGTACAACGCGTAGCTAAAATGAGCAAGGCCGATATGGATAAATACATTGCTGATATTATAAGCAAAGAAAAACAGGCTGAAGCCGATAAAAAACAAAAAGAACTTGATGCCCAGAATTCAGCGAATAATGCAAATGGCAATACAAGTACCACAGCAGCAGCCAATGGCAAATGGTATTTCTATAATCCCAGCGCCTTACAGCAAGGTATTAACGAATTTAACCAGAAATGGGGCAACAGGCCTTTGGAGGATGACTGGCGCAGAAGTAAAAAAATAGCTAATGCCAATAAACTGGCGCTCGATACACTGAGTGGTAAAACTGATAGTGCTAAAACAGCGTCGGCAAAAACAGGAAGTAAAGGAGGAAAAGCGTTAAAGGATTCTACGAAGGATAAGTACAATGCTGCTTATTATATGAAAAATTTACCGCTAAGCGATGCAAAAATGAAAAAATCAGTAGATAGCCTCATTGATGCATACTACAATGCAGGGGCTATTTATAAAGAATACCTGCACAACTACCGTAAATCATCGGCAGAATTTGAAGAATTGCTTAGCCGTTTCCCTGATAATAAGTATAAGCTTTTGGTATATTATGAACTATACCGCATATATACGGCCATGCACAATGACGACCGTGCCAACTATTACAAAAACCTGCTTCTTGATAAGTATCCTGACTCGCAGTATGCCAAATTGATAAGGGACCCTGCCAAATATGCCAGCGATAGAGAAGCAAGTAAACAGGAAATAGCCCGGCTTTATACAGCCACTGTTCAGTCGTATGATGCCCAGAATTTTTTGCAGGTATTAAACAATTGCCTGCAAGCTGACTCATTGTTCCCAGAAAATGAACTTACACCAAAGTTTGCCTATTTACATGCTATTGCAATTGGTTCAACCCAAGGTATAGAGGCCTATAAAACCGCTCTTACAAGGGTAACGGTAATGTACCCTAAAGATTCAGTTAAATTCCTGGCCCAATCAATACTCGATTACCTTAACCGCAAGCCAAAGGCTGCTGTTGCTAAAGACACAACTGTTACCTATAGCTCGGCATCTGATAGTGTTTACCTGTATGTATTACTTGTTGATGCCAAGGAAACTCAAAAAATAAACTCAATTAAGGCTCATCTGGCCGATATGAATAGTAAAACATTTAGCCAGGACAATTTGCAATCTGAGGAAATATTTCTGAATGCCAATCAGTTAATGATTGTAATGAAAACATTTAACAGCATTGACAAAGTGAAGAATTATTACCAGTTCTTGAATGCCGATGGCGATATTTTTAGCAAACTAACCGTAAACTCATACCAGGTATTCTATACGACACAGGCCAATTTCCGTATTATGTTCAACCACAAAAAGGCTGACGAATACCTTCAATTCTTCAGGGAAAAGCTACTGTAAGGAAATTAGCCCCGGATTCAAAAAAAAATCATACTTTTGCAGCGTTTTTTATAAAAAAAGTGAGAATTAAAGATACTGCCTGCATTATTTCGCTTGCCGCCCTTAAAAACGGGGAACATAGCTTCCTGTTTACAATAGACGGGGAGCTGTTTCGCGAGAACAATTATGATGATATTCATGAGGCAGATCTGCGGGTCGTTATTACCTTTAATAAGAACTCTTCTATTATTATGTTTCACTTCAATATAGAGGGTACCTTAAACGTTACATGCGACCGTTGCGGAGACGATTTTAATATGAGCACAAAGCTTGAGCGTCAGCTGATTGTGAAGAGCGAAGGAAGGGAACACCAGGAGGAAGATGAAATGATTACCCTGACAAATGCAGAAAAAGACGTAGATATTGCGCCATTTGTTTACCAATATGTTGTACTTTCGCTGCCCATGCAAAAAATTCACCCTATAAACAAGGATGGAAAACGGGCATGCAATGAAGAAGTATTAAAAAAATTAAAGAAACTGGAAGTAGAGAAAAGCAGTGAGGAACAGTACATTATAAACAGCAACAAACGATCTTCCAGCACTGAAGAAGAAGAACCAGAACAATTAAATTAAAACCAAACAACTATGCCACATCCTAAACGAAGACACTCAAAAAGTCGTGGAAGAAAACGCAGGACCAACTATAAAGCAGTTGCATCTACATTAACCACATGTACCAACTGCGGCGCTCCTGTGCTTAGCCACCGTGTATGCCCTGAGTGCGGCTTTTACAAAGGCAAACAAGCAATAGAAAAGAGTGTTTCTGCATAAATGCAGGGCCCTATGATATTTGCAAATAGTTTAATTAATAACCGGTGCGAATAGGACTGGATATAATGGGGGGCGACTATGCCCCTAAAACTACTGTAGGCGGAGCAGTACTTGCTTTTCGCGAGTTACCTGCCAGTGTAAGACTTGTGCTTATCGGCGATCGTGATAAGATTGTTCCCCTGTTGAAAGAACATAATGCAGGCGAAGAAAATTTCGACATTATTCATACTACCGAGGTAATTGAAATGTCTGAATCTCCTTTGCGTGCTATAAGTGCCAAGCCAAACTCAAGTATCGGGCTTGGTTTTCAATTGTTAAAAAGTAAAGACCTTGATGCATTTGCCAGCAATGGTAGCACTGGTGCTATGATGGTTGGTGCACTATACAGTGTTAAAACTATTGAAGGGCTTCAACGCCCATGTATTGCAACCATTGTCCCTAAGGAAGATGGTGGTGTTGGCATATTGCTCGACGTAGGCAGTAATGCCGATTGCAGGCCTGAAGTGCTTTGTCAGTTTGCCGTATTAGGAAAAATGTTTTCCAAATACGTTTATAATATTGAAGACCCGAAAGTGGCCCTGCTGAACATTGGTGAAGAAGAGGAAAAAGGCAACCTTGTAGCACAGGCAGCTCATGAAATGATGAAGGAAATGAAGAACATCAACTTCGTTGGCAACATTGAGGCCCGTTATTTGTTTGATGCAGGTTCAGCCGATGTAGTAGTATGTGAAGGCTTTGTTGGAAATGTGGTACTGAAAGAAGCTGAAGCTTTTTATAAGCTGATGAAGAAAAGAAAAATATCTGACCCGTTCTTTGACCGGTTCAATTATGAAATATATGGAGGCACACCATTTTTAGGTGTCAACTCTACGGTTGTTATTGGCCACGGCATTTCAAATGAAATTGCAACCAAAAACATGATACTGCTCACCAAAAATATGGCTGAAGCAGGCTTAGCTGAAAAAATTAAAAAAGCTTTTAACCCTTAACGAACAATGCCAATTACCGCTGCCATAACCGCTGTAGAAGGCTACCTTCCTGATTACATATTAACCAACCATGAACTTTCGCAAATGGTTGACACCAACGATGAGTGGATAACCTCGCGCACGGGTGTAAAAGAAAGAAGAATATTAAAGGGCAAAGAGCAGGGTGCATCGGTAATGGCTGTTGAAGCCGTTAACAAGCTCTTGAAGAAAAGAGGAATATCAGCTGAAGAAATTGATCTGCTTATTGTAGCAACCGTTACAGCCGATTACATATTCCCGGCAACTGCCAATATTGTAAGTGATAAAGTAGGTGCAAAAAATGCTTGGAGCTTTGATATCAATGCTGCATGTTCAGGTTTTATATATGCCCTTACCACAGGCGCCCAGTTCATACAAAGTGGTGCGCATAAAAAAGTTGTAGTGGTGGGTGTCGATAAAATGTCATCTATCATTGATTATACCGATCGTTCTACCTGTGTAATATTTGGCGATGGCGCCGGTGCTGTTCTATTGGAACCAAGTACCGAAGGCTATGGAATACTTGATTTTAAACACCAGGTTGACGGATCGGGCCGTGTACATTTATTCCAGAAAGCAGGTGGCTCGGTAAAACCACCAAGCATTGAATCGGTAGAAAAGAAAGAGCACTTTGTTTACCAGGAAGGACAAGCGGTATTTAAAGTTGCTGTTAAACAAATGGCAGATGTATCGGCAGAAATGATGGTACGTAATAACCTTAAGCCCGATGATGTGGCATGGTTGGTTCCGCACCAGGCAAACAAACGTATTATAGAAGCGGTTGCCCGAAGAATGGAATTGCCGGATAGCAAGGTGATGTTGAACATACATAAATACGGCAACACTACATCAGGCACTATTCCACTATGTTTATGGGAATACCAGGATAAGTTAAAAAAAGGCGACAATATTATTCTTTCAGCCTTTGGCGGAGGATTTACATGGGGCGCAATATATGTTAAGTGGGCAATCAATAACTGATTACCCTAATTTTTTATATTTGTATTTGTCATAAGAACTCTTAAACGAAATTTATATGAATATTAAAGAAGTAGAAGAACTCATTCGTTTTGTTTCCAAAGCCAACGTTTCAGAAGTGGAACTGGAAACAAAAGATATTAAACTGGTTATTAAAACCTCAAGAGCCGGTACTGAAGTACAACAAGTACCTGTTCAGGTTACTGCTGCTCCAGCACCTGTTGCTGTTCCCGCTGCGCCTGTTGCCGCTGCTCCAATTGCTGCCGCGCCTGCTGCACCAAAAGCCGACGACTCAAAATATATTACTATAAAATCTCCTATGATCGGTACCTTCTACCGTTCCTCAGGACCAGATAAGCCACCATTTGTGAATGTGGGCGATAAGATCGAAAAAGGTAAAGTTATTTGCATTATAGAAGCCATGAAACTGTTCAACGAAATTGAAGCAGAAGTATCGGGCACTGTGGTGAAAGTGGTTGCCAACGATGCATCACCTGTTGAATACGACCAGACTTTATTACTTATAGACCCTAGCTGATTGTGGCAAGAATAGTTAAGGTTTCTTCGGGCACACGCAAGGAAAAAACCA
>Ga0207027_1124_pt1 | contig 13128 bp, 10 predicted proteins | sample Alteio_BWMinCont_43_FD_153280 | JGI IMG/M metagenome (GOLD analysis project Ga0207027, IMG submission 153280) | Enriched cells from forest soil in Barre Woods Harvard Forest LTER site, Petersham, Massachusetts, United States -... | ecosystem: Environmental > Terrestrial > Soil > Temperate forest >... | reverse complement strand
CATCATTTTATTCATTTGGGCAATATTGCTCTCAAATTCATAGTCGCCGGGTGTGCGTATACCACGTAAAATGTATTTAGCATTTTTGCTGTTACAAAAATCTACCGTAAGGCCTGAGTATTCTTCCACCTGCACCTGTTTATGCGCAGCAAAGGTTTGTTTGAGCCATTCCTTTCTTTTCTCCACCGGAAACATATAGTTCTTGGTAGAGTTGTTACCGATGGACACAATAATGGTATCGAACAATGACAGGGCACGAAGCACAATAGATTCATGTCCTTTGGTAACCGGATCGAAAGAACCTGGAAAAACAGCTATGCGGCCCATGAGTATTTAGGTTTATACTGACAAATATAAGGATTCGGGCGTATTGGGCCAATATGTATATAAAGTCTCCAGTTTAAGGTGACAAAGCGTTTTTCTTGTTGGTGTTTTTATGCGGGGCGACTCTTGCTCCCTGCTTGCTCCCGAGCACTCGGGACTAACCCGCGCCCACCTTTTCTGCAGTTCTAAGTCTTAAATGTTCAGTGTATTTGCGTTAGGGATAGTAGCGGAAACCCCGCAAGCGTAGCGCGGAGTTGTAGCGGATAGCCCGACCCGAAGGGGAACGCCCAAATTTAATTAAGAATTAAGAATTACGAATTACGACATTTGGTAAGATTACTTCGTAACGCACAATGACGGGAATACTACCGATCTATCTCAACCATTTTACGGGCAATAACCTTTTCAGCAGCCTTAATGATATCAGGCGTATCAAGGCCATACTTTTTCATAAGGTCATCAGGTGTTCCGCTTTCTCCAAAAGAGTCCTTTACAGCCACCATTTCCAATGCGCAAGGGTATTCCCTAGCCAATAACTGGGCAATGCTGTCGCCCAATCCGCCATTCATCTGGTGTTCCTCGGCAGTAACTACACATCTGGTCTTTTTTACTGAACGAATAACCGCATCAGCATCCAGTGGTTTAATGGTATGAAAGTCGACCACCTCGGCAGAAATACCTTTTTCTTTCAATGCTTCCGCAGCTTCAATAGCCTTCCATACAAGGTGGCCCGTAGCAAAAATGCTTACATCGGTACCTTCGTAAAAGGTAACTGCTTTACCAATTTCAAATACCTGGTCGGCAGGAGTAAATATGGGAACACTTGGTCTGCCAAAACGCAGATAAACCGGCCCAACGTGGGACGCAATTGCAATGGTTGCTGCTTTGGTCTGGTTAAAATCGCAGGTGTTTATTACGATCATGCCTGGTAACATCTTCATCAAGCCAATGTCCTCCAAAATCTGGTGTGTAGCGCCATCTTCACCGAGGGTGAGCCCTGCGTGAGATGCACATATTTTTACATTTTTATTTGAATACGCAACCGACTGACGGATCTGGTCATATACCCTGCCGGTAGAAAAGTTTGCAAACGTGCCGGTAAACGGAATGTAACCACCAATGGTTAATCCGGCTGCAATACCGATCATGTTGGCCTCGGCAATACCAATCTGGAAAAAACGTTCCGGATGATCTTTCGCAAATGCATCCATTTTCAATGAGCCGGTTAGGTCGGCACAAAGGGCAACCACTTTAGGGTTCTTTTTGCCCAGTTCACTTAAGCCCGCTCCAAATCCTGAACGGGTATCTTTTTTTTCGGTGTAGGTATATTTAGCCATGTGTAAAGGGTAACGTTATTATAGGTTTACGGTTATTGAAGAGCCTGATTTTACATCAAATATTTTATCGACAGTATAAATGGTTTGCTTAATGTTAGAAGAGCGATAAATAGCATGATAATGGCCCGGTTGCAAAATTATATTCTCGGTAACGGCATCTGCAGCCAAATTACATACCCATTCCATTTTGCCTCCATCTTCGGTGTACAGGCTTATAGGCCCTGCACCCGGTTTTACAATACTTACAAAGCCTGCTTGCGGAATTTTTACGGTTGTTGTCGTGCTTTCTGAAACCTTAACACCATTCACATGCATGCGCGGCATAGTAAGTATTTCAAGATCGTACTTACCTACAATATATTTATCGGTCGACTCCACCTGCTGTACATTCAAGGTTTGCATATCATCACCTTTCCGCACAATAGCAAGTAATTGCTTGTATTCATTATCGCCATCCATCACCACATGTAAATAGCCTTGCGGCGCTTTTATGCCAATAATATTATGCTTGCCCGATACAATAGATATATTATGCTTTTCAACTTCGGGTATAGTATGCACTACAATGTGGTATGTTGTATTCGGGTCAAGAATCAATGTATCAGGATTCCCTGCATCGTTTATGGTATGCATAAAGTTATAAATGCGCCTGCCTGTGCTTTCATCATAAAAGGTCATTGCCACATCGGTTTCAACTGCTCTGCCTTCCTGGTCGAGGAGGTTAACCTGTGCAGTGGTGTTGTTAAGCGCCTGGGATATTACAACATTCAGCACGGTCTTAAAATCGGATTCCTGTTTTACGTCAAAGAATTTTCCAACGCAAGTATACGCATCACTAAAGTTTTCTTTTCCAATACCAATAATGAATGGTTTCAGAATAATTCCTTTTTGCAAAAGTTTTTTTGCAGCATCGCATACATCGCCTCCGCATTCTTCTATACCATCGGTAATTAAAATAATTATGTTACGGCAATTGGCACAAGGTGTAAAATCGTCGGCACATTTACCAATGGTGTAAGCAATAGGCGTAGTGCCTTTGGGTTGTATTCCTTTTATCGAACTTTCAATATCAAATGCGTTATTCGCTGCAAACGGAACCAGCAGCCTGGTATCTTCGCAATTGCGATGAGGGTAAAGGGAAAAATCGGCGCCTAATGTGCGTAACGCCATTTGAAGGTTAGGCACCGTTCTAAGGCTATCAACCAATTCAACCAATACCCGTTTTGCAAAATCTATTTTAGGTGTATGGTCCCATGTATCGTACATACTGAAAGAGCCATCGAAAATAAAAAGTACACGTACGGTAGGCTGCTGAGCCTGCACTGCTCCAGTAAAGAGCATGAAGAATAAAACAAGAAAAGAAAATCTGCTCAGCCGCTTTGTCATGATTTAGTAGTCGCCAAGTGTTTCTTCCAGTTGAGAAAGTGCCTTTGCTGTTTGGTCTGCATTGGTTGCAGAACCATGCCATTTGTAGCTGCCTTCCATAAAATCGACACCAAAGCCCATTTTGGTATGCATAAGTATCATTACGGGTTTGCCTTTACCGCAATGTTGCTGAGCGGTTTTCAATGTGGTAATCACTTCTTCAATATTGTTACCATTCATTTCCAGCACATCCCATCCGAAAGAGGTCCATTTGGCGCGAAGGTCACCCATTGGCATTACATCATCTACTGTACCATCTATCTGCGCATTGTTGCAATCGATGGTGGAAATAAGGTTATCTACTTTTTTACCGGCGGCATACATGGCTGCTTCCCAAATCTGTCCTTCCTGTAATTCGCCATCGCCATGCAGGCTATAAACAAACCGGTTGTCTCTATTTAGTTTTTTTGCAAGCGCTGCACCAATAGCAACTGAAAGTCCTTGCCCAAGCGAGCCCGATGCAACACGCACACCCGGTAAATGTTCTGCTGTTGTAGGGTGCCCTTGCAGCCTAGTGTTTATTTTGCGGAACGTAGCCAGTTCAGATTTCGGAAAAAAACCATTGTGCGCTAACACGCTGTACCATACCGGTGAAATATGCCCATTGGAAAGGAAGAACAGGTCTTCACCGATTCCATCCATATCGAACTTCGTAGGATCGTGTTTCAGTATTTCAGCATAAAGAGCTACGAAATATTCCGTACATCCTAATGAGCCGCCCGGGTGACCGGATTGAACGGCTGCGGTCATGCGAATAATGTCACGGCGTACCTGTGAGCACACCTTTTTAAGTTCTGCTATTGATGCCATTTTTACAATGTTTTTTGTATGTTTCAAAAGTAAATTCTTTTCACGGTAGACGCAGATGTTTGTTGAAAAGAATGAATGAATGTTGAAAACTTGTTTAATCGAAAAATATAATCCTTTATTTTGCCTAAAGAAATTATGGTTTAAACGTATGAAAGGTCTCTACTTTATTTATATTCTAAGCAATTCGAGCCATACGGTTTTATATACTGGCGTTACAAATGATTTGGTGCGAAGGACGTTCGAACATAAAAAGAAAATAACAGGAGGTTTTACTTCAAAGTATAATGTTGACAAATTGGTTTATTTTGAGAAATTTGATTTTATCGACCTTGCTATAAATAGAGAAAAACAAATTAAAGGATATTCCAGGGCAAAGAAAGTAGCATTAATTAATTCCGTTAACCCTTTATGGAAAGATTTATATACTGATGGAAGTATAAAGATGCCAGGCTAACTCAAAAGCTAATAATATCAGGTGAAATAGACTTATAGAACAGAGATTCCTCACTTCGTTCGGAATGACAGAAAGCTATGGTTATAAAGGGCAGGGGCAGGGGGGGCGGCAAAGCCGCTCCCCCTGCCCCTGCCACATAAGGAATGACAAACTGTCATTCCGAACGAAGTGAGGAATCTCTGTAACTTGAAACGAGCTAATACAGGTTTAATGGAACGATTCCATTATATATATATTGACATAATGGATTGAGATTAAAATTTCAAAGAACATGTATTTAGCCAAGCGCTGGAATTTCAATGTATCTGACGAGATATTCAATGTATTCTGACGTATTTAAGGGAATCGAGAATCGGAATTGATGTACATGTGGGTTTGCTATGCCAATAATCGTGCTATTTTTGTCGAAAATTATAGAAAGTGAGTTTAAAATGCGGAATAGTAGGATTACCCAACGTAGGTAAATCCACCTTGTTTAACTGCCTGTCGAATGCAAAGGCGCAGGCTGCCAATTTTCCTTTTTGCACGATAGAGCCCAACCTTGGTGTAATAAATGTACCTGATGACAGGTTATTGAAATTAGAGGGCCTTGTAAAGCCTAATAAAGTGGTACCAGCCACGGTTGAAATAGTTGATATTGCAGGCCTTGTAAAAGGCGCCAGCAAAGGCGAAGGGCTGGGTAACCAGTTCCTGGCCAATATTCGCGAAACCGATGCCATTATACATGTGCTCCGTTGTTTTGACGATGGCAATGTAATACACGTTGAGGGCTCTGTGAACCCAATCCGCGATAAGGAAATTATAGATATAGAGCTTCAGCTAAAAGATTTTGAAACAGTTGAGAAGGTAATGCAGAAAAGCGCTAAGGCTGCCAAAACCGGTACTGATAAGGATGCTAAAAAGGAGTTTGAAATATTAAGCATTTATCATAAATGCCTGGCAGAACAAAGGTCAGCACGTACTGTAGAATTATCTGACGAAGATAAAGAATACGTAAAAGGCCTGCAATTACTTACCATGAAGCCAGTACTATATGTATGTAATGTTGACCAGTCTTCATTGAAGGGAAATAAATATACCGATGCTGTAAGAGAAGCAGTGAAGAATGAAAATGCTGAAGTACTTATTATAGATGCAGGAATTGAATCGGAAATAGCGCAGTTGGAAAGCCCTGATGACCGTAAAGCATTCCTTGCTGAAATGGGCTTAGATGAGCCGGGTGTAAGCAAACTGATAAAGACTGCTTATAAACTGTTGAAACTATCTACCTATTTTACTGCTGGTGTGCAAGAAGTGCGTGCATGGACCATATTAGACGGAGCAAAAGCGCCACAGGCAGCCGGTGTTATTCATACCGATTTTGAAAAAGGTTTTATTAAAGCTGAAGTAATTGCATACAACGATTTTGTAAGCTATGGTTCAGAGCAAGCCTGCCGTGAAGCAGGTAAGCTTATGATACAAGGCAAGGAATATGTGGTGCACGATGGGGATGTGATGCATTTCAGGTTCAATAACTAATATTTATACCACCTACCAATGAAGAAGAACAGAGGTACATTGATTATAGTAGTAGTTCTGCTGCTGATTTCTGTCTATTTTCTTTTCTTTAACAATACCTTTAGCACGCTCAGTGGGAAAGACAATGAGTTTGCTGTAAAGGATACTGCCTCCATCACTAAAATTACAATGGTCGACAGGAATAAGAATAGCGTTACACTTACCCGTATAAATGCAGGCCAATGGAAAGTAAACGATAAATACTTTGTGCGTAGCGATGCTATTAATACCCTGTTGTATACTATAAAAATGGTTACTGTTAAAAATCTTATCGACCAGGGCGGATGGGATAAAGTAGTGCAAGGATTAGCTTCGAATTCAGTAAAGGTTGATATATATAAAGGTGACGATAAAATAAAATCATATTTTGTTGGTAGCCAATCAGTTGACCATTTAGGGAGTTATATGTTGTTGGTGAACCCGCATTCCGATGAAAACTACAAGCAACCTTACGTTACCTATATACCGGGCTTCGATGGTTTTTTAACGACACGTTATTTTGTAATTGAAGAAGGGTGGAGGGATAGAACCGTTTTCCACTATTACCCTAATGAAATTAAGTCGGTTACACTTAATTACCCCGACCCCAGCCATAGTTTTACAATAAATGCTGTGGCAAAAAATAAATATAGCATCGAAAATCCGGTAAGTCATCAGTCACTTGCCAGGTTCGATACAAATGCAGTAAGGCAGTATTTAACCTATTTCCAGGCTATTAACTGGGAAGCTGTCGTTACTCCCGATAAAAAGGACTCCATTATAGCGTCAACGCCTATATGTATTATGGATGTTAAAGATACCACTGGAAAAGCCGTTAATATTAGGTTATATAACCGGAAAACTCCTGATAAGTTTGCTACCGAAGGCAAGGACTATAAATATGACCCGGACAGGCTATATGCATTGGTAAATGGTAAGGACTTTGTGTTGGTTCAGTACTTTGTTTTTGGCAAGCTTTTACAAGACCCATCCTATTTTGTTCATAAATAGGGTTTGAATGTTGAAAAGTAGTGGATAAATACTTCACTATTGCCCCTTGTATTGAATTATGCCTTTCTACATTTGTTTCCCTTTGAAACATTATAAATTCTGAAGATGATGAAGTTTGTTGTATCGAGTAATACCCTACTCAAAGAATTGCAAGTAATAAGCGGCGTATTGAATGCCAATAACGCTTTACCTATACTCGATGATTTCCTGTTTAAGCTGAATAAAACCGAGCTAACCGTGTTTGCATCAGATCTTGAAACGACCATTAAGACAACTATAACAGTTGATTCAAAAGATGCCGGCGAAATAACTATTCCGGCAAAGTTGCTTATTGAAATGTTGAAAAGCTTTGCTGACCAACCGCTTACTTTTATTGTAGACACTACCAAGTTCTCAATTGAAATGAATTCAGAATCAGGTAAATACAAGATTGCTGGTCACGATGGGGAAGAGTTTCCTAAAATGATTGCAGTTGAAGCCCCTACTAAAATTGAGGTTGATGCTGAATTACTTGTTGAGGCTATCAACAAAACAATTTTTGCGGTTGCAAACGATGACCTCAGACCGGTTATGTCGGGCGTTTTCTGTAACTTCTCCGCTAAGGAGGTTACCTTTGTTGCTACCGATGCGCACAAGTTGGTAAAGTATATCCGTCCTATCAGCGGCGTTACAACTGAAAATTCAGTGATTATTGCTAAAAAGCCAATGAACCTGCTTAAGAATATTCTTACCGTAAAAGATAGCAAGGTTACTATTGAATATAATAAGACCAATGCTTCGTTCTCAATCGGCAATGTGCAATTGATATGCCGTTTGATAGACGGTAAATATCCTAACTACGATGCAGTTATTCCTAAGGAAAACCCAAACCAATTGGTGCTTGATAGAAATTCTTTCCTCAGCTCACTGAAGAGGGTATCTATACTTTCCAATAAAACTACACACCAGGTAAGGCTTAAAATAACCGGTAATGCACTTACCCTTACCAGTGAAGACTTAGATTATTCAAGCGAAGCGAATGAGCGCATTGCTTGCCAATATGTAGGTGATGATATGGAAATAGGGTTCAATTCAAAATTCCTGTTAGATATGCTAATTAACCTCGATTCACAGGAAGTAAGGGTTAGTATGTCAAGCCCTAGCCGTGCAGGTGTTATTACTCCTGCTCCTCAAAAAGAAGGCGAAGACATTCTTATGCTGGTGATGCCGGTAATGTTAAACAGCTAATTACCCGATAAGTAAAATTTAGCCTTGGCTTTGCCCAGGGCTTTTTTATGCCTGAAAAGCAAAAGCCTCCGACCCTATGAAAAGTCGAAGGCTTTAAAACCAACAAAAAATATTAATCCCTGCTTATTTCAACGCAGTGATTTTAAAAAGGTTTCGATTAATATTTATATTCATCATCGCCCTGCGCCGATCCTGCACTTGCCTCGGTTTTCTTACCACCGAATGGGAACAGGAGTTTAAAGCCAATGTTCCTGCCCATATTATATATTCCCTGGCCTGGCTGAACAACGGTAACAGGTGTTACGCCATTATAGGAAAGGAAATACTGCAAGCGGCTTGTATGGTCAATATATGCAAGGTCAGTAAGGTTTGTAACATTAATGATAAGCGTACAAATGGTACGACTGGTCTTCGGGTTAACAAAACTTGTACCTATACCCGCATTGAATAATGTGTATGCAACTGAGGGAAATTCAGTCCAGTCGGCGCTGTAAATATTATTCTGTGCCCAATAATGTGCCAAACCGAATTTAATATACGTGTCCTGCAATACAGAAGTATGCCTGTCATGTAATTTAAATTTCACATCCGATGTTAACCTTGGCGCCGGTGTCCATGGCACATGCTGGGTTGAATCAGTTTGGTGAGGCAGGTAAGAATAGATATATGTGAATCCGTTATCAAGTTCTATCCATTTTGTATCTGCCGGATGGATATTGAAAAAAGCCTCTATACCTTCCAGATGAGCTACATTGGCTTTGAATTTAAATGTGGGAAGCCCCTGTGTTAAAGAATCGCCGCCATTTGCACTTGCTAACCTCGATGCAAATATGAAATTGGTAATGTCGTTATAAAAACCATCTACCTCAAAACCAATATCCCTACCATTGCTTCCAAAAGTAAGGTCCGCCTCATAGCCCGATTCCGGTTTAAGGCTAGGGTCACCAATTTCAAAATTGCCTGTACCGGGGTGTACACCATTTTCGCCAATTTCTGTAATGGCCGGTGCACGGTAACTCTTAGCCAGGTTTATTTTTACATAATTGTTGTCAGGTAATTGGTACGAACCGCCAATACTGGCCGAAAACCCATTGTAATGGGTGTTGAAACCTTGAAAGTTCCTGTATGCATCAGGTGTTCCTTCCGGAACTATTTGCTGGTTAGGCGTTGCAGGGTTAAGCAGGTAAAGACTTTGCCCGACCTCGGTACGGGTATCATAACGTAAGCCACCATTCAGGGTAAGGTTCTTATAATCTTTTTGCAAAATGGCAAAACCACCAATGTCAAAAAGATCATAATTAGGTACAAGGAAAACAGATGAATACGGATATACTGCTTCACTTGCATTGTGCATATTTTCGTACATACCATTTATACCGGCGGTAAATTTCAGGCCCGATGTGTCGCCCGATACCTGGTATTTAATTGAATAAGGAATATCATACATATACATGTTCAACGCAGGTACCGAGCCTGAATCTATTTCTTCACGGTGGTCCAGCGAATAGCCTACATCTGCCAGTATCATTCCTTTACCCGCATTAAATCCACTCTGCCAGGTTATCATATCGTGTTCAATCTGTTGGTAACCTACCGATGTAGGATTGTATGATAGGAAATTGGAATTGTTTGGAATGGTTTGGCCATTTATAGGAAAATCGAATTTAAATTGCCCCGTAGCACTATCCCTGTTCCCGTCGGGTATTTCAATTGTGCGGTGCAGGGTGCTGAATGTTAAGCGTGAGAAGCCCCAGTTTCTGTTCAGGCCTAATGTTAACCTTGCATTTGCTTCCTCAAAAGCTGTTCCCCATACATATCCGTCTTTCGGGTCCTGGTAGCAATGGGCTTCCTGGTCGCTGGCTCTCAGATCCCATACAAAGCCTTTATTGTTACCGGTTACATCTTCCGATGTTCCTATAAGGCCATTGTTTGTCTGGTATTCAGTTATCACACTGCCCTGAATAACTCCGCTTTCAGGGAATGGTGCAGACTTAAAACTTACAACACCTCCCACAGCATCAGAACCATATTGCAATGACGCAGGGCCTCGTATTATTTCAGAATTATAAACGGCATAGGGATCTATCTGTATCCCGTGTTCATCACCCCATTGAAAATCCTCCTGTCTGAAACCATCAAAAGTTACCAGAACGCGGTTGAAACCCAAGCCGCGTATTTCGGGTTTTGAAACACCGGGGCCGGTTGTAACTGCATTAATACCTGGCTGCAACGAAATGGCATCAACAACGTTGGTTGCTGTATTTTCAAGCAGCATTTCATGCGATACTAACGTTACATCATTAGGCGAACGCTGAGCCGTAGTAACATTACCAAGGCCTGTAATGACAACTTCCTTACCCGCTGAAGCCGCAATATTCATCTGGAAATTGGCCTTTGTCAACCCATTTAAAGTAACCTGCCTTACTGAGGTTGCATAACCCAAAAGCCTTACTTCAACAGAATAAGTACCCTTCGGTAACGATTCCATTTTGTAAAAGCCTGATGTATCGGTAGTGGTACCAAGTTGTAACTGTGGTATATATACAATGGCGCCTGGTATCGATTGTTTAGTAAGTGCATCGATAATTTTACCCTGCAAAGAATTCTGCCCGAATGAATACGCAGAAACTATGCACGATAGAATAATTAAAATATGTTTAAATTTCATAGTTTGCTGCTTCTTTGAATAAATTTCAATGTAATGAACATTGTTAAGGCCTATTTAAACCTTTAACAAAGGTATCATATATCTATTGCGGGTATTTTTCGGGAATAATAATTGGTATGATTTTAACATTATTTAAGAAACAAATAAAAAAGCCCTCGCTAATTAAAGCAAGGGCTAACCAAACACTTCATAAATTATCTTTACTATAAATGTAGCTCGTTCATTATTTTCCAATTAGATATGTAACACCAAGGCAAATATTATAGTTTGTCAGGGGCTGATTATATTCTGTCAGAAGTCTGCCAACATTAACTGGCCGGTTTGTGTTATCAATCTTAAAATCAGGTTGCGATGAAGCATAGGTTCCCTGTAAATTTATTCCCAGATAATTATTCAGTTTGTAACTGATTCCAATGCCTGCCATATAACCAAATGAATTGGCAGTGCACTTTTGTTGAGTAAAAGTACCATCTTCCACACCTCCATCTTCAACAGCAACATCTATTTCTGGCGTGGTTGCACTGGTAAAGCCACCAAGTAATTTTGCTGTAACAGAGAATTTATCAGTTAAAGGATACCTGAAATATAAGCCTGTCATGAAATTCCAGATACTATAGCCACCGCTCACTGAAGTTGTTACCTGATCAACATCAAATGAACCACGATATCCTGCTGAAATAGAATCAAGCCCTTTGAATGCAAAATTGGAATAACTAACATGACCGCCTATGCCAATATATTGACAAAAGTACCAGCCGCCTTCTACACCAAAAGTGCTTCCATTGCCGGCAAATCCGGCGCTAAGGTTATCGCTATTGTTTGGTAACCATGCGCCATATTGGTCAGCAACATAGGAAGTATGGGTCCAGTTTCCTGTTGAGATTGAATAACCTCCCAGAATTCCTATAAAGCCATTGCTCATAACAGGAACATCAGGATTTTTTGCTGTAGTGTTTGCATCTTGAGCGTATATTCCCGCACTAAAAATAAGCGCCGTGCTTAATACTATTATTTTTTTCATGTTTTTTTTTTTAATTAGTTAATAAGAATCAATTACTTAATATTTACCGTATAGAATACGTCAAAATCAGGTGAGCCTGGCTCGCATGAACCATTCTTCACATTGGGCTGGTGATGCAGTACTACTTCCATACGACCATTGCTAACAGGGCTCAACGAGGTGAATGTATCAATCAACCCAACTTGTAATGGAGGGCTATTATTATCATAATCATCTCGTACGACAGATAAGTTTGCAGCTAATCCTCCGCCAGTCCCTTGTGTCATAGTAAAGCATACCAGATGGTAATTTTGCCTCGCCCTTATTTCTGTTGTAACATTATTTGTTGAATCATTTGCAGGAAGTTTATTGATGTTAAAATGATTGGTATCCATCAAATTCTTTTTGAGCTTTTGCTGTGATTCATCCAATATGTAAACATTACATGCATAAGTTGAGTTCCTCGCCAAGTTCAGGGCAGCTTCGGAGGTATCGGGTGCATTAGAGCCATTCGGTGTAAGGTCTCTCCATAGACAGGTTTCCGTGTCATATGGGGCCTTGGTGTTGATACACTGGAGAACGACTGTTGTTAAGAATTCATTGCCGGGAGGCGCTGGTGTAAGCACCGATTCTGATTTTTGGCACGAAGAAACGGCCATCATAGCGCCTGTAATTGCAATGACTGCAATTTGTGCAATAAAAGACATTGACTTTTTCATGTTGTTGTTGTTTGATTGTTATTGATTACTTGTTTGTTGTTGTGATTTATTTGAGAAGACCTGAAAAGGAATCCTGATTTTTAATTGAATGCTTCTTCCCGGCTCGTCTGCATAATAGCGGAAGAAATCTAAATAGTCCCGGTACGCAGTATTGGTAAGATTATTTCCCTGAATACTGATGCTCATTTCCTGGTTACCCAGGGGCATAGAAAGCCCGATGGCAGCAAAGAATAAGTCATATCCATTTGGTGGAGGAACAAAATCGCTATTGGGGGGCACCCTTGTTTGTTTAGCAACGTACGTATTTCCAAGACTGATGAATACATTGGAGAACTTCCCTAATTTCCTCCATCTGTATTCAACCGAGTTTTGAAGGCGTTGTGGGGGGATTAAAACAAGGTAATCATGATTTGTCAGGTCATTGGCATAAACAAGTGTCACTTTAGGCTCATACTGTAAATGCTTTGTTATATGCCATTTTACATCAAAATCAACCCCTTTAAAAAGCGCATCTGTTTGTGTGAAATCAAATCTTGGGAAATACCCTTCAATTGTTTGAATTTCGGCATCAGGCTTACCTGCTTGAGGTTGCAAGTATATGTAGTTGTTTATGTAGT
>Ga0207027_1116_pt1 | contig 13608 bp, 16 predicted proteins | sample Alteio_BWMinCont_43_FD_153280 | JGI IMG/M metagenome (GOLD analysis project Ga0207027, IMG submission 153280) | Enriched cells from forest soil in Barre Woods Harvard Forest LTER site, Petersham, Massachusetts, United States -... | ecosystem: Environmental > Terrestrial > Soil > Temperate forest >... | reverse complement strand
AAAAGAACAGGTGCTGGTTTTGAAATATGAGGAGTTTTATTCTTATATTCAAAATAATTCACCGATTCATTTTTGAATGAAAATATTTTTTTGTTCACGCCAATAAAATCAAATATTTTACTCAGCACTGCCTGCGGGTCAACATTAAACTCCTCATATTTCAAAACCAGCACCTGTTCTTTTTTAAATAAACTATATATTCTTTCTAACTGCACAGAATAAAATCCGCGGTCTACATAGGAATACTCTCTATGCTGAAGCGGTAAAGCTTCCTTTACTCTTTCACTTTCTTTTTTAACTGAATCTAAAAACGAAATTTCACCATACCTGTTACGGTTCATATTCCAGTGAGAATATGCACGGGTCAAAGGGTTTCTGAGTATTACAATTATTTTGATCAAAGGATTGTATTCCCTTATTCTTTTCATAGAAGGGTTCCAGTACATATAAATAGGAGTACATTCTCCGCTAACTAAATAACCAGGTTGATAATTTATCTGGTTATGGAGATCTTTATAATCAACATTTCCGGCTTTAAATAAATCCTCATTATCAAAAAAATGTAGTTCCTTTATTTTGCCCGTTGCAATTTCAGGGTGTTGCCTAAGGTAATTATCAACCGCAGAAGTGCCTGCCTTCTGTGCACCCACTATAACAAAATCAAGTTTAAACTCAGTATCGGCCAATGAATATTTTTTATGCCGTAAAAGTAAGAAAATGGAATTGGTTACACCATTACGGGAAGATTCTATATTTGCACAAAATATAAGAATATGAAAAATATAGCGGTAATTGGTTCAGGCACAATGGGCAACGGAATAGCACATACATTTGCACAATGCGGGTATAGTGTTGCACTTATAGATATATCGGCCGATGCGCTGGCAAAAGCAATGGCTACCATTGGTAAAAACCTCGACCGAATGGTAACCAAAGGCACCATTACCGAACAGGACAAAGCCAATACACTTAAAAACATAACCACACATACCGAACTGGCAAAGGGCGTAAGCGGTGCAAACCTGGTTGTAGAAGCTGCTACTGAAAACCCTGAGATCAAATTCAAACTTTTCCGCGACCTGGATAGCCTTTGTGCTGCCGATACTATTTTAGCAAGTAACACTTCATCTATATCCATCACAAAAATTGCTGCACAAACCAAGCGTGCCGACAAGGTAATTGGTATGCATTTTATGAACCCAGTACCGGTTATGAAACTGGTAGAGGTTATTCGCGGCTATAATACATCCGATGCTGTTACTGCACTTATAATGGACCTATCGAAAAAGCTTGGCAAAATACCTACTGAAGTAAATGACTATCCCGGCTTTGTGGCTAACCGCATACTTATGCCTATGATAAATGAAGCTATTTATGCCTTGTTTGAAGGTGTGGGTGGTGTAAGCGAAATTGATACCGTTATGAAACTGGGTATGGCTCACCCTATGGGCCCGCTACAGTTAGCCGATTTTATTGGCTTAGATGTTTGCCTGTCCATTTTACGTGTATTGCACGATGGCTTAGGCAATCCTAAATATGCACCTTGCCCTTTATTGGTAAATATGGTAACGGCCGGCGACCTTGGTGTAAAATCGGGCACTGGTTTTTATAAATATACAGCCGGTTCAAAGGACTTAGTGCTGGCTCCGAGATTTGCTTAAAACACAATGCGGTATTTAATTGTTGCATCGCTCCTACTCTTTGCTGCATTCGTTCATGCACAGCAAGTTGTAAGCTACCCGGGTAAAGTATTTATATATACCTTGTATATTGATACATTTCAATGTAAAAGCAACGATCAATCTACAGTAGATTCTATTGTGGTCGAAACAAAGACTGATAAGAGAAGGGTGCAGGGAATAAGGCCAAACAATGCCGATGGCAATGGAATACCTTGTGGTGGCGATCTTTTAAAGAACGGACAATTTCAAATTGTTGATGCTAACTTCGATGGCCATGAAGATATATTACTGATGCAGTTTTTACCTGCCGCACCTAATATTCCTTATTACTATTGGATATATAATACCGCAAGCAAGAAATTTGTTGAAGACACGGCGCTGGAAAATATTACCTCACCGCAATTCGATTCAGTAAAACATCAAATAACTTCGTATTGGAGGGATGACTGCTGCGACCACGGAACAGATACATATAGCTACATGAACAATAAAGCAATACTGATTCAGCAAGTAGAAGACATAGCAGACCCTAACGGAACAGCACCCGACACACTTATTGAAAGAAAGGTGATTGCAGGTAAATTAACAGAAGTTTCCCGTAAAGTTCAAAAATAGATCAACGTAGTATTATCAGTTTACCGCTTGCCAGGTACTCTCCTTTTTCAGAAAGTATTTTGTACATGTAAACTCCTGCAGACTGATCACTTAAGTTAATGTTGAATACTGAATGCTGAATGTTTAATGAGTTTGTATATACTTTCTCTCCTATCATATTATACAATTCCATTTCTGCCTTTTGATTCGTAATTCCTAATTCGTAATTAGTAATTGCAAGGGTAAACTTACCGTTGCTTGGATTCGGATAGACAGTAATACTATAGTTTCTATTCAAACTGTTTAGTGATGTTGGAGAACCATGCACCAATTTAGTAGTATTCGATTTAGCATTGGTGTAAACTGTAGGGCCACCTTTGCCTTTGTATTCTATTACTTGTGTCGGGTTGCAACCGGCAGCATTTAAAATACCTATTGTATAATAAACAGGGTCGCTTGTGGTCAAAGGTTTTGTATCGGTATAGGTAAGTACATTGCTTGCAACAGAATCATACACTGCAAAAACATTCATAACCGTATCGCGGTATATGTAATAGTAATTACCAAAAGTACCCTGGTATGCCGCCCAGTTCAACACAACGTTCGAACCATTGTCTGTAGCAGTAACATATATAGAATTTATGGGTGGGCTCAATGGCGATTCATTCCCGCAGGAATCAACTTCCGATACTTCGTAATCGTAACCCGATGTAGCCGTGTTGCTTACCGAGTCAGTAAATATGGTAGAATTATTTCCGCAAAAACGTGCCCTTAACTGGTACGTTATACTACTCGATGGCTTACGGTAAAGGTTATATGACATTATATGGCTTTCCGTTGTTTTGTTCCACATTACAGTAGTCTTTTGTATTGTATCTACTGTTACCATACATACCGAAATACCTGCAGGTAATGTTTGTGGCACCGTTACCGGAGCTACACCTATGCAACCACTGTTGTCGGTTGTGGTTACGTAATAAGTTCCGCCGGTTACCCCTGCCAGGGTTTGCGTTGTTTCATTATTACTCCATAAAAATGAATAGGGACCTGTTCCATTACTATCGCTCACCGTTGCCGAACCCATAGTGCCCATCACACAATTAAAAGCAGTGGTAGCTGTAACGTAAGGCACAGGGCCATTTGTGCTGTTAACAATTGCGGCTACAGAATCTTTACATCCGTTACTATCGGTTACCACCACATTATAATAGCCTGCACTGATGTTGCTCATACTTGTAGTTGTGCTTGCTGCAGCTCCATTCCAGCTATATGCGTATGGAGTTACCCCACCACTTACAGTAACCGAAGCGTTACCATTTGCAGTAGCACAGCCTGCATTGCTAGTTATAGGGTTAATGCTTAAAGCCGCAGGTTGCGAAACAACAATATTAGGTGTGGTAGTAACACAGCCGTTGCCATCACGCACCTCACAAACATATGTTCCGGCAATTATATCAGGCATGGAAGCATTGATATTAATTGTACCTCCCGAGCATAAATATTGACTCCCTATAGGGTTTCCTACCTGGCTCCAGATGCAAACATAAGGCTTAACACCCGTTACCGTAAGGTTTATAGCTCCATTGGTATCACCAAAACATTTTACATTAGTAACATTAACAACTACCGTAGGGCCGCTTGAATCACTTATAGTTGCCGTAGTGGTTGAAGAACAATTATTGGAATCGTAAACGGTTACCTGGTAAATCCCTGCTGCCATGCCACTGTCTTTAGCAGAGCTTGTGCCATCGTTCCATGAAAATATATAGGGCGGAGTTCCACCTGTGGCATTTGCAATAGCTATACCCTTGTTAGCATTGCAAGGTGTATTAGTTGTTATTACATTTACAGTGGGTGGTACACTACACTGTGCATGTATGGTATGTATGCCAACAAATAGCATTGCACAAATAAGTGTTGTTGTAAATAGATTCTTTTTCATGATAAGAGTTTACAGTGGTTTAATCGGAATCAAATTTAAGAAATTTTCCAGGAAGAGTAAAAAGTGTTAGCATCTCCACTAATTCAATTCGCAAAACCGCATTAAAATTCCTTACTTTGCATTCTCTATTTTTCCATCATGCAAAAGAAAATATTACTCCTCGGCTCAGGTGAATTAGGTAAAGAATTAGTTATTGCCCTGCAACGCCTGGGGCAATATGTAATTGCAGTTGATAGCTATGCAGGTGCACCAGCCATGCAGGTAGCGCATGAGTTCGAGGTAATAAATATGCTCGACGGAGATGCATTGGATGCCATAGTTGGCAAACACAAACCCGACCTGATAGTTCCTGAAATTGAAGCTATACGCACCGAACGCTTTTACGATTACGAAAAACAAGGTTATACCGTTATACCCAGCGCACGTGCGGCAAACTTTACCATGAACCGTAAGGCAATACGCGACCTGGCTGCAAAAGAATTAGGCGTGCGCACAGCCAAATACCAATATGCTACTACCCTGGATGTATTTACAAAAGCAGTAAATGAAATAGGCATACCATGTGTGGTAAAACCATTGATGAGCAGCAGCGGCAAAGGGCAGAGTGTTGTAAAAACAAAAGATGATATTGAAAAAGCGTGGAACTATGCCATGGCGGGTAGCCGCGGCGATTATAAAGAAGTGATAATCGAAGAGTTTATAAAATTTCATGCGGAGATAACCTTATTAACCGTAACACAAAAAAGCGGCACCACATTATTCTGCCCACCAATCGGCCACAGGCAGGAACGTGGCGACTATATGGAAAGCTGGCAGCCCTGCCTGATATCGGACAAAGACCTGAACGAAGCCCGCGATATGGCAGGCAAAGTAACCAAGGTACTAACGGGTGCCGGCATCTGGGGTGTTGAATTTTTCCTGACCGATAAAGGAGTTTATTTTTCAGAGTTGTCTCCACGCCCGCACGACACAGGCATGGTAACCCTTGCGGGTACACAAAACCTGAGCGAATTTGAATTACATGCACGTGCTATTTTAGGTTTACCCATACCGGCAATTACATTAGAAAGAACCGGTGCCTCAGCCGTAATACTTGCAAGCGAAGGTGGTCATAGACCACTTTTTACAGGCATTGATGATTTACTAAAGGAACCCATGAGTGACATACGCATTTTTAATAAGCCCACTACCCGCCCCTACCGCCGCATGGCTGTTGCATTAGCTTACGATAAAGTTGGCGCCGATGTTGACAAGGTAAAAGAAAGGGCTATTGCATTAGCGAAGAAAGTTCGTGTAATACCTAAAATAAATTCGTAGTTTTGTAAAAGAAGTAAAAAAGGTATGAAGCAATTGCGAAATTTTATAATCCTTTCAGTGGTAGTTTTATTTTTTGCTTCATGCTCCACCCAAAAAGCGCCTGTTGGCGGCTGGCATAAAAAAGACCACTGGTATGCACCAAGCAACTGGCATTTTCGCAATAAGCCTACCGGGTTTTAATACTATTTCTTAACCGCTCAATTACTTATAATGCTCACCACCAGGAAATATAGCGTAACGCTGTTTTTGTTCCTCATATCGCATATTTTCTGCTTAGGACAAGCCTCAAGAAGTTCATCTCCGTTTCCTGATCCTTTTGAAACCACACATTACGTGTATGCAAGCTGGAATTTATCTGTAAATACCGTTGGTGATGTAATGCCATCAAGCGGAACTCACCTTCAGTTTGGTTTTAACCTTGCACGGTTTGTCAGCCACAAAGTAATATTTGGTGCATTTATAGATTTCAGGGGCTTCCGTATATTCAGCAGTACACAATATAGCAAGCTTACTCCCGCTATCAATTCCAATATCATCCTCAATCAGAATAATCCATACGATTCTACCCGGGCTAATTTCTTATCTACTGCATATAACAACTCAAGCAGTACACAAGTTTTTTCGGGAAGTTATTATGATACGTATGGAATATTCTTTTCCCCGTTTCCTCGAAAATATGGCTGCTTTATGTTGCAGGCGGCAATGGGAAGTTATGATTTTGCCATTGGTGGGGCATATACAAACAAATACCTCGGCGGCGGCGATAACCCTGACAATATCGACCTTGTTATACCCATTACATATACCTTCCGGCTTACCTTTAAACCATTTAGTTTTATTAAAAACACCAAAGAAGAGAGCCTAATGTGGTGGTTGGGTAATTTTGTTTTTCTTAGTTATTACTACGAACAAATTTCATTTCAAAAAGGCACATTAGATGGGGTTAGTTTAACAAAGTATCTAATGCCTGCCTTTTTTAATCAGTACGGCACTGCAACTCACATGGGGTTTACAATCAGCTTTGGAATTTATTGAGCAGGCCCGTTTAATTTACTTTCTTAATTTTTGTTAATCTTCGTTTTGTTACCACTGATTTATTTAATTTTGGTTATCCGAACTACATAACCTACTATATATGAAACTTAAGATATACCATATTGATGCATTTGCCGAAAAAATTTTCTCGGGTAACCCTGCTGCAGTTTGCCCGCTCGATAAATGGCTGAGCGAGGCCGAAATGAAGAACATAGCCATGGAAAACAACCTTTCAGAAACTGCATTTTATGTAAAGGAAGGCGATAACTATGGCATACGCTGGTTTACTGCCGGTGGTGTAGAGGTTGAACTCTGCGGCCATGCTACCCTGGCAAGTTCTCACGTGTTATTTAACCATGAAGGCTATACAGGCAACGAAATTAATTTCAATTCGCGCAGCGGCATACTGAAAGTAAAAAAGCACGCCGATGGTATTACACTTAACTTCCCTACCGACAAATACGAAAAAGTAAAAACCCCGGCTGAGCTATCTATTTCATTAAATATTCAGTCGAAGGAATGCTATAAAGGCAAAACCGATTACATGCTGGTATTTGAAAGCGAAGAACAAATACTGAAACTGAAACCAAATTATACAACCATGGCGCTTATTGAAGATGCACGTGGTATAATTTGCACGGCAAAAGGTGACAAAACCGATTTTGTTTCGCGCTTTTTCGGGCCACAAAGCAGTATTGATGAAGACCCTGTAACGGGTTCGGCGCACACCACGCTTACGCCCTATTGGGCAAAGGTGCTGGGCAAAAAAGAACTCAGTGCTATTCAGCTTTCAGGCCGTAAGGGATACTTAAAATGTGTTGACCTTGGCGACAGAGTTGAAATAAGCGGTAAAGCGCTTACATACATGGTCGGAGAAATTCATTTAGGCTAAACGATCGGCTCATACTTTCTTCATTCGCGTTACTTACATTGCAGGTAAATTCAGCAGTATGAAAACACTGATCTTATCATCCGCATTGTTATTATCAATGGCATCTTCTGCCCAAAAAATTGATTTACTAACCGCCACACAGCAATCATGGGCAGGTGGCTTGGCCGGACACCATGGCACAACATATACGGTTGTAATACAGTGCACCGATACTACTGTTGTACCCGATACACTATGGATTGGAGAGACCATATATTCGAAAATTGATATAAAGCCCAAAGACAGCGCCATACGTAAATACGATAAAAAAATGCGTGCTTACACTTATACCCTTAATGCGTATGAAAGCTATAACGATATGAAACAATTGTATGTGTATTCGGGGCAACAGCAGCCAGGTGACAATACCAAACAACACATGCGGCATTATGATGGGGAAGCCCTTGTTTCGTACAAATACAAAGGCAAACACTATTCTTACATTGTAAAGAAACTCACCCGGTTGCCGGCACTTAACTATCCTTGATACAAGGTAATTTTTGTCGCAGCTTTTCTTATTCCTATCGCAAGGCAAAGGCTTTCTACGTACAAACACGTACGTGTATATACCTACTAAACCGTATTAGATGTACATTTGAGTAAATACTTAGAGTATGAATACGATTAAAGAGGGTATAATCGGATTGCTTTTAGTTACAGCAGTATATTCAAAAGCAGGAACCCCTACCTATTATTCTATTGGTAGCGGCGATTTTTCATCAACATCTGTTTGGTCAACCACAAGTGCAAGCGGCCCAAGCTGTGGCTGCACACCATCAGGCGGAAACATTATAATTATTATTGAACCGGGCGACAACATAACCTACAATACCCCATCAAGCTACACCCTGGGTAACAGTAATACACTTACCATTTCGGCAGGTGCAACTTTTAATTTGGGCAGTGATTCATTACTTATTAATGGCTCAGGCATAGTTACGGTTTCCGGTACAATAATTGCGAATGGTATTGATGTTTCAGGTAGCGGAAAACTAACAATAAACGCGGGTGCAACGGTAACCGACAACGGAAATTTTACATCCAGCGGTAGTGGAGGAACAACAGATAATGGCGGCCTGACCGTTTCAGGCAATGCGGGCTTCAGCGGTAGCGGCAAAATTTCAGGCACCGGAACCATGAGCGCTACAGGTACTACCTACACCAGCGGCGGTGGTAAGGTTTGGGGTAGCGGTGGTGTAAGTTGCACGCATTGCACATCGTCAAGCAGCGGTACTTCACTCCCAATAGATCTGCTATCATACACCGCAGTCGATAATAACGGTATCGTATACCTTACATGGGCAAGCGCCACAGAAACAAACAACAAGTATTATACTATTGAACGCTCAGCTGATGGAACAGGCTTTACATTAGTTGCAAACATAAGTGGTGCGCGCAATTCAACCAGCCCGATCGATTATTCCGCAACAGATGAATCGCCCGAATCAGGGCTTAATTATTACCGGTTAAGCCAAACCGATTTTGATGGGAACACAACCATATTAGGTGTTTTGCCTGTTGCAATTAATGTAAGTGTCAATGGCTTAAAAGTATTTCCTAACCCGGCAAAGGATAATTGTGTTGTTTCTTTCAATGATACAAAAATTGAATTACTTCCGGTGAGAATGTACGATTATATGGGAAGAGAAATGCTGACTGACAACATGCAAACTGCTATTGGAGTGAACAGCGTTGAACTTGATATTTCGAAATTTTCGCCCGGCATTTATTTTATAGCAGTGCCTTCAAACGGTAAGGTGATCAATACAAAGTTTATTAAGGAATAAGTTAAGATTTAGGCTAAGATTAAGACTGAGTTATGTTGACTTATCTTTCTTCTGCGCTCTTCAATCTGCAATCGTTAATCAAATTCTTTGGTCTTTTTGATTCGTAATTATTAATTCTTAATTTTCAATTGAAGGCTTGAGGCGGCTTTTGCGCCCTGCTTCTCTATAGTCGATAGTCGGAAGTGGTTAGTGTATTCGCGTTAGGGATTGCAGCGGAAACCCCGCAAGCGTAGCGCGGAGTTGTAGCGTAAAGCCCGGCCCGCAGGGGAACGCCCAAGAAAAAAATTTCTTCGACAAACTTAGTTAGATGGCAAAGATAAAATAGAATATACGCTATTTTTTTGTAAAAAAGAAGAGGCGGTTGATAACTATTATATGCGGGTTAATAACTAATTCCGTAACTAAAGAACATTAAAAAAGTATAATATAAGTGTAATGGTTGCGATACGCTTTTCTTGCAACAATAAAAATTCCCTGATATGAAAATATTGCCTCGGCGCAAAATACTCCCCGATTATGAAAACATATATATTATTAGTAACCGTACTGCTATCGAATATGTGCATAGCACAAAAAGATTCAACAGTTTGCCCACTTGAAGGAAGGACACCTAATGACATGGCACGCAAGGTAAACCTGTTAAAGAACAGAGACGTTGCAGCCGGAACTGTGAACCCTGCCATTACACTCGATTCTATACTAAGAGGAGGCCCTGAAGATACCGGCAGATATAAAATAACCGATTACGCTACTATAACCGGGTATGTAATGGAAGCTGAAGATATAGGTCCCGAATCGTGCAATTGCTTTAGTACCGATAGCAGTAAACAAAATTTGAGAATATACGTTGGCCAATCGGTTAACTCATGGAAAGATTCTGTTTTTGTGGTAGAAGTAACGGCTAAGTACAAACAACAGCATCCGCAACTTAATGGCGATGCCCTTATTGGCCAGCAAATTACCGTAACCGGAATGATGATGTATAACTTTGAAGCCAAAAAATTTACATTGAATGGTAATAAAACCAGCCGGAAAACTGACAGGAAAACGGCCTGGGAAATTTGCCCGGTTACCGATTTAAAAGTAAACACCCTTACCGTTACCAAATAGCGAGTGTAAATGCTTATAAAATGGGTTAAACTATTTTATACATTTGCGCATCAAATTATTTTATGAAATTCATTGGTACTCTGTTATTTTCATTACTAATAAGTATTTGTGTTGCGCAAAAAGATTCGGTTAAATGCCCGCCTGAAGGCAAAGGAGCGAGTGATTTAGCAAAGCGTATGAATGTGTTAAAGAACAGGGATGTGGTTAACGGTACCATAAACCCCGCTATAACACCTGCTACAATACTGGCCGGCGGGCCTGAGGATACAGCTGCTTTTAAAACCACCGATTACGCAACTGTAACAGGCTATGTGCTCGAGGCCGAAGATGCAGGGCCTGAATCGTGCAACTGTTTCAGCAACGATACTGCCAAACAAAACATACATATATATTTGGGGCAATCTGTCGATTCATGGAAGGATTCGATATTTGTAATTCAAATAACCCCGAAGTTTAAAAAGCAGCACCCTGAAATAAATGCCGATGGCCTTATAGGGCAACGCATTGCCGTAACGGGTATGATGATGTATAACTTTGAGTCGAAGAAATTTGCACTGAAAGCGTGTAAAACCTGCCGTACCACTGACAGAAAAACGGCATGGGAAATTTGCCCGGTCACCGACCTTAAGGTATTTCCTAAGCCTGTAAAAAAATAGGCTTATTCAAAAACCTGCACCGTAGCGGAACGTTCAACAAGGTCGTTGAACTTACCATTGTAGCGGGTAGCACGCACCATGTGGTTATCTATCCAATGGTAATTACCACCACGCGGCTTACCTACAAGCAAACCATGATATTTAAAACCATTGTCTTTCAACCATTTTTCAGTTACTTCTCTGTGCGCTTCGGTACGGGAAGTAAAAAAAGTGATAATATGCCCTTCATCATACCATTTGTTAAGGGTTGCCAGCGCATCCGGAAAAACCTTTGCAGTAGCCATACGTTCGGGCTGTTCGTTGGGTATATCCTCGCAAACGGTACCGTCAATATCTATTAAAAAGTTCTTTATATGTTCAGGCAAAACAGGCGATACCTTTTTACCATTTTCTTCTTTTTCAACCAGGTTGTTCTTGTCGGTAGTCATTCGTAGTAAATTAGATGAGTAAAATTAGTCAATGTTTTCAAATCAAAAAAAAGCAGATATTTACAAATGGTTAAATAATCGTAGCATTATGAAAAAACCGATCCTTATCGCTTTCTTATTTCTTTCGGGAATTATGGCTACATGCAGTGCCCAGCAAAAGACACCTTATACCTTGCTAAAGCTTAACACAGGCTTATTTACGTATCATTCGGCAGCTACCATAAACCTGTTCAATAACTCCCTTGCTACGCCACAAGCAACGGTGCCAGCCATGCGCCTTACCTACTCGCTACCTAAAGGAGCCATTTTCTGCCGTATGGAAGATGCCCTGTACAAACATCTGAACTTTTGGATAAAGTTCAGAATGGGTACTGATGACAGGTATAGCAATTAGGTTTCCATTGCAGCAGGTTCATAGTAATTGCTATTTTTGGAATATGATAGCATCGGGCAAACACCTACTACATACAATAACTTTTGTTTTATTATTTTTTGTTTTCTGCCTGAACAGCAGTTTTGGCCAAACCCTTATAAAACCACAGGTACTTGACAATGCCGAATGGCAAGGCTTTTTCGCCAAACACTTTCACTTAAAAAATATCCGGGCCCTGAAAACTACTGTTGCACCCGGTGATATTCCCTACCCGACAGTATGGAAATACGAAGGCGATATAGATAAAGAAAAGAAAGGGAAATACCTTTTATTTCCGGCCGGGCCAGATGCTGATTTCCTGGTAATGCCTAGCAATAATAATGTAGGCACATACCTGCTTTATTTTAATTACCCACATCCTGAAAAAGACTTTGTTGAAATGAATTTTATGGCCGACAGTGTGATCTGCAGGCAGGTTACCAAAGATATTTTCATGTTCCAGTTCAACGATGATGGTTTTAAGATCGGCGGAGACAGCAGCGGGTTTAAACGTTATATTTTTGTAAGCACTTCCGGCAGGCTTGCTTCCAAATCGCTGGTGGCTCATACCTGTGTGGTTACACTAAACAGTGTTGATACTGTTCGCAGCCTGGTTTACCTTTATATAAATTACAACAATGGTGCAGCCTACAAAAAGAACTTCCGATTCGATTATCATAATTATTTATTGCTTACCGATTTGAATGATATGGAAGACCTTAACGGCAGCATTGTTATTGATTCTGTTCATTATTGTCCCATAAAATCAGTAGAAGAAGCCACAAAATAAGGCTTCGGATCAGCCAACTATAGGTCTTGCGAATTGCGCCTATAATTGCCTATTCAGCGATATATAGTGGTATTTAAACGACCAACTCAAAGACCTTTAAAACCCCGTTAAATATTCGTAATTTTAATATTGCGTAACAGGCAGATTCATTGAGGAGCGGAGCGCTAATGGCTTATTTGTAAAGAACTAAAGAATGGTATATGAATACCCATCTTTCAAAAGCAGTAAAAGACGAAGTAAAAAAACTATTGCCAACATTGCGCAAAGAAGTTGAGCAGGAGTTTACACATTGGAATATGTACGAAACCAATGATCGTTTTTTTTCCGATGAAAAAGTGCTTGAAATACTGCCTTATTCCGCTTACGAATACATATTACTTTCATGGAGTATTGAACCGGGTATGGCAACAATGGAATCTGTTGTTCATGCTATGAATAACAAGTTATTTGGCGACCTGCGTCACATTACCTGCCATGCATTGCGCCGCCTTGCACTTAAGCAGAACGATTGAATTTTCGGTGCGCTTCACCCGCTTGTTTGTTAATAAATGACCCTTTGTTATGTTACACCACTCTTTATAGGTTGTAACTTTACTGACTAATTAAGTCATTGCAATGGGGCACGATCATTCTCATCACCATCATGGCCACAGCCATGAAGTACAGGCCAAAGACCTGAACGGAGCCTTTATTATTGGCATTGTACTTAATGCCCTTTTTGTAGTTATTGAAGTAATTATAGGTTTTTCTATACACTCACTTTCTTTACTTGCCGATGATGCATTGATAACGATACCTATACCTGCCACTATGGCAATGGTAATACCTGGCAATGGTTCCGGTTTAAAAAAACGCTGAGTGGCTTCATATACTATGGCGCCTATTGAAATAAGCAGTACAAAGGCATTTAACAGTGCTACCAGA
>Ga0207027_1120_pt1 | contig 13797 bp, 11 predicted proteins | sample Alteio_BWMinCont_43_FD_153280 | JGI IMG/M metagenome (GOLD analysis project Ga0207027, IMG submission 153280) | Enriched cells from forest soil in Barre Woods Harvard Forest LTER site, Petersham, Massachusetts, United States -... | ecosystem: Environmental > Terrestrial > Soil > Temperate forest >... | reverse complement strand
TGAAGGTCAGGTTGCGCTTTTAACAGAGCGTATCAACGAGATATCTAACCACCTTAAGACAAACAAAAAAGATTTCTCCTCTCAACGTGGATTAATGAGAATGGTAGGTCAACGCAAGCGTTTACTAACCTACTTAAGCAAGCACGATCTAACAGGTTACAGAGCTCTAATTGAAAAATTAGGTTTACGTAAATAATTTAATAACAATGCTTAAATAATATTGATTCCCAACTTTCTATTACAGAGTTGGGAATTATTTTTATTTGGCTACGTTTTATACATGGGCGGACACGATATGTCATGCCTTTTCTACAAACACTTATAACATAATTAAACATGAGTTTTAATATTAATTCAGTAACATTTGATATTGGCGGAGGCCGTATGGTTACTATCGAAACCGGCAAAATGGCCCGTCAGGCAGATGGTGCTGTTACTGTTCGTCAGGGTAATTGTATTATCCTTGCAACAGTTGTTGCTAATAAAGAACCAAAAGATGGTCAGTCATTTTTTCCTTTATCAGTAGATTACCAGGAAAAGTTTTCATCAAACGGTCGTATCCCGGGTTCTTTTTTCAAAAGAGAAGCAAGGTTGAACGATTATGAAATATTGACAAGTCGCCTGATCGATAGAGCGCTTCGTCCTTTATTCCCTGAAGATTATTTATGCGATGTACAGGTTTTAATATCATTGATCTCTTCAGATAACGAAGTGATCCCTGATTCATTGGCTTGTTTAGCTGCATCAGCTGCATTGGCTGTTTCAAATATTCCTATCCAGGAAATTATTTCTGAAGTACGTGTTGCAAGAGTGAATGGTGAATTTATCATCAATCCGACACGCACACAATTAGCTGAATCAAATTTAGAATTCATTATCGCTGCTACTGATAAAAATATCATGATGGTAGAAGGTGAAGCAGACGAATGTCAGGAAGATGATTTGATCAAAGCAATTGAATTAGCTCATGATGCAATACGTATACAGGTTAAAGCACAAAGAGATTTACGCGCTAAAGTTGGTATTACTGCTAACAGAGAATATAAAAAACCTTATCGTAACGAAGAGTTATTTGAAAAAATAACCGGCTTTGCTAAAGATAAAGTTTATGCGATTGCTTCATCAGCATCTGCAAAACATGATAGAAGCGATGCATTCGCTGCAGTAAAAGAAGAGATCAAAACTTTCTTAGGTGAAGAATTACCTGAAGAAGATAAAGCGTTGATCGGTCATTATTATGGCGAATTACAATACAATGTTGTTCGTGATATGATCTTAACTGATAGAAAACGTTTAGATGGTAGAGGTACAGAAGATATCCGTCCTTTGAGCATGGAGATCGATACATTACCTACTCCACATGGTTCTGCATTATTTACAAGAGGAGAAACACAATCATTAACTACGGTTACTTTAGGAACTCCTTTAGATGAATTATTAGTTGAAAGTGCTTACAAATCTGATTATACAAAATTCATCTTACATTATAATTTCCCTCCATTCTCAACAGGCGAAGTGAAAATGATGCGCGGTGTTGGCCGTCGTGAAGTTGGTCATGGTAATTTGGCAATGCGTTCATTAAAGAAAATGATGCCTGGATCGGAATATGCTTACACTGTAAGAGTTGTAAGTGATATTTTAGAATCGAACGGTTCTTCTTCAATGGCTACGGTTTGTGCCGGTTCATTAGCATTGATGGATGCAGGTGTTCCTTTAAAGAAACACGTTAGTGGTGTGGCAATGGGGCTAATTGCGAAAGAAGGCAAGTTTGCAGTATTGACTGATATCTTGGGTGATGAAGATCATTTAGGTGATATGGATTTTAAAGTTACCGGTACCAAAGATGGTATTTGCGGTGTGCAAATGGATATTAAGGTTGATGGTTTAAGTATGGACATTATGCGCCAGGCTTTATCACAAGCTAAGAAAGGTAGACTACACATTTTGGATGCAATGTATGCATGTGTTGCAGGACACAGAGATGATGTTAAACCTCATGCTCCAAGAATGGTTAAACTAACTATTGATAAAGAATTTATCGGTGCGGTTATCGGGCCCGGCGGTAAGATCATACAAGAAATTCAACGCGAAACTGGTGCTACAGTAAATATTGAAGAGGTTGGTAATTTTGGTGAAGTGAGCATCTTCTCTCCACAAAAAGACAGTCTTGATAAAGCTGTTGCATGGGTTAAAGGTTTAGTAGCAGCTCCTGAAGTTGGCGAAACGTACGAAGGAACAGTTAAAAGCATTAAAGAGTTTGGTGCGTTTGTAGAATTCTTACCTAAAAAAGAAGGCTTACTACACATTAGCGAAATAAGCTGGAAACGTTTAGAAAGCATGGAAGGGATTTTCAAAGAAGGGGATAAAGTGAAAGTGAAATTGCTTGAAGTTGATCCACGCACAGGCAAATTCAAATTGAGCAGAAAAGTATTGATGCCAAAGCCTGAAGCTCCAGCTAATAATTAAACTGTTTCATAGCTAAATTGTTTAATTGTTATTAGGAAGTTGATAATTAAATTATAGAATATATTTGTACTCCGAAGAATTTTTCTTCGGAGTTTTTTTGTTGCTAGCTTATTGCTTAATCATCGATAGAACAACAATTAAACAATAAAGCCATTAAACAATTGAACAATGAACTATTTACAATTCGATTTTGAAACAGATAATGAAGAGCAAGCTGATGAATTGGTTGCTTTATTGAGCGAACAAGGGTTTGAAGGATTTGAAGAGATCGGTAATTATTTGAAAGCATTTATTCCTGAAGAAATATTTAGCGAAGAAGCATTCGAGTTGGTGAAAGATCTATCACCAATATTCCGCTATACAAGATCTACTGTAGAAAATATTAACTGGAACGAAAAATGGGAAAAAGATTTTGAGCCGGTGATAGTAGGCAACTGGGTTGGCATCAGAGCCGGCTTTCATCATGCATTACACAGTGTGAGACATGAAATTATTATTACACCTAAAATGAGTTTTGGTACAGGCCATCATGCTACTACTTACTTAATGGTACAGCAAATGGAATCGATTGATTTTAGAGAGAAGTCTGTGATCGATTTTGGAACAGGAACAGGTGTGTTAGCGATACTTGCTGAAATGGTAGGTGCAACAAAAGTATTGGCGATTGATAATGATGAATGGAGTATCAATAATGCGAAAGAAAATGTTGAATTAAATCGTTGTACAAAAATTATTATTGAGTTGCATGATGCCATTCCTGCGACTGAAAAGTATGATGTGATTATAGCTAATATAAATCTGAATGTAATTATAGCTAACATGACTGCTATTGCTGCGGCTTCGCAGACTGATACTAAAATATTATTGAGTGGATTTTTGAAACCCGATGAAGTTGCTATCAAAGATGCGCTTGCTCAACATGGATTAAAATATGTATCAACTTCTCAAAGAGGAGAGTGGATCATGATTATTGCGGAGAAATAATTATATTATTTTTTTGCAGGGGGACTGCTTAAATATTGATCAAGTAATTTTTGAAGGATCGGTCTGAATTTTAATAACTCTTGTGATTTGATTACAACCCCAACGTTAAAGGGAAGTTGCGTAGCTGTTTTAATTGTATTTCCGGGATAAATTAATTTGCCTTCCGCATTATAGTTTATCGATTGAACAATTATCCCCAAAAGAAATAATCTACTGCCAACTGTCATTCCACCTCTTTTACCAGAATATGAACCTTGATTCGATAAAACTATAGGGGAGCCACTGGAACCTGGAAAAACAGGAATATCTAGCAAAAATTGGGAATGGCCATTATAATCTAGTTGTAATGGTGTGGCAGTAATTCCTTTACGAACTATAGGCAAGTTATTTGTTGAATCCCAAAAGCCTTCAGGATATCCTATCATTAAAACATCCTCGATAGAGTTTAATTCGTTGAGTGATTCCTTTGAAGGAATTAAAGATTCATCATAATTTACTACAAAGACATCTTTATTTTTTGTTTTTTTTATATTATTTAGAATAGGGTTTAAAGGAAGTATAGCTAAGTCTTCCGAAGGATGTTTAATCCATTTTGAACTGAAAGTATCTATATATTCAGTTATTTTTTTTCCGTAAGCAGGCGTACCATCACTATTTTTTTCTGTAAATCTTAAAATTTGACTATTTGTATTTTCAATTACATGATAGTTTGTAACTATAACAGGAATAGTAATAGAATCAAATTTAAATTCAAAATAAAAACCTGTACCAGTAGATGTAAAGTGCATTTGTTGGCCATCAATTATTTCCTCTCCTGAACCTTCTATTCTAATTGTAGAATTAACTATTAATTCTGATGTGGATATAAGAGGTTTATTCTGAGAAAATACTTGATTAAAAATAAACGAGAAGAACAATAAGTAATAATATCTCATAATTGTTAGTTTCTAGTGATACATCGCAAATATACACTAAAATGATTTTTAGTGTACGGTATTATCAATCACTCTTAGTTAATAGGAATTAGCAATAATTATTTTGAGATTATTCTTTGCAAAGAATATGCTTTATTCATAAAATTATTGATCTCATTTATAGCAGCTGTTGCTGAAATGTAGCCAATATAATTATCCGGCCTTACAACAATCACAAATGATCTTGATAAACCAATTTCTTTAAAAGTATTATCGTTAGTATTATTCTTTTCAATCGATACTACAGTAAAAAGGTCTTTATCAAATTTTGTAAAATCAGCATCAGGAATATTGTATAACAAAATAGTAAAAGGAGTTGCCGATCTATTTACTAAACTATAAATGGAGATAGCGCTATTATTTTGTGTTGCAAAAAAATACGGGAGTCTCAATCCAGCCTTGATCTTACCAGCTTTGCCTTTTGACAAAGAAGAAGATAAATAGCTGATCTGTATTTGAGAAACTGTCAAAAACATTTGTCTGCGCACAAACCTCAACTTGGTAACCAGCGGAACAATAAATGGCACAATGTATAATCGTAAAAACGAGTAATAGAAATTCTTTGTTATCATTGCCGCAAAAAACTTGTCGGTTGTTTTTAACAATGTTTCTGCTATAGGATTTCTTTCTTCATGGTAAGTAGCTAATAACGAAGGAGAAGCTTTCCCTTTTTGTACCAGTGCCAGTTTCCACGACAAATTATAGGCATCTTGTAAGCCAGTATTCATGCCTTGTCCGCCAGCAGGACTATGTACATGTGCCGCATCTCCAGCAAAAAATATATTGTCTTTATTGAAGTGTGTTACTTTCTTGTGATGTAATTTGTAAGTAGAGTGCCAGTTTGTATCATAAAAATCCATTGGTTTTTTGATCTCTGTTTTTATATTATTCATTATCTCTTCAAAAGGAATATCATTTCGGTTATAATACTCTTTTGGTAAAACCCCTAGTACTCTAAAACGATGATCTCCTTTTATAGGAAAGAACATCGTAATAGAACGGTCACTCAAAAATAGAGAAAGTCGTTCGGAACTTAAGCCTGCATTGACATGTGTGTCGGTTACATAGAAAACATCTTCGTAAGTGCCTCCTGTAAAAGGTACTTGCGAAAAATCTCTTACTATACTTTTGCTTCCATCACAGGCAATTAAATATTTGCATTGAAAAGTAATATCATTATTCGCTTGCGTGGCTTTTAAAGAATAATTATCGTTTTCTTTTTCAATGCTATTGATCGTTGTGTTCCATTGTACAGATCTGTTTTGCGCTAATAAATTATTATATAAAAGGGTTTCATTTTTACTTTGTTCGTACATCATCATGAAAGGAAAAGGACTTTTATTTCCCCCCACATTAACGAGGTTAACAGATCCGGTTCGCTTGCCATTTCTGTGTAATGTTATACCTCCATTCTGTTGCCCATCTGCTAATATTGTATCACTCAATCCCATTTGCTGGTAGATCTCCATGCTTCTTGCATGAACCACCAACGCTCTTGACTGATCCGTTGGTCCGGACTTTTGATCGAGGATGATATAATCAACACCAAAGCGTGTTAATTGGTTGGCAAGCATTAGACCTGTTGGTCCGGCACCTACAATAATGATATCATTTGATTGGGTAGTCATTTGTTGAAATTTGGATCAATAAATCTAAATAAATTAAATGGTCTGACGGTCCCCGTCTGACCATTTAATTATTCGCGTATAAAAAAATAGTGTTTTAAATAACTGTCAGACGGGGACCGTCAGACAGTTATTTAAATGCAGGATGAAATTGCTGCAACGTATTTCTTAAAAAATCTCTATCTAAATGCGTGTAAATCTCTGTCGTAGTGATGCTTTCATGACCAAGCATCTCCTGCACTGCACGAAGATCTGCACCACCTTCCACCAAATGTGTAGCAAATGAATGTCTGAATGTATGCGGAGAAATATTTTTTGTAATACCTGCTTGCTTGGCTAATTGTTTAATGATCAGGAATATCATTACTCTTGATAATTTAGCACCTCGGCGGTTCAGGAATAATATATCCTCATTACCGGGTTTTAAAGGGATATGTACCCTGATATTATTTTTATAGAGATTTATATATTTGATAGCATCGCTGCCAATGGGTACTAATCTTTCTTTGTCACCTTTACCGATAACTTTAATAAAACCTACATCCATAAACAGGCTACTGATGCGTAGATTCACTACTTCGCTAACCCGTAATCCGCAGCCATACAATGTTTCTAAAATGGCTTTATTACGGCCACCTTCAGGCTTGCTAAGATCTATTTGCGCTATGATATTTTCTATCTCTGCAAAGCTTAAAACATCTGGTAATGATCTTTTTAATTTGGGGGATTCGAGTAGGGTAGATGGGTCTATTGTTACGATACGTTCCAGTAAACAATATTTAAAAAAGCTTCTTAATCCTGAGATGATCCTTGATTGTGAACCCGCTGTCATACCAAGTTCCATGATCCATTGTACAAATTTTTCTAGATCTTTTAATTCTATTTGTTGTGGTGTTTTTAGGTTGTTGCTGACTTCTAAATATGCGGTCAGTTTTTCTATATCATGCAGGTAGGCCTCCACTGAATTGTCGCTTAGCGATTTCTCCAGTTGCAGATAGGCTTTAAACCCTTTTTTATACGGTTCCCACATGGTGGTTTAGTTGTTTATTAGTTTAGTCGTTTAGATGAGCGCTATTAATAATTATGTGTTATTTTCGGTTATTCAAAATTCGATAATAGTTATTAATATTCAGCATGGTTCCAATTAATCTTCGGTCGTTCAAACAAAAGGTACGGTATAACGCAAAAGCGTTCAAATCTTTTTTAACTAAAGTAGAAAAAAATCCTCCCAGAAATTTACATGCTGTAGTGGAAGCCATCGATAAAAAGATATGGGCAGAAACGGATTGCTTAACCTGCGGCAACTGTTGTAAAAAGATGACACCAACCTTTACGGTGAAAGATATTAAGCGTATATCTGAACATCTTGAAATGAAGCCGGCAGAATTCAAAGACAAATATTTAGTCTACATAAAAAAAGATAAAGATTGGCAGAATGTAAAACAACCTTGTCAATTCTTAAATCTGACAGATAATAAATGTTCCATCTATGCTGTGCGACCCGCGGATTGCGCGCAGTTTCCTCATCTTACCAAAAAGAAAATGACAGATTATATTCATGTGCACAAACAGAATATCTCTTTTTGTCCGGCGACTTATAGGATGGTGGAAAAAATGAAAGAAGAAATTAGTATTTAATATGTAAGATTGAATATCTTTTTCGTGCTCAATAATATTAAATATTAGATATTCAATATTACTTACAAGTAAACATCTTCAATTAAAAAATATTCCACCGGCTCATTTTTGATCATTGAGATAGCTAGGATATTAAATTGTATTCTTTTCCATTCAGGATGAAGATGTAAGTATTCTGCAGACGCATTAATTAAATATTGGATCTTTTTCTTGTTTACATTTTCTTCAGGTAGTCCGAAGTTTTTTGTTCTGCGTGTTTTTACTTCTATAAAATGTAGAATGTTTTCCTTAGAAGCTATAAGGTCAACTTCCCAATGGGAATGTCGCCAGTTTTTCTCTATAATTATGTAACCTAATCGGGTAAAATAGTCCGCAGCCATTTGTTCTCCTAGGTGTCCGGTAGCATTGTGGGTAGCCATTTGGTAAAGATATTCATAAGATTTATTGCAAAAAAATGTGTAATTTCGGTGTACTAAAATGACTAAAAATGAAGATCGATAAATCCACCTTAGTAAGCTTTATTTTATTGGTATTGATAGCATCGTTATACCGTGTAATGCCAGGCAGACCTTATGGCTTTGCTCCGCAAGTTGCTATGGCATTGTTTGCAGGATCAGTAGTAAACGATAAAAAATTATCGTTCTTATTGCCGATACTATCTTTATTTATTTCCGATGTTATTTATGAGGTATTGTACCGAAATGGTCTGTCAACTATCGGAGGTTTTTACGATGGACAATTATTGAATTATGTATTGTTTGCTGTGCTTACGGTTGTAGGATTCTTTGTAAATAAGGATAAGATCATTGATATAGCATTAGGAGCCATTGCGGGAGCTACAGGATATTTTTTACTATCTAATTTTGGTGTTTGGTTATTAGGTGGTTTAGATATAAACAATATACCTTATCCAAAAACTGCTTTAGGATTGATCAATTGTTTTGCAGCTGGGGTACCTTTTTATAAAATGAGCATTTACTCTACTTTGTTTTTTAGCACTATCTTATTTGGAGGTTATTACCTTATTAATAAATATATAGTGAAGCCTGTTGTTATAGCTTAATTATAATTGAATTTTTTCAGATTAGACTAGGGTAGTTTTTAAAACTACCCTAGTCTTTTTTATAACTTTACGTTTGCTTCTTTCTCATAACCCTCGTCGATCAACAAATTATGTTTGCCATCTGCGGCAGTAGTGGCCAATTCATCGCAACGATTGTTGAGTGGGTTATTGGCATGACCTTTTACCCACACAAATTTTATAGTAAATTGTTGAGATAGTTGATGATAATGTTTCCAAAGATCACTGTTCTTTTTGCCTCCTTTAAAATTGGTAGCCATCCAGTTCTTTAACCACCCTTGTTCAACAGCTTTTACCACGTACTGACTATCAGAATAAACAGTGATAGGCAGATCATTTTTTTTAACAGCTTCCAGTCCGGCAATTACAGCCATAAGTTCCATTCTGTTATTGGTTGTAAAGCGATAGCCTTGTGATAATTCTTTACGGTGATTACCAGATAACAAAATAGTTCCGTAACCACCTGGTCCTGGGTTTCCTCTTGAAGAGCCGTCTGTATAGATTTGAATAGAAGTCAAAGTGAAAAATAAAAAGTTAAAACCAAAAAGTAAAAAACAATTAAATAATAAAGCAATTTAACCATTAAACCTGCACCACGCCCATTTTAAATTCAGCAATATCTTTGTTATGATTAGCTGCATTAATGCCTTCAGAAATTAATGATCTTGTTTCTACCGGATCAATAATAGCATCAACCCATAAACGTGCTGCTGCATAATAAGGTGTTGTTTGATCAAAATAGCGTTGTGTTATTTCATCCAATAATTTCTTTTCATCTTCGGCAGTTATTTCTTTTCCTTTTGCTTTTAGCGAAGCCACTTGTATTTGCAATAATGTCTTAGCTGCCTGCTCACCGCCCATTACAGCGATCTTTGCTGTTGGCCATGCGTAAATAAAACGTGGGTCGTATGCCTTGCCACACATCGCATAATTACCTGCACCATAACTATTACCAACAATAATAGTAATTTTTGGAACAACAGAATTGGCTACTGCATTCACTAATTTGGCGCCGTCTTTTATAATGCCGGAATGTTCGCTTTTACTACCAACCATAAAGCCTGTTACATCTTGCAAAAAAACTAATGGTATTTTTTTCTGGTTACAATTCATAATAAAACGGGCCGATTTATCAGCACTATCATTATAGATAACACCACCTAATTGCATCTCACCCTTTTTATTTTTCACAACTAATCGTTGATTTGCAACGATACCAACTGCCCAGCCATCAACACGACCATAGCCGCAGATAATTGTTTTGCCATATTCTTCTTTGTATTCATCAAAACTATCGGCATCGGTAATGCAGTGAATAATATCGAGCATGTTGTAAGGCTTGGTATTTCCCTCACTCATAATGCCGTAGATATCTTCTTCTTTTTTCTTTGGTTCGACAGATTGGATGCGATCAAATCCGGCATTTTCCGGACTGCCCAATTTGCTGATTATCTTTTTTATATGATCAAGACAATCATGTTCTGTTTCAAATTTGTAATCTGCAATACCGCTGATAGCAGTATGTGTTTCAGCACCACCAAGGGTTTCCGCATCTACCTCTTCACCAATAGCTGCTTTTACTAAATACGGACCAGCCAAATAAATAGAACCATTCCCTTCAACCATTAATGTTTCATCACTCATGATCGGTAAGTACGCACCGCCTGCAACACAAGCACCCATCACGGCTGCAATTTGTGTAATGCCCATGGCACTCATTACAGCATTGTTACGAAACACACGACCAAAATGTTCTTTGTCGGGAAAAATCTCATCCTGTAAAGGCAAAAAAACACCGGCACTATCAACTAAATAAATAACAGGTAATTTATTTTCCATAGCGATCTCCTGCATGCGTAAATTCTTTTTACCTGCAATAGGAAACCATGCACCAGCTTTTACTGTCTGATCATTGGCAACAACTACACATTGTCTGCCACTCACATATCCAATACCGCTTACTAATCCTGCAGAGGGACAACCACCATATTCTGCATACATTTCATATCCTGCAAAAGCGCCTATTTCAACAAAAGGTTTATCTGTGTCGCAGAGATATTTAATTCTTTCTCTTGCCGTTAGTTTATTTCTTTCGCGTTGTTTCTCGATTGATTTTTTTCCACCGCCTTCGTAGATAGTTTCTAAGCGTTGCTTAGCCTTTGCCCAGGCTAATTTCATGGCGTCTTCGTTTTTATTAAAGGCTACATCCATTTTGTAAATATTTTGAGCCGAACATTTGTTATTAATTAAGCTTCATTGGCGTCGCACATTTCAGCAGTATAACTTTATTGAGCTTTGAATAGTAAGTTACTAAAACAAATATAAAGGAACTAAATTTTAAGATGAAAGATATTGAAGGCTCATTAAAACTCCGTAGGAGTTTAATCTTTGTAGAAAAACAGATTGTTACGGAAAGAACTCCATAGGAGTTCAACCTTTCTTTGTGAAATTAGGGGCTACTCCCACGGAGTAGAATTGCGAAATTTATTTTCTACAAAGAGGCTGCCCCGATGGGGCAATTGAGCTTTTACTAATTAAATTCTTGCGTGAACGCGAATGGAGAAAACATTTACGGGCCCCCTGTCTTTGTTATAACCGGGGTTCAATATAAACTGATAGGCTCCTGATAAGTAGATACTATTTTTTACAACTTCTGCCGAGTAATAAAATTCTGTAAGGGATTCTAAACTGTAATTCAAATTACCATCGCCCAGCATAAATCCTGTTCCACCATCTTTTAAATAAGTACGATGAGGTCGTGATATACCAGAGGCTACAGTTGCTAATCCTACATTATCGCCGGCACGTTTCCAGCTGTTACCTACTACTGAAATACCTGCACTTACACTGTGGTCAATTTCTGTAAATGCCCATGTTTCGTTATTGCCATCGTTCCAGCTTGCTCTTGCAAAAATGCCGGCATCTTTGGTGATTGCCTGTTCTGCATTTAGACCAAAACCATACTTAGTGCGACCGTATGTTCTTGTTGCAGTAATATCGGGAGCTGTAGGATCTAGTGCAATACTTTCATTATAATTACCCATATCCGTAGTTGTTAGATAGGATAGAAGTCTTACTGCACCATCTTTCCCATTCAATGAATAGCGATGAGTAAACTCCAATGAACTTGAGTTTGCTTTACTGATATTCCAATTCATATCTTGTCCATTTGCTACTAATGGTACTAATGATATGGCATAGCGTAATTCATTTTTTGGTGTAACATATTCCAATACTACACTTGGCGTATAGCCGCGGGTGTTAGCCGGATAATCCCATGCACCATTATCCATTAGTCCCCAGCTCAGGAATTGTGTTCTTGGATCATGACTATAAGTATTATCATCAAAATAATCTGCGACGCCTACTTTACCCACTGTTACAGCAAAATATTTTGTTGGTACGTAACTTTGCAACTGATTGAAATCTGATGATTGATGTATAGTATTTTTATCCAGTGCAAATACTTGTTGAAAGAAAAGTCTCGCTAAATATATTGTTGGCTCAGTTGAACCTACGCGAAATGCTTCGCCATTAGTAGCATCTGCTATACCAAGTGTGCTGCTTAATCCTGAACCTCCTGATATTTCAGGATTCAAAAAAACGGTAGCACCTTTCCATAATTTAGCTCCTGCATATAACGTAGAGGTGATGGTACTTTGCGTTTCTTCTTTTGGAGATAAACTATTGGTGCTTGTATATTTTGCCTGGAAACCTGGTTTATATTGTGTTATAACAGTGGTCTGAAAGTGACAAGAGAATTTTTCATCTTTTGCAGTATCTGCCTGTTGCGCCCTCACAGAAAGTGAGATAGATGTTAGTATTATAAAGATTATGATTGTACTTTTTTGCATGCCTGTATTCTCCTTTTAAATCAGTTTGCAAATATATAACCACTTTGTAATGTAATTGTTAAGTCTTTCTGTAGTGAGGTTGCATTTTAAAGGTCGGCATTATTGATCTTAAACTTGGCAACAGCAGTTTTTTGAGATTGATAAATACCTGCATGTCCGCTGAAATAATAAGCTGTAAAGCAGGCCACCGCATAATAAATAATATTAACGGAACCGAATAATTCAATCCCCATAAATGTACATGCCAATGGTGTATTCGTAGCGCCTGCGAATACTGCAATAAACCCTAAGCCTGCAAAAAGATCGATAGGTGCGCCGCTAATTGTTGCTAATGTATTTCCTAAGGCTGCGCCAATAAAAAATAACGGTGTTACTTCACCGCCCTTAAAACCCATGCCTAGTGTGATAGCCGTTAATAATAATTTCCAGAACCAACTAAAATAGTTTGCTCCATCAGCATGAAATGAACTAAGAATACTTACACCATTATTAGGATTACTTACACCCAAACCTAAATAATCAAAACTGCCAATGAGGTAACTGATGCCAACAATTAATATTGAGCCAATAACAGGGATGAGCCATTTTTTTGGAACAAGCTGATTGCTTTTGTTTTTGATGAAATGCGTAAGATTAGCAAACAAAAAGCTTGCAAATCCAAACAGAACTGCGGCAATAATGACTTTGAGCAATAATACAATATTAAAATCAATATGAGGGAAAAAGCCTGAGCCATCACCATCGTAAGCAATAGCATAATGTGTATGATGAGCACCACATGATATGCAGGTTATGTGTGCAATGATACTTGCAATAAGGCAAGGGATTAACGCATCATATTTTATTCTGCCAATGGCTAAAACTTCTAAAGCGAAAATAGTTCCTGTAACAGGAGTTCCGAATACGGCTGCGAAACCTGCTGCCATACCGCACATTAGCAAAATGCTTTTGTGTTCATCAACCAATTTGAACCATTTAGCAAATAATGAAGCAACGCTTCCGCCCATTTGAACTGCGGTTCCTTCACGACCTGCGGAGCCTCCGAATAAATGTGTGATAACTGTTGTAAATAAAATTAACGGTGTCATTGTGATAGGGACACCACCGCCCGGTTTATGAATTTCATCTATTACCAAATTATTGCCTGGGGCTGACTCTTTACCAAATCTGTTATA
>Ga0207027_1119_pt1 | contig 13863 bp, 9 predicted proteins | sample Alteio_BWMinCont_43_FD_153280 | JGI IMG/M metagenome (GOLD analysis project Ga0207027, IMG submission 153280) | Enriched cells from forest soil in Barre Woods Harvard Forest LTER site, Petersham, Massachusetts, United States -... | ecosystem: Environmental > Terrestrial > Soil > Temperate forest >... | reverse complement strand
TTTTTTTCCTGTGACTTGACAGCAGCACTTGTTTTATCAAAGCCAATAGCCTTCATCAATGAGCTAATAAAACTTTGCTTTGCTTTATGAGCATAATTCGCAGCCTTTGCACTATCTGCTGCATGTGCTTGTTTTTTTGCTGAAGCAGAAGTGTCTGAAGGTTTCTTCTTAAAAGGATTGTGAAATATTTTCTTTATCGATTGTGTGAAGCCGCTTTCTTTTTTTGCCAAACGAACGCTGTCTGATTTCACTGGAGAAGGTGATGTAGACGCAGACGGTGGCTGAGTTGGAGCTGGTATAGTATAGGATGACGGTGGCAGATTATTGGATTGCGCAAAAGAATAATTGGAGTTTATAATCATCAAAAATACACACACACAAATAGCAAATAGCCATTTACTGATTTGTTTTTCTTTAGTGAGTAGGAGCATGCTAATCAAGCTTTAAAAAGCAAGTGGTTGATTGATTATCTTTTTCAAAGCTAAAAAAGAAAAGTTAATTCCCAAACATGTTCGTGTTATTTTTTACTTCCAAGCCAATTGAGTTTGAAGATTTATGAAAGTGGGTGAAACCGGGAAAGTGGCTCTGGCAGGAATCGAACCTGCATCAAAAGTTTAGGAAACTTCTATTCTATCCATTGAACTACAGCGCCAATCACTTTACAATTGCCCCATTGTCGGTATCAGTTTTAACTGGAGATACAAATACCAGTTCGCCATTTGCGTTCTCTGCCATTAATATCATGCCCTGAGACTCTATACCTTTTAGTTTGCGGGGCGCCAAATTTACTAATAAACATACTTGTTTGCCGACAATTTGTTCCGGGGCATAAAATTTTGCTATACCTGATACAACCGTTCTGGTATCAATACCCGTATTTACTGTTAGTTTCAAAAGTTTATCGGCTCCGGAAACTTTCTCAGCAGCAACAATAGTACCAACGCGCATATCCATCTTTTCAAAATCTTCAAAGCCAACAGTAGCTTTTTGCGGTGCAATGCTTGGTGCTGTCACAGGTAATATGGTTTTACTTTGGTGTAGTTTTTCAACTTGTTTTTGAATTGTCTCATCCTCCACTCTATCAAAAAGCATAACTGCTTCAGATAACTGATGCCCTTCGGCAAGCATGTTAGCCTTGCCGGCAGAATCCCAATTCAGTTGAGACATGCCTAACAGTTTATTTAACTTATCTGCAGTATGTGGCAAAAAAGGCCTCATTAACACCGACAGATTAGCACATATCTGCAAGGAAATATTTAATACGGCTTGCACTCTCTTCGGGTTATGAGTAATAACCTTCCAGGGCTCATTATCGGCCAGGTACTTATTTCCCATCCGTGCAAGATTCATCAATTCACTCAAAGCCTCACGAAACCGGAAGGCTTCTATTGCATCAGCAATTTTTTGCGGAAAACGGGCCAGTTCATCCATTATTATCAGGTCACTCTTCTCATACGTTTCAGCATGAGGTACCTTGCCTTCAAAGTATTTCCAGGTCAATACATTTGTTCTGTGAACAAAATTGCCAAGTATGGCAACTAACTCATTATTGTTCCGCGCCTGAAAATCCTTCCAGGTAAAGTCATTGTCTTTCGATTCAGGAGCATTGGCACACAAGGTATACCGCAACACATCCTGCTTACCGGGAAAGTCTTCCAGGTATTCATGCAACCATACCGCCCAATTACGTGAAGTCGATATTTTTTCTCCTTCCAGATTCAGGAATTCATTGGCAGGAACATTATCAGGTAAAATAAATTCTCCATCGCACATTAATACAGAAGGAAATATAATGCAATGAAATACTATATTGTCCTTTCCAATAAAATGAATTAAGCGGGTATCTTTATCTTTCCAGTATTTCTCCCAGTCTTTTGTTAATTCTTTAGTAGCGGATATATAACCTATAGGCGCATCAAACCATACATACAGAACTTTATTTTCAGCGCCCTTGATCGGAACTTTTACTCCCCAATCTAAATCACGGGTCATTGCCCTTGGGTGCAACCCCTGGCTTAGCCATGACTTGCATTGTCCAAAAACATTAGGTTTCCAATCGCTATGTGAATTTATATATTCTTCAATTTTAGGTTGCAGCTCATCAAGCGGCAGGAACCAGTTTTTTGTTTCCTTTAATACAGGTTTTTCACCCGATAGGGCAGAAACCGGATTTTTCAGATCCATAGGGCTTAAAGAAGTACCGCACTTTTCGCACTGGTCTCCATATGCATTAGGGTTACCACAATTCGGGCAGGTGCCTGTTATATATCTGTCAGCTAAAAACTGGCCGGCTTTTTCATCGTAATATTGCTCGGTAACCGATTCTTTAAAAATACCTTTATCGTAGAGGTTCTTAAAAATATCAGATGCTGTTTTATGGTGCACCTCGGATGAAGTACGTGAATAAATACTGAAAGCTATACCAAATTCCTCAAAGGTCTTTTTCATCAGGTTATGATACTTATCTACCACCTGCTGAGGCGTTATGTTCTCTTTCCTGGCTCGTATGGTAATAGGTACGCCATGTTCATCAGAACCACATATAAAAACCACATCTCTGCCCCTGGAGCGTAAATAACGCACATAAATATCGGCAGGCAAATAGCATCCTGCAATGTGCCCGATGTGCAAAGGCCCGTTAGCATAAGGCAATGCAGCAGTAATTGTATATCGCTTAAACGATTTCATAAGTATGCGAAGATAAAACGAAAAAACACAGAAAGACCAAATGACCTTTATTTAAGAAGAATTTTTACATTTGTATTGATAATGAAATATTTTTGTTGTTGAACTAGTCTAGTTAGTGTAAATTTATCCCCTGTAATGCAATTCACCTTACTTCAAGACCGATATTCTGACCTGCTGAACCGTTATACCGGCCCGGCTAAAAAGATCATTGTGTCTTACCATGGTGAAATGGATCAGGACCGGGTCAGCATGCTGTCATATACTGCTGAACATCAACTTGATACAGAAGGTGCAAGACGTGGCAGTATAAAAAAAATATTTAATATTCTAATAGAGTTATTGCAAAATGTTTTGTTGCATAGCGCCTCTCCTGAGTATGGTAAACCTTTCTATTTTGTGCTGGCTAAGAATATGGAAGACTACGTAGCAATTTGTGCTAATATAGTAAGCAATGAATCGGCAAAAAAAATAAAGACCACGCTTGAGCAAATAAAGAAAATGAATGAGAAACAATTGAAGTCTCATTATATGGAAGTGTTAAGTAATGACCAATATTCAAGCAAGGGTGGTGCAGGGTTGGGACTTATTACTGTAGCATTAAAATGCGATAATAATTTTACGTTTAATTGCATTACCCTTGATGATAATGTTTCCCTTTTTGAGCTAACAGCAATAATTCCTGATAAATAGGCCCTTATGGAAAAACTAATTATAAAGGAAACGCTAAATAATCCAAGGGTCATTCTCGATCCCTTTAAAAAGAGATATGAAATATCCGGAAAGTCATTTCCTGAAAACACTAAAGCCTTTTACCAACCCGTAATGGATTGGTTAAAAGACCTGCCAACTCCTTCACAGGAAAAAATAAGACTTTCTATAATACTTGACTATATTAGCTCTTCATCGGTTATAAGTATAAAACAATTGCTGACTAAAATAAAAGAGCAGAACGAACATGGCGCTGATATTGAAGTACTATGGCACTATGACCCTACCGATGCTGATATAAAAGAAATTGGCGAGGCTTTTGAAAAAGTAATTGGTATTAAACTGCAGTTTGTCTCAAAACTGGTTTAAGCATTTTCAAATAACAAGGTAAGTTTAACAAAGTCTTTCCACGATAATTGTTCGGCACGCTTATCAAGCAAGTCACTTTTTATTGGTTTATCCGTCAGCATAGCCGAAAGTGCATTCGATAACTTCTTTCTGCGTTGGTTGAAGGCCATTTTAATTACTTTCTTAAACAATTCATCGTTGCAGCCAAGTGAGAAGTTTTGTTTTTTTACGAGCTTTATCACACCTGAATTAACTGCAGGAGGCGGAATAAAAACTGTCGGTGGTACATCAAATAAATAAATTGCATTAAAGTACGCCTGCACCAATACACTCAAAATTCCATAATCTCTGTTGCCTTCCGGTGAACAAATTCTTTTCGCTACCTCCTTTTGAAACATACCAACTACTTCAACTACGTGGCTGCGATAGTCGATAGCTTTAAATAATATTTGGGTAGAAATATTATATGGGAAATTCCCAATAATTGAAAACTTTTCATCTTTAAACACTGAGCCAATATCAAGCGTAAGGAAATCGGCATGAATTATACGCTCCTTTAATTCAGGGAAATGAGAAGTAATATAGGGAATAGACTCATCATCAATTTCAACCACCCAAAGTTTCTCGCCCCATTTATGGGTCAAATGTTTTGTTAACGCGCCCATACCCGGGCCAATTTCCAATAAATTACCCTCCTTAGCCGTAATTGAATCGGCAATCTTTTCTGCAATAACTTCATCCTTAAGGAAATGCTGCCCAAGTCTTTTTTTGGCGTGTACCGAATTATTCATGTTGTAAAGTTAGATTGTTTTCATTAAATCATATTTGTTAATATCTTTTTTTAGCCTCTTTCTCACTATTGTATCGATTTAGCTGTACAACAGGTATTTACACCTACGTATTTGTACTAATATGAAATTAACTTCTCCGATATAAATTGGCCTTATTCAAATTGCCAAAAGACATTTTTGAATCGGATACGCTGAAAACCGAAAAGAGTAAGCACCAAGCTCTAAATCAAATAACCATGAAGATCAAACCAATGATTGCCGCAGTGCTCGTTTTGGGAGGGCGGGCATGTTTTGCGCAAACAACAACTCCAGATGTTATTGCATCAGCAGGCAGCAGTTCCGCAACATCCAATGTTTCACTAAGCTGGACCGTAGGAGAACCAATTTCTGAAACAGGCATGTCGTCTGCCAATTACCTTACCCAGGGTTTCGAACAACCTCAGACAATAGTTGTTACCGATGTAACAAGCCCGGTTGCCAGTTCAGGAAATGTAACAGCCTATCCGAATCCCTTCACAAGCATTGTTTCCCTTCAAAACAACAATGAAGGAAAAACACTGAATGTAGAGTTAACGGATATGGATGGTAAAACTGTGTTTAAAACAACGATGGTAAACAAACAACAACAGTTCGACCTGAGTACATATTCCAATGGTATCTATTTTTTAAGGGTTTACGATACTGATAACAAATTAGTACAAACCCTGAAAATTGACAAGATCAAATAACAATTATGAATTAAAAATTACGAACTACGAAAGGCAAAGCCTTTACGAATTCAATAAAACAAAACAATCGCATGAAAAAAATAAAAATACTTGTTGCTGCAATGCTGACACTAGGTTTGTCGTCGGGCATTTATGCGCAACAATCGCAAACGCAAGTACAAACACAAACAACCGGGGCTCCGCAGTCATTTAAGTACCAGGCCGTAGCCCGCAACGTAAATGGCGATGCTATAGCTAACCAACCTGTTTCTTTCCGCATTACTATTTTACAAGGCAGTGCCGAAGGAACAAGCGTGTACCAGGAAACCCAAACTGCAACAACCAACCAGTTTGGCTTGGCTAATCTTTCCATTGGTAATGGCATTGTAGTATCAGGCACTTTTAATGCCATTGACTGGTCAACAGGCAGTTACTTTATAAAGACAGAGTTTGACCCGAAAGGAGGTGAGAATTATACAGTAATGGGGACATCACAAATGATGTCCGTTCCGTATTCACTGTATGCCGAGCATGCAAAAATTGCAGACAATATGCCGACTTTTCCAATAAAGGCAGCATTGGAAGCTACAAACCTTCAGGCTCCTTTTGATGCTCCTGCAACTGGCACACTGGTATATAATACCGATTCAGCTGGCACAGGTACTTATGCTGTTGTACCTGGCTATTATTACAATGCAGGAACCGCTACTGATCCGAACTGGGTGTTGTTGAATGGCACTGATGTGGCGAGGAGTGTTCATCGTACATTGGCAGCGGGTGCAAATGTTACAACGTATGGTGGGTTGGTCCAAGATGGAGGTGCCAACCATAGTGTTTATGCCGGATTTGGAGGTACAGTGGGTGCTCCAACGGGTGCCAACAATACTGGTTTCGGAGTAGATGTATTCGGCGCTGGTACTAATACTTCGGGTACAGATAATACAGGTGTAGGATACAATGCTCTCAATGCTATAACATTAGGTAAATATAATACCGCTATTGGTTCACAAGCATTATTAATAGGAACCACTTGTAATGATAATACTGCCACAGGATACAAGGCGTTAAGTTCAGTTGTAGATGCAGGAGATAATACGGCAGATGGTTACCAAGCTTTATTAAACGATTATAGTGAAGGTGTACAAAACACGGCAGTTGGTTCTCAAGCATTAACAGGAAACACTGATGGTGGACAAAATACCGCAGTTGGATGCCGTGCACTGTATTTAAATACTACAGCCAATAATAATACTGCTATAGGGTATTTTGCACTTGAAGCCAATACTGCCGCTGATAATACAGCAGAAGGATTTGAGGCCCTTATAGATAATACTACTGGTACCTATAACGTAGCGAATGGTATATGGGCATTATCAAACAATACAACTGCAAGTAGTAACACAGCTGATGGAAAATCTGCGTTAAATGATAATAATGGTGATTATAATACCGCAATTGGTGATAGTGCTTTGTACTCCAACACTAGTGGGATAGATAATGTTGCCACTGGATATCAAGCCTTAGCTTCAAACACAAATGCAAACAGAAATGTAGCAATAGGATACCAAGCACTTTACACCCAGTCATATGGTACCTCTGCCTGGAATTGTGACAACACTGCAATTGGTGATTTAGCACTATACTCTAATCAACCAACATCAACAACTAATGGTTATGAAAACACAGCGGTAGGTTATGAGGCATTATATAATAATACAACCGGCAGTAGGAATACATCCATTGGCCATCAGGCTGCCATAGATAATACTAGCGGCACACATAATACAAATTTAGGCTATGGAGCATCATATGAAAATGCCACAGGTAGTGGCAATACATCTTTAGGTTATTCGGCACTATTTGGAACCTCTGGTTATTCGAGCAGTTTTAATACTGCAATTGGTGATAGCGTAATGTACAACAATACTAACGGTAACAATAATACAAGTGTAGGTTATAATACAATGGTAGACAATACTACCGGAGAATATAATACAGCATCAGGAAGTGGAACGATGCTCACTAACACAACCGGGAACTATAACACTGCTTACGGGGCAGCAGCAATGATTCTCACTACTACAGGATATTACAACACTGTTTCTGGATATGGTGCTCTTGAATCTAATTATGGTTTCAGTAGCAATACTGCCTTTGGTTCTGAAGCATTACTTTCTAGCGGTGCCAGTTGGAACACAGCCATTGGTGACAGTACATTATGGAACAATTCTTCCGGTAACAAGAATACTGCTGTTGGTTACGAAGCATTGGTTACAAATACAACAGGCTCGCAGAATACAGCTATAGGATATGACGCAAATGTATCAGCAAACAACCTAAGTAATGCAACAGCAATCGGATATAATGCTAAAGTAGGCGCAAGTAATTCCATGCAGCTTGGTAATAGTAGTTTGTCAGGGCTTTCTGTTGGCGTATCCAGCAGTTTAACTTCGTTTTATATCGGCAATGGTATTCTTGGTAGTTCAGGTACAGAACTGGTACTGACTACAGCTGGATTTATTGTACCTCTGTCCTCCTCAAGAAGATATAAAAAAAATATTACAGATTTGAATGTGAATTCTTCTTTGATTTATAAGCTAAGACCCGTATCTTATATTTATAAATCAGATTCCACTAATACACCTACTATTGGGCTAATTGCAGAAGAAGTTGCACCAATCATTCCGGAATTAGTGGTATTCGCCCCGGCAAAAAATGTCATCAAGGGATGTACATCAGATTCATTAATTCCAGATGCAGTCCATTATAATGTCCTCTCTGTTTTATTACTGAAAGCAGTTCAGGAGCAACAACAGGTAATAGATAGCTTAAAGAAAGTTAATAGCTTGCAGGTAAATAACATTCAATTACTGCGAACTGCACAAGCTAAAATGGAAGTAGAAGAGAATGATAAAATGGCTGCACAGGAAAAAGAAATAACTGATTTAAGAATGTTAATAGAGTCTTTAACTCAAGCCCGAGCAAGTATAAAGCAATAATTAGATTCTTTTTGATTAGGTAATTCTTAGGAAAGGCTGCCAATATTGGCAGCCTTTCCTATATTTGCAAAATAATAACCAAACAAAACCCTTTCATGAATAAAATTTACACATTAATTGGCCTCATCCTGTTGGGCTCAGTTAGCTTTTCGAATTATGCATCGGCTCAAATAACATTAACAACTGCAGATATGCCGGCAGTTGGTACCACATTTGTAACTGCCTACGATACAACTGCCACTGCAGTATCAGTCTTATCTCCGGGTGTTAAAGGTGCCAATGTAATCTGGAACTTTGCCTCGTTACATACAAGCTATAGGGATACATCAGTATTTGTTGCTCCTTCTTCTACTCCTTATGCAGCTTCTTTTGCGGGCGCGAATCTTGCTGATAGCGTATTTGGAACACCAGGATATAACTACCTTAATTCATCAAGTTCTATTCTTTCAATTGTTGGTAGCGAGCAAAATGCTCAAGGCTATATGGTTGCTGTTGTATTTAATACACCTATAACAGAATTAAACCTGCCTGCTCATTATGGAGATATTGATGGTGGTTCAGTTGTTGCAAAAGTTCCACCTGTAGCAGTAACATATCCGGGGTTTGACTCAGCTAAGGGTGTTATTTATGTAACATATGCTGATACTATTGATGCTTATGGTACTATAGCTACCCCATTATATTCCAGCTATAATACTCTGCGTCAAAAACATTATGAGTTAGATATTGATACTCTGTTTGTTCATAGTACTAGTGGCAACACCTGGCAGTATTTGAGTCTTATTCCACCTACAAAGACCAAAGTATACGAATACAGATGGTATGCCAATAATCTTGGTTCTATGGCAGCTATGATGCAAATGGATACAACTAATAAGAAACCAACATCTTTCCAATGGTATAATGGCCTCCCTGACGGTGTTAATGAAATAAGCCAGGCGCACAATACAATAGCGTATCCTAACCCTGCAACCAGCCAGATCAATTTCCGTTATTCAGCACAAAATGCACAAAACATTTTTGTGTATGATATTACAGGAAGACAAATTGGTCAAACTGAAATTATGAATGGAATGGCAACCTTAAATACTACCTCTCTTTCAAGCGGTATGTATTTTTACCATGTAACAGATAAGTCAGGCAATGTACTTGACAATGGTAAGTTCTCAGTTCTTTAGTAAAAAACTCAATGATTAAAAAGGCGGCCTGCATTAATGCAAGCCGCCTTTTTAGTTCCTCGCCATTGCATGGGAGATTCCTCATTTCGCTTCACTCCATTCGGAATGACAGTATTGTTGGTTTTGGAGAGGTTGAAGGCGCTGGCAAAGCCCGCGCCTTCAACCTCTATTACTTTTTAAAGAACCCATTGTCATTCCGAACGCAGTGAGGAATCTGTATAAGTAGTAAAGCCTAAACAGAAAAGCCCTGAAGCAAATGCTTCAGGGCCTTTTTTATTACCAATATTGAAGCATTAATTACTTCCCGTCTTTTCTTTTACAACTGCGCTTAACCATTTCACCATAAAGAATATGATGGCCGCAGAAAAGAGCGCTAAGACAAATAGTAACATAAAGTAATTACTCTTATCATCAAACTTGTCCCAGTAACTAGCCATCATACCTGATATTTTTCCGGCAATGGCATTTACAAGGAACCAGGCCCCCATCATAAGTGCAGTTAAACGAGGAGGTGATAATTTAGACACCATAGATAAACCTATAGGGCTTATGAGTAATTCACCGACAGAGAAAATTCCATAGGTGCTCATTATCCATATCATACTTGTCTTATCCAGATAAATATTGCAACTCTTTACAGCAAAAACCATAGCGAGTGATGAAAGGCCTGCAATTACCATTCCAATTCCTACTTTCAAAGGTGTACTTAATGGCATATTCTTTCTCTTCATAAATCCGAATAAGCCCAGAATAAGTGGGGTAAGTATTACTATATAAAAAGGATTCGCCGATTGAAATAATTCTGTGGAGCCTGCTCCAAGTGTTTCTCCTTGTTTTGGCCATTGGTCTTTAGGAAGGTTTTGGAGGTAAGGATCCTGGCATAAAACAGTAAGCGCTTCGCCTGTTGTTGTATCAGAAATAGCATTACGTCTTTCTTCCTTTACCCCTTTTTCATCAGCTACCGCATCAAAAATTCCTCGTCCTATATATGAACCATCTTTTTTGGAATGAAATGTAACTGTGTACACAGGATAGAGAGCCTTTGTTGAAGGATCAGTTTTCATGGTCGAATCGAGCTTTCGTTGCATATCGGCTGTAATACTTTCCTGCACAAAACGGCTGTCAACCCTTGCCTGGGTAGATGAATCAAGTGTAACCTCCTGTAACAGATACAAGGGTTTCGCAATCTTTTCAACTGGTTTAGATACCGACCTGTTGGTATACTGATCGGCCCAAATGGTTAAAGCAGTACTGTTTTGATTATAAATAACCCAAAATACGGTTGATGCAGCAAAGAATGCAAGCAATGCACCCAACCCTCTTTTATCTTCATGCGAAGCACGCAACAAAATACCTATATAAAATATAATGATTGGCACGCAAGCAAAGAAGAAGGCATCGTTAGACACCGTTGCAAAAAGCGGATGTCCGATAATTTTATGGAAATTCCATCCTAATGTTCCAACCAAAATAGCAGGGCCGAATACATACAGGAATATTTTGCTAAGTGGCATATCTTCTTTTGTGGCAGGCTTAATAACATCGCCTACTTTCACATGTTTTGAACCGGAAATAAATATAATCAGCCCAAGTATCATACCAAAGCCCGCAGCAGAGAAGGCTGCACCCCAACCTATTTTATGGCGTAATATATCAGCCACAAAATTGCAGACAAATGCCCCGATATTAATACCCATGTAAAAGATATTATATGCCACATCTTTCTTAGCCTTCAGATCATCGGCATTATATATGTTACCCAGTAAGGTACTAATGTTTGGTTTAAAGAAACCATTACCCACTATTATACAAAGCAGTGAAATAAACATTGCAGGGAGTCCTGGCAATGCAAGCCCGAAATAACCACAAGCCATTAAAACGCCACCGAAAATGATAGCACGCCTGTAGCCCATAAAACGATCGGCAATCAATCCACCAATAAAAGGTGTCAGGTAAACCAACGCAATATATGAGCCAACAATATCGGCTGCTATTAACGTGTCAAACCCTTTTCCTCCATGTGCCTTAGAACCAACAAGGTAAAGGAAGAAAATACCCACCATGAGGTAATAACCAAACCGTTCGAACATTTCTGTAAGAAACAGAATATATAAAGACCTCGGGTGGCCCTTCCTGACAGCAGCAGTATTTGACATAAATTGTGTTTTAGTTGCTGTCAAATATAAAGTTTTCTAACTAATTGTATATTTACCGCGTTCAGATACTTTTTTAATACCATGGCCGACGATAAAAAATTCAAACCTTTTGTAGCAGCTAAGGATTTTATTCCTGAGTTTTCTCTGCGTGCTATAATTATGGGGGCTATCTTCGGAGTCATATTCGGTGCGGCATCCGTATACCTTGGCCTTAAAGTTGGGCTTACTGTTAGCGCTTCTATTCCAATTGCTGTTTTGGCTATTTCTGTATTTAAAAAGCTGGGGAATGCCAGTATTCTTGAAAGCAATATGGTACAAACCATTGGCTCGGCCGGTGAATCGGTTGCAGCCGGTGTGGTTTTTACTGTTCCTGCCCTGCTCTTCCTTACTGGTGGCAGTGATTATTTTCATTACTTCCAGATATTCGTACTGGCCCTTTCAGGCGGCATTTTAGGCGTATTGTTCATGGTGCCACTGAGGCGTTCACTTATAGTAAAAGAACATGGCAACTTACCTTATCCTGAAGGTACTGCCTGTGCAGATGTATTGGTAGCAGGTGAAAAAGGTGGTAAACTGGCGCAAAAAGTTTATTACGGCTTAGGGCTTGCCTTCTTATATAAGTTACTGATGTCCATATTCGGTTTCTGGAAAGATATTCCTCAATATATATTCGATAGGAAATCGGTTTTGCCTAATGCAACTGTTAATGGAGAAATAACACCTGAATTATTAGGTGTTGGTTATATAATAGGCCCAAAGATCGCTGGTATAATGGTAGCAGGCGGTGTACTGTCATCAATAGTGCTTATACCTTTAATTACCATGTTAGGTGACGGGCTTGCAAAAGCATTTCCGCCTGAAACAACACAGCTTATTTCTCAAATGAGTGCCGATGATATCTGGGACCATTATATACGTTACATAGGTGCTGGTGCTGTAACCTTTGGTGGCTTAATGACACTAATAAAAACATTCCCGACCATTATAAGCGCTTTTCGCGATTCATTTAAAGACCTGAGAAAAAAAGATGATAGCGCTACAGTTGAAAAAACAAGGACAGAAAAAGATATGCCTCTTATATATGTATTAGTAGGCAGTTTGATCCTCATTGTTTTCATGTCGGTTATACCACAAATACCCGGCAACGTTATATCGTCAGTCATGATCGTGGTATTCGGTTTTTTCTTCGTTACCGTTTCTTCTCGCATTGTTGGCTTAATAGGTTCTTCGTCCAATCCTATTTCAGGTATGACAATTGCTACACTTATGGCTACCTCACTCATATTTGTAGGTATTGGCTGGACAGGAGATCATTATCAGCCAATTGCATTAGTGGTTGGTTCTATTGTTTGCATTGCCTCTGCAAATGCAGGCGCTACATCACAGGACTTAAAAACAGGATATATATTAGGTGCTACACCGGTAAAACAACAATTAGGTTTAATAATAGGTGTATTAGCATCTACAGTCGCAATTGGTTTCACACTTACTTTACTAAACGATAAAATAGGAATAGGCGCAATTACACCTTCCCATCCGCATCCATTGCCTGCACCACAGGCAACCTTAATGGCTACTGTAATCAAAGGTTTACTTAGTCACAACCTGCCATGGGGACTAGTAATGGTTGGCATGGGCATTTCAGCAGTTATGGAGCTTTGCGATGTTAGCTCTTTAGCATTTGCAGTTGGTGCGTATCTTCCTTTATCAAGCACTACGCCAATTTTTGCAGGCGGTGTTGTAAAATGGCTGGTAGATAGAAAAGTTAAAACCGGTGAGCCGGAATCTGATATCGGCCCAGGTGCATTGTTCAGTTCAGGCTTAATTGCCGGTGGTGCACTTACTGGTATACTTGTTTCTGTTTTAATTGGTACTAATATTACCGGAGCAGATGGCAAAATGAAAACGCTTTCAGATATACTAACCTTCCATATCGGTGGTGTTCCGTTTACAGATTACCTGACTACGCAAATTGGCGGATTTACTGATTTGATTGCCTTGGGTTTCTTTACCTTAATGGCATTCATTTTATACAAAGTGGCTATAAGCAAACAGGAAAAATTATAGAGAAGTGAAAAGTATCCTGTGTTTCAGCATCAAGGCGGACAGCATAAAAATTATCATTCAGGTATTGAATAATATCCTTATCAGTATATGTAGTTGCATCCATGCGCTTACACCAGCCACACCATTGAGTATACACATCAATGAAAATTTTCTTTGGATGCGCCTTACTCAGTCTTACTGCATCATCAAAACTCATCCAGTTAACAGCAAAGCCCGGTTTT
>Ga0207027_1118_pt1 | contig 13866 bp, 12 predicted proteins | sample Alteio_BWMinCont_43_FD_153280 | JGI IMG/M metagenome (GOLD analysis project Ga0207027, IMG submission 153280) | Enriched cells from forest soil in Barre Woods Harvard Forest LTER site, Petersham, Massachusetts, United States -... | ecosystem: Environmental > Terrestrial > Soil > Temperate forest >... | reverse complement strand
CACTCATCGGGGCTGGAATTATTCCACTCTGGTCCACCTTAATTTGGGCCATATTCGGCGCAATCGTCGGCGATGGCATTAGTTATTGGCTCGGGCACTACTTCAAAGACCGTATTCATGGCGTCTGGCCATTTCGCTCACACCCTCAACTGTTAGAACGTGGCGAACGTTTTTTTTATAAATACGGAGCAATGAGTGTTTTCATTGGACGATTTGTGGGACCAGTACGCGCCCTGGTACCGCTTGTGGCAGGCGTGCTGGGTGTAAAACCATTACGGTTTTATATCGCAAACATTGCCTCAGCCATTGGCTGGGCCCCTGCCTACATGTTGCCAGGTATTCTGCTGGGGGCTGCATCATTGGAAGTCCCCTCTGAAATTGGTGGCCGCCTCATCTTAGTATTTATTCTTGTTGTATTATTTTTCATTCTCTGTTTTTGGTTGCTAAAAAAGCTATTTGGATTAATTAGACATGAAATAAATCAATGCCTATTGTGGTTTTGGAACATATTAGCACGATCAAATTATTTCCGTTTTCTCACCATTGTCTTGCGAGACCAGAATACCCAAAGGCCCCATGGGCAACTAGGGCCCGCCTTGTGTTTCATTGTTATTTTGCTTCTATACAGCGCATTGGCAGTGTACATCTTGCAGTACGGGTCACAAGCAGTCCTGCTGAACAACATTGTTTTCTATGCATTCCGCAGCTTTCGATCACCCAGTACGGACCATGTCATGCTATTTATTACTTTATTCGGTGATAAATGGGTCCTTTTGCCATCCATTATTACATTATATCTCTGGTGCATGTGGAAAAAAAACACTCACACCGCTTGGCATGTCCTTGCATTGGGTATCATCACTGCGGTCAGTATTGAGGCATCGAAAGGCCTCGTACATTCATTACGGCCTTGGGGGTTTGCGGGACATAGTGTACAGGATTATTCTTTTCCAAGCGGCCATACCGTATTGGCTGTCACCTTTTATTTTGGTATCACACTCTTTTTAATGCATCTCTTGAAAATTAAACGTACACAGTTTTTTTATTTTATAGCGGGAATGATTGTCGCTACAATCGCTATATCCCGACTCTACTTCGGTGTGCATTGGTTGACAGATATCATTGGCGGCATCCTTCTTGGTACTGCATTATTATTAGTGATAGCAATTTCTTATAATCGGAAAACTGAAAAAAAGATATCTCCCCGTGGCTTCGTCCTGACTTTTTTACTCACGGTATTCGTCACCTACAGCATCAATGCTTATCATTCTTATGATAAATTAAAATTGAATTATACTCAGGTCTCCTGGCCCTCCTACACGCTTGATCTCAATACCTGGTGGCAACAAAAAAACGATACAGTCCCTTATTATCGAACGAATCGTTATGGCTTAAAATCAACTATTTTTAATGTACAATGGCTGGATGATATTAATTATATTAAAGAACTATTATTACAAAATGGTTGGGAAGAGCCACCACCCTCTGATTGGTTGCGGGTCTTTTATCGTGTCACATCCGTACAAAGCACAGAACATTTACCTTTGCTCGCCCCTGTCTATTTAGATAAAAAACCCGTGCTAGTATTGATTAAATATATATCCGATGTGGATGAACATCAAAAATTGATTATTATTCGTTTTTGGGATTCCAATGTTAATATCAACAAAGAAACGCTATGGTTAGGGTCTATTGAATATGCACCCAGCACTTATAGCTGGTTGTTTACCAATCGCCATGACAATGAAGTGGACATTAGTCCTTCTGTGTTGTTTGATCATCTGCCTAATCAATATGATATTAAAGAAATACATCTTCAAACAACATCCGTACATAATCACACTAAACAGAAAAAAATACTGCTATTAAAACCAAAAAATAGCCCACTTTCCACTGACAGTATCCATTTAGATACCCTCGTGGACCCGGAAAATTTATAAGGATTAATTTATGCTCAATGCACTTCTACAGTTAGTTTTATTTTCTGCCAAAGCCTTTATCATTATTCTTTTTATTCTCATACTTCTGGTCGGTGTAATCGCCATTATCAGTCGTAGTAAAGAAAAGTCAACTGGGCGGCTAACAATTAAGAATATCAATAAAAAATATGCAGCCATCAAAGAAACCCTGCTCCATGAAATGCTTGCCAAAAAAGCTTTCAAGAAGTTTTTAAAAGAAAGAAAAATTGCTGACAAAGAAAATGATATTGCTACGCTGCAACGTTCAAAAAAAAATGTATTTGTCATCCATTTCACTGGGGACTTGAAAGCATCTGCCGTCGCAGCATTGCGTGAAGAAATCACCGCCATATTAAATGTCGCGACCCTGCAAGATGAAGTTGTTGTTTGTTTAGAAAGTGCCGGTGGCATGGTCCATGCGTATGGTTTGGCTGCTGCTCAATTATCACGTATCAAACAACGGTCTATCCCCTTAACAGTCATTGTTGACAAAGTCGCAGCCAGCGGTGGCTACATGATGGCGTGTGTTGCAAATAAATTAATTGCTGCTCCGTTTGCTATTGTTGGTTCGATAGGTGTCATTGTCCAATTGCCTAATTTTCATCGTTTATTAAAAGAAAAAAATATTGATTTCGAGCAACTCACCGCCGGTAATTATAAACGTACTCTCACTATTTTTGGTGAAAATACACCGGAAGGACGTGAAAAATTACACACAGAAATCGAAGAAATCCATGTCCTTTTCAAAAATTTAATCCATGAAAATCGCCCGCAATTGGATATTGAAAAAGTAGCCACCGGGGAACATTGGTTAGCAAAGCAAGCCATTGAATTAAAATTAGTGGATGAATTAAAAACCAGCGATGATTACCTCTTAGAGCAAAGCCATTACGCTAATATTTATGAAATCTGTTACCACGTAAAAAAATCACTGGGCGAACGTTTTTTTTCAAGCGTGGAATTATTTCAACAGGCCATGGTTTAACGTCAGTATTGTCTTCCCGTCATTCCCGCGAATGAAAAAAATGAATTTTTTTCCTCGTGGTCCCGCTTTATGCGCGGGATCCAGGCGTCGTCCCGCGCTTTATGCGCGGGATCCAGGCGTCGTCCCGCGCTTTATGCGCGGGATCCAGGTTCTTATAGCCTTTTCTGGATCCCGCGGACGAGCCGCGGGACGACCAGCAAAAAATTAAAACTTCCTCGCCTTCCCCGCTGTATAGGATTGTTGGCCAAAAGAACTAGTAGCCATTTCTTCTTCGGTAACCTCAACACCCTTATTTTTAACCCGAGCATCTTTTGCTTTTTGCAATTCAAGATCACGGCGTGTAAAAAAATTTTGATATTCATTACTCAATACTTTAGCAAATAAGCCAAAAGAATAACGATCAGCACCGTATTTAATAATTTTTTCTTCTTCTTTAAAACCAATCCCTGTTAGCATTCTTTTGGACGCAGGATTATCCAATCGGGCTGTTGCTACCAATTTTTTTAAAGATTTATATTCAAGTGTATACCCTCGTAACATTAATTTTGGAATGAGTGATTGCAAAACGGCCACTGTTTCACTGCCTAACCTTTCCCCCCAAAATTTATGATGAATCGCATAAGATACTTCTGATTCGCCAGGCGCTGAACGTCCAAGAGCTATAATTCCTACGAATTCTTTGGATTTTTTTAAAGAAATAGCATATACACTATAAGGATCGTGATCTTCCCAACGTTTTTTCCATATTTTGAAACAATCCTTTACTGTTTTTTCATCATACGGGACCCCGGTAGCAAATTTTTGCATAACAATAGGATCGCCTAATAGTGTGATGCACGCTTTTTCATCTTCAGATAAAATTGAGCGAACCACTAAACGCTCTGTTTCAACGTTGATATGTAAAGTATCACTTGTTTTAAACTCAACAATATGGCGTAACGGATTGACTTTATGTTTCATTAGGGCCCTCATATGTCATTACTAAAAGTCCAAATGGAGCCTTATCGCAGCATTGATTTTTGCCATCACTTCCTTTCTAACAAGCCCTACTATTTCCCCTTCTATTCTAATTTTAGAAATGGTCCTTATTTGATGGCACTGGGCTTTGGAACGTTTGGGCAAGCCACACTCTTTCATTTCCAGAAGTACTTCAAATGGAAAAACTTTATTGATGTTTGATGTGATAAGCACAACGGTCACAGTAGATGCGGTTTTATTATTAGCATTATTACTCACAATTAATACGGGACGCTTTTTTTTAGTTTCAGCGCCTATTGTAGGATCTAAATTAGCAAAATAAATGTCACCACGTTTCATCTTTTTCTAATCCATCGGAGGTTGTTATTTCAAAAGCATCATCGACTTCTTTGCTCGCTTCTCGATAACAAGCTTCCAGTTGGGCTTGCTGCAGAAGATACAACGCTTCTCTTATCACCTCCGAACGGGTTTTATAATGACGTTCTGCTTGATAATTTTCTAAAAAATCATATTGTTGCTGAGGCAAGGAAATCGATAATTTTTGTGTATTCATAAGTATTACCTTTAGTAATACTAATTATATTACCATAAGTAAGATTGAAAATACAGTTTTTATTGAAACAATTGCCAATAAACCGATATGAGCCAAGATTCCTCCCCACCCACAACCTCCCCTCCAGCAAAAAACACTGGAGGGGAGGAGCCAAGGAGCTAGACTTGCCCCATAGGCGTCAACTTAAGAAAAACAATGGCTCTGTCATATTAGCGCAGACCATATTGTTATGCGTAACTTTAGCCCTGCCCCCGTCGTCCCGCGGCTTTGTCCGCGGGATCCAGAAAAGTCTATAAAAGCCTGGATCCCGCGCATAAAGCGCGGGACGACGTAGTTGTTTAACATTGCTTAAGTTGACGCCTATGAGACTTGCTCTCCTCCCCGCCAACTTGGTTGGAGGGGAGGCTGAGTTCTTACGCTGATAAAGTAACCGGGCGCTGGTTATGCTCGATTTTTTCGAGCGAGATTTTTTTGGTTTCTGGAACAAAGAAATACGCAAAGGCCATGCAGGCAAAACAAACGCTGCTGAAAAAAAGAAAAATGGCGCTGGGCCCGACCATTTCTAAAAAAGTCAAAAACAAAGAAGACACGACAAGGTTTGCAAACCATTGCACTGCTGTTGCCAATCCCATGCCAAACCCGCGCCATGCCAATGGAAATAACTCTGAAATAATAACCCAAAATAAAGAACCCACGCTGATGCAATAACCCATAATATATAAAATCAATTCTGAAAACGTGAACCACGCCAAGTGGGGGTAATGGATCGTCACTGCAACCGCCAACAAACTGGCGCCCGCAATACAACTACCGGCAATCAATAAAGGGCGTCGCCCCATTTGATCAATCACTAACATCACGATTAAGGTCACGCATGCATTCACCGACGTAATCACCAACGTCGAAAAAATTTGTTCGGAAGCGCTTGGGAAACCGACAATTTTAAAAATACTGGGACCATAATAAATGACCGCATTGATACCGAATAATTGTTGAAAAATGCCGAGCAACGTCCCCACCATTAATAAAGGGACCATGTTTTTATACGAAGGCAATACTTGCGCGGATGTGGTTGCAATACATGATTTGATTTCACGAAATTCGCCGGCAATTTTACTGTAAGGAAAACCACGCAATTTAATTAGGGCATGCAGGGCATGCCGATCAGCGCCCCTTAATAAAAACCAACGCGGCGTTTCCGGCACAATCAGTAAACCAAAAAATAATACCAGCGCGGGCACAGTGCCCATCAGAAACATCATGCGCCAATTTCCAGAAAAACTAAAAAAATAATCGACCAGCAAGGCCACCACTTGTCCGCCCGTAATCAATATGCCATTGATTAACAATAATCGGCCGCGGTATTGCGCAGGTGCCATTTCCGCAATAAAAAGAGGGGTCACGTAAGAAGAAATACCAATCGCAAAACCGACAAGAAGCCGGCCCAGCATAATGGTCAGCACGGCATGCCCTGACGCAATCGTGACTGTACCCACGATATAACAAAACGCTGCAAACAACAGTAATCGTTTGCGTCCAAACACATTGGCATAACGGCTACTGCTCGCTGCCCCCAGAATGGCAGTCAAAATCAAACTGCTGACCAGCATTTCATCCGTCGACGTACTGGTTGCAAAACAGTCATGAATATAGCCCAGCGCCCCTGAAATCACTGCTGTTTCATAACCAAATAAAAAACCACCCAGCGCCGCCAAGCCAATCACACTGCACAGATAATAATTAAAATCCTTTTTGATCGGAAAATTCATCCTTTAACATCCATAATAGTCGTGTTGCCATTGGCAATATTGCTGATAAACGGCATCCCGATAATCCTGTGGATTTTTAAATGTGCTCGGTGAAATACTATCAAAAATATACGCTTTTATTCGTTTGTTCGGCGCAAATAATATGCGGAAAAATTCTTTTTTATGGTTGACTTTCGCATCCGGTACAAAAGCATCTAAATTATCATAATGCATATAAATAGGCACAATCGGAACGCCCGTGTCCCACGATGCCTGGAAGGCACCCATTGCAAAATGGCTGGATAAATATTTATGCGAATAGCCTTCCGGAAACAGCATCACATTCCTGCCCTCGGCCAACCGTTTGGCCATCGTACTTAAACAATCAACGCGTGACTGCAAAGAACCGCGTTGGATAAAAATCAAGGGGCCTTTGAGTAAGATTTTATTAATCACTGGGATTTTCAATACATTGGCATCGATGACATAATCTGTCTTATTTAGCAAACACGTTATGATAAATAATTCAAAGCTGGAGGAATGATTACTAATATAAATGGCTTTTTCCGGTAAAGGACGAGTGTGCATCGGTTGTCGCACCACGGAGATCCCTAAAAAATGAACGACCGCATGAAATGCCTTTCTACCCAACCACTCGAACCACTGCGCCTTAAAACCAATCCATTTCAATGCAGCGATATAAGTGCAACTTAATAAAAAGAGTGCTTTCAAAAACCGCGGTGGCAATAATACAAGTTTGAATAAGTCCATGGATAGCCTCTAAGGATGAATCAATCTAATGTGAGCCGATAGAAGCGAAAACTCAAGAAAATAATCACGACCATAAAAATTAGTACAGGCCAGACATCCGGCCAAACATCGGCCCAGGTTGCACCCTTCAGCATAATCCCTGTCACAATACGCAAATAATGCACAGGCGGCAATAATTCACCTAACCATTGCGCCCATCTCGGCATCGCAAAAAATGGAAACATAAACCCCGATAACACGATGGCTGGCAAAAAATAGAGGTTCGCAATATTGCCTGCTTGAAATTGCGTTTTGGATACCGTGGAAACAGCCAACCCAATACCCAAATGCGCAATGAGGAAAGGCAACGTCAGCACACTGCAGAGCAACACACTGCCTAAGAAAGGCAAATGAAAGAGCCAATGACTGGTCGCCAACGAGAGGAAAAATAAAATAAACCCAAGGATAATATGCGGGATTAATTTTCCAAACACGACTTCCAAGGGCCGAAGCGGCGTCACCAATAATAACTCCATCGTGCCTAATTCGTATTCCGACGTTATCGAAATCGCAGTCAACATAACGGGAATAATGGTCAACATCGTGACTAATAATCCCGGCAACGTATGGTATTTGGCAAGTAATTCTGGATTATATTTCGCCTGCGTTATTAACGAAAAACTGGGCGGTTGCGTCGCCAAATACTTCAATGGCCCATGCAGTTCTCCATTGAACGCTGTGTTTGCCACAATGGAGGCTGCATGAAACGCATTACTAATCGCAACCGGATCAGTGCCATCCCCTTCCACAATCAGTGTAGGATGACGCTGTTGAACCAAGTCCGCAGAAAAATGGCTAGGGATATGAATAATAAATTGCGCAGTGCCTTTACGCAGACGTTCTTCCGCGAGTACTTTATCGTGAGTAATCCTATCAATGTTAAAATAGCCGGTATTTTTAAAGGATTGAACAATACTGTGGGTCAAAGGCGAGGTATCGTCCATCAAGACTACACTGGGTAAATGCTTGGCGTTGGTATTAATAATATAGCCAAATAAAATTATTTGCATCAATGGAACAAGAATCAAAATAGTGTAGGTAGGCACATCGCGTCTGATTTGCAAAAATTCTTTTTGGATCATTGACCATAAACGCAGCATTCGATAATGGAGGGCTGTCATGGGTGCCTCGTATTGTTGGTTGATTTTCTGGAAAGCCAAACAAAGACATCTTCTAAGGTGGTTTCAATGCGTTCCCATTTATAATCCGTTAAATACGGGGCAATGGCTTGCTGTAATGCCTGTTCATCCAAACCACTCACATGCAATGTATCATAAAAAGTAATTACGAGCTCGATCCCCGGTTGCTTCTCCAATTGCTTCGCTAACAAACGTAATTGACTGCCTTTCACTTGCCAAGTCACTAATTTAAGTTCAGCAATAATGGCGCGGGCTTCACCACTTAACAGCAATGAACCTTCAGAAAAATAAGCAATCCTATCGCATAACTCTGCTTCATCCATGTTTTGAGAACTCAATAGCACTGTCATCCCAGTGGTTGAAAAATCACGAATCAAGTCCCAAAATTCACGCCGGTAATTTGGGTCGACACTGGCCGTCGGTTCATCCAATAATAAAACCGTAGGCTCGTGTAACACTGCACCAGCGAGCGATAACCGCTGTTTCCAACCGCCAGACAATGTACCCGCTATTTGATTGCGACGCGCAGTCAACTCCAGTTGCGCCATCACATGATTGATTTTTTGCTGCCGGTCTTCGAGTCCGTATACACCCGCCATGAATAATAAATTTTCATAGACCGTTAATTGTTTGTACAGACCGAAAAACTGAGGAATATACCCAATATAGCGTTTGATGCTATTGGCTTCGGTTAAAATATTAAATCCTAAGCAAGTCCCCGACCCCGTGTCCGGTGTCAATAAACCGCATAACATGCGAATGGTTGTTGTTTTTCCTGAACCATTGGGGCCTAAGAAACCAAATATTTCCCCTTGGTTGATGTGCAAACTCACATCTTTCACTGCGACCTGATCGGTAAATGTCTTACTTAAGTTACATACATCGATAACCCGTTTACCTACCTTGAATATGTCCGTCATGCCGCTTTTACCAAAAAAGGGCTAGTGTACTGACTGGTATCGATAAATTCAATCCTTGTATCGCTCAAAAAATATCTTATAATAAAATTTAGCACAAGTATTGCTAAAAAAACCCCATAAAAACGATTTTGATTAAAACGAGACCTCATCCTATGCAGACCCAATTCATTACCATGTTAGAAAAACAGATAGTCCAATTACAAGAAAATCCGGATTTTAATTACGGCAAAGGCAATGGGGTATTTAAACACGTCAGCAGAGAAGACCTCGTGGCCATTTATAAATGGATCGTTGAGAATAAAACCATTTTAGACACGTTAACGCCGGACAAGCCGATACGCATTGCAGCGAACAAGCCCGAGGCCCCACTCACTGACTTCCCTTGCCCAGTGAACATCCATTTCACTCAGGGAACACAAGGCCTCCAAATGCACATTGATCCCAACAGTCAGTTAGCACGGGCAGAAGATGCGACTATGGGCACCAAAGATGATTCTACCAAGATTGATCCTGAAACAAAAAAACCCATACCACAGAAACAAGTCGGCCATGGCGGCTACAAAACGTTGCGCACCACGTGGTCTTTGAATGTGGATGGAACACTGGAACCCAGCGTTGCTTATGTCACAGCAGGGACAAAGGCTGTCTCTGCCCTCCAGAGAGCTGCGACTGTTTATAATGAGTTCAAAGATACCCATCCTTTTTTGTTTCCGCTAACGTTGGGAGCCACCTATGCTGGACATGGAAAACATCAAGGTTTAACAAAAGCCATTGCCTTCGCCCCGCTCGCCGATGGCGATTTACTGCATATAAATGATCGAATGGGCCTATGGAAACCAGACCTCGCTGACTTATTCTGGATGCTGTATTCCGTTACTTATTCTATCCATTTTTTTCATCCTAAGCACTGGGTAGGTGATGTTAAGTTTGAAAATTTTGTATTCTGCAGAGCACCCGACGGGAGTATTCGCCCTTTTCTTATTGATCTTGATAGCATCCAGGAAGCCAAAGACACACAAGGGCCCAACAGTATTGGCACTCCATCTCGTTACGCTTTTGATCGACCTGTATTTAATCCATTAATTGAAGTCTTTAATAAAGTTTTGAAGGATGTCGAAGCCCTAACGAAAGACCGATACGACAGTTTTTCGCTCACTGAAGCAGAAGAAAAACGCTATCAATCGCTAAAAGATATAGGAAAAACAGCCTATATCAGAAAGCACTGCGCGGAGGCCCGCACAAAATACTCTAAAGAATGTCAATATGTCATCGATATTCTTTTAGCACAAGAATCCCCTGTGCCTCTCCAACAACAAACCAATTGTATTGCCGAAGATACTTATGCATTGGGCATATCATTATTTGCGTTTATTCATAAATTTAAAGATGCCTTTGATACAGCCGGGCCTTTACTCGGTAAATTAGCATCAACCATCTATTATGCTGTCATGAATAAACCGCGTGATAAACGCCTCACAACGGAAAAATTGCTTGGCTTTATTGAAACAACCATTAAGCAGATTTTTTCAGGACATGCCGGAGACTTAAGCACCAGGGAACGAGCCGCTTTTCAAAAAAAATTTTCTAAGCAATTGAGGCATTTTAATCTGAGTATCAAAGGCCTCACGTTAGCGCCATCATCACCGTCTACGCTATTAGCAGAACAATCTTTTCTTGCAACACCACGACAACCTCCTGAAACAAAAAACACACCGACCGTCACCCCCGAAATGCCTAAATCAAGGGCCCCATCATGAGGGTAGAAAGTTACCGGAATCCAGGGGCTGATACGCTTCTTGCTTATTTAAATGCGTAAAAATCTGCCCCATTTTAATATCAAAAAACCACAGATGGATGGTTAATTCTTGCTGCTGGACTTTGTCCCGGACCCAAGGAAAAGTCAGGCAATTTTGATAGGATTGGTCCAGTGCCAATTTGGCATAGTCATCTGCATTTTGCACATTAGAATCCGGATTTTTTATAATAGATACCCAGTTAGTGATAAAATCATTATGGTTCGCATCATGATTATTTAACAGTGCTTGAAAACCACCGCATTGACTGTGTCCTAACAAAATCAAATGTTTGATTTTTAAAAAACGCACGCCAAACTCTAACGCAGCACTGGTCCCATGATGGGCTTCATCTTTTTCATACGGTGGGACGATATTTCCCACATTGCGCACAATGAATAAGTCACCTGGATCACATTGCAAAATCAACGCTGGGTCCACGCGTGAATCACAACAAGCCACGACCATAATCTGCGGCTGCTGCCCATGATGAGACAACGAATGCATAACCGATTGATCGCCGAGCGCGTATTTTGCTCTGAACGTTTGATAGCCTTGTAATATTTTTTTAAAAATTTTTTCCACACCCATTTCCTATATTTTTTCACATCCCAAATGTAAACGTATACACAGAAAGCCCCGGTGACTCTGTTTTTAACTGTAAAATGGCATCACGCGCTTGCTTAAAATTAACCAAGGCATACAGCGCATAGTGTTTGACTGTCACCCGACCATTCACAACATCGTTACCATTGTCATGCAGCAATGTTTCGCCATTTAAAGTAACAGACACCGTTATGGGTTTACTTGTTGCATTGCCCATGACAACATACACTTTTCCAGCATTAAAATGCATTTTTAACGCAGCCCCTGCTTGCTCTGCCGTTACTTTATCCGCAGTCACTGTCCATGCACCTTGCAATGCCCATTGGTCCGCTGCCAATTCCGCAGGAAATGTATATTGCTCAACCTGGTCTCTCGCCATGGTCTCGGGACTCATAAAACGTGCTGCACGCGCATAACCAAAATACGTTTCCGGTGTTTGAGACAGGCTTGGTTCCTCTTGACCAAATTGGCTGGTGGCATTGGTTGCATTCAGCCCTAATAAATAGCGAATATTATTTTCCGTTGTTGCGTATTCCCCTTCACCAAAATGCTGGTACACCACGTATCCTTGTTTGTTAATGAGGTAATGAGCCGGCCAATAGCGATTTTGGTAAGCCTGCCACGTACCAAATTGATTGTCGAGTGCAACAGGATAATGGACCCCATCATTGAGCACGGCCGCTTTTACATTATTCAAATCATGTTCAAATGCAAATTCAGGGGCATGCACCCCCACAATGACCAACCCTTGGTTATGGTATTTTTTATACCAATCGTTTAAATAAGGCAAGGTACGTACGCAATTAATACAAGAATACGTCCAAAAATCAATGAGAACAACTTTGCCGCGTAGCTGAGACATTTGCAAAGGAGGCGAATTGATCCAGGCACTGATATTGGTAAAATCCGGGGCTGGATAAGGATTTAATACGCCATCCAGCAACTGGTTTTGCTGCACATTCGCATTCGTATTTGATGTTGCACCGAGACTCCCCTCATTTAAAACCAAGTATGCAACGGTGGCAATAATAATGGCCCCTAACAGTTTGCGCATCAATGAAGCATGGGTCTTAAAAAATTGAAAACGCGCCATAATTTTTCTCCCAAATAGTACAATAATCAACATGGGGACTGCTGCACCCACTCCAAAAAATAATACAGTTAATACACTGGCCAACGTCGTTTGTTGCAAAACAGTTTGCACAATCACCGCTGCCAATATGGGCCCTGCGCAGGGTGTCCAAATGATCCCCACCAGCATGCCAAATACAATGCCACTGCCAAACCCTCCCTCCACATTATTAAGGGCCCGCAGCGATCCGCCGGTATTCGCGAGGCGTTGTGTTAGCAAGGAAAATTTTTCCGTCAAATAACTCGATAGCATGATCATGCCCAGGAAAAATAATAATCCATACGAAATATACCGCACCAACGTCAAATCAATGCCGGTCGCTTGAATAAGCATGCGTGAGAAAAGAGTGAACACTGCAAAGGTCAAAACAAACCCAATAATGATTCCCAACGGCCGTTTTTTACTTCCTTGAAGTGAACCGGATAAGATAATCGGTAAAATAGGCAAAATGCACGGTGAAATAATTAAACCAAACCCTTCTAAAAAAGCCAAACCCCATGTAATCACCAGCGCTTCCATTGATATCCTCCCTGCTCATTTCTAATAAGTATACACAAGGCAATACTGGAAAGACCAAGGCATTTTGAGTAAACTTTGCGGAACAAACCCACAGGAGATATCGCATGACCCATGAATTGCCCCCACTGCCGTATGCACTCGACGCATTGCAACCCATTATTTCTAAAGAAACGCTGGAATATCATTATGGTAAACACCATAAAGCCTATGTCGATAATCTCAACAAACTCATCGTCGATACGCCTTTTGCAACTAAATCGCTGGAAGACACCATCCTGCAAGCCAGTGGCGGTATTTTTAATAATGCAGCTCAAGTATGGAACCACACTTTTTATTGGAATTGCTTAACTCCTAAAAAAAGCGATGGCCCAACCGGCAAATTAGCGGATGCCATTATTAAGAAGTTTGGCTCCATTGATGAATTTAAAAAACAATTCACGCAAACGGCTGTGACTACGTTTGGATCAGGCTGGGGCTGGCTGGTAAAAAATGAACAAGGCGAATTAGAATTATTAAGCACCAGCAACGCAGACTTGCCCATGAAACACGGTAAAAAAGCCTTATTGACCTGCGATGTATGGGAACATGCGTATTACATCGACTACCGCAATTTACGCCCAACCTACGTTGAAAAGTTTTGGGACATTATCCACTGGGACTTTGTCGCAGATAAATTTGCGAAATAATGGTAACAGTTCAGACAAGCAGCGCTGGAAGGGAGGAGC
>Ga0207027_1104_pt2 | contig 13894 bp, 16 predicted proteins | sample Alteio_BWMinCont_43_FD_153280 | JGI IMG/M metagenome (GOLD analysis project Ga0207027, IMG submission 153280) | Enriched cells from forest soil in Barre Woods Harvard Forest LTER site, Petersham, Massachusetts, United States -... | ecosystem: Environmental > Terrestrial > Soil > Temperate forest >... | reverse complement strand
GTCCAATGTCATTTTTAAATTACCACATCACGGACAATATTAAAAATCCTCCCAGCAAATGTTGCGTAACCACGATGGGCAATAACTTGAATGTCACTGTCCATTGCCCTAATAGGACTTGATAAAGTAATAAAAGTAACAGGCCGCCCACTAAAACCATATTGTTTCGCTGCCGGCATTCTTTATTGATCGTCATCATTAGCATAATTAAAATAATCATACTTAAGCTTCCCGCAAAATAGCGGTGCACCATCTCCGCCCAGGCTTTATAAACAACCAGATGGGAACCTGGAAATTGCGCTGCGATCGCTGATTGCGCCTCTTCTGTCAGGGGGGCGAGCAAATGCCCATAGCAACCAGGCCAATCTGGGCAGCCAAGTCCTGCATCGATTAACCGCGTAAATGCACCCAACGCAATAACACTGAATGCCAACACACTGCCGCAGAGGGCCAATAGAGAAATCCATTTTTTCTTAGCCAATTTGTGATACCTCTAAAACACGTTTTAAATCTTTAAGAATATGAATTGGGTTAGTGTTACTTGGATAATACATAAATAAATTAGTCTGTGGATCAATCAAATAAATTTGCTTAGCTTGCAAAGAAGACCAATGATTCACTTGAGCAAATGCGACCCGGTCCGCATCTTTGCCTAACACTTTGATCATCTGTTGCAGCGAATGTGCAATTAACTTACAATCCGTGTCGCATGGCCCACCCGTTATGAAAACAATCTGCCATTGACGGGAATACATTGCGGGCAAAGGACTGTGTACTGGATGTGGTGGTACCACAAGCGTCCCATGATTGACTGTATTAAATGAAAAAGAGTCATGATAATAATACAAAACCACGCTGCCCGCCAGAGGGAAAATAAAAATCAACAATAATAGAGCAAGTATATATCTTTTTTTATACATCTTGGCCCCCTATTCGCTCCAAGCTAAAACAGGCAAAAGCAATGATTAATACACCCGCCAGCCCAAACCATTGAACAGCATACCCTAAATGACGCTCCGGCAAGACGGTGGAAATGACCCAAGAACGCATAAACCCATCTTTCTCAGCAGGGCCTAAGCGCAGAACAAAAGGATAAAAGCGCTCTCCTGTGATACGCTCAATTTCTTCGGGATCTATTTTCTGCATTTGCAATGGTTTTTTATCTGGCTCGAGAATGTTTTTGCCTAAAATAAAGTGATATTCATTGGATGTCTTAAGATAACCACGTACCCGCTGTGGGTATAATGGCTCAGTCCCTGTTAAAGAACGCCCACTAATGGGTACCTTTGCCTGTGGTACCCATCCCCGGTCTATTAAAAGTAAGGTATCACTTCCGAGTGCCCGGAATGGAGTCAATACTTCATAGCCAGATTGTCCCTGATAAACCCGGCCCTGCACAAACATGGTTTGGTCATTGAGATAATTGCCTTCAACAACAACTGATTGGAATTCCGTTGCCGTACCGGATGCTATCAATGGCAAAAATGATTTAGGTTCGCCTTGAGCACGTTGTTCAAACTGCTCGAGTAAGGTTTTTTTATAGTGGTAGCGTTTTAACTGCCAAACGCCTAACACACAACAAAGAACAAACAATGTGAGGCAGAGAAAGAAAAATCCCTTATAGAATTGCCAATGGTATTGTTGCTTTTTAAATTGAAAAATCATATCGATCCACCACAGATATAAGGCCCTAACAGGCCCCCAAGACGTGTCATTCCCGTAGCGAGTAACTAGAGCCATTATAATTATAAATTAATTCTTCCTTTAGTAAACTGCTTGCCCTTTTTCACATAGGCGCTGGCATCAAAAAGTGTGTAAGATAAAGTCACTTCTTTGATTTCTTTAGGTATTGTGGGTTCAATAAAAAAATACACGGGCATGTCTGCTTTTTGACCATCGAAAAAGTATTGTTGTGTAAAACAGAAACACTCGGTTTTTTTTAAAAACCGTGCGGCATCATTCGGGGTAATGCTCGGAATTGCTTGCACAGTCATTTCTTGGCCAGCGCGATTTTCTGCATAAAAATAAACTAATTTGCGCTCACCAGGGTGTATTTCAATATGGCGTTGCAATGGAATAAATTTAAATAGTAAATTGCCATGCAATGTCGTCACTAAATCGACTTTGATGGTACGTGAATAATCCACCTGCATCGTTGGATCCATGGCTGTGACTGAATTTGCAGATTTTCCATTGATCCCTTCTTTTTTACAAATAAACTCATAAAAAGGGATTAACATGTAACAAAAACCAAACATGAGCAACACGCCACCTAAGAGCACCCAGGTCAGTCGACGATTTTTTACTGCAACATCGTGTCTTTTGTTTTTATCAAAAGGCGGCGTATTGTGTTGACCATGGCTCATCGACTATGACACGTGAGGGATTGTTTCAAAGGTATGGTAAGGAACGGGCGATGGCAATGTCCATTCCAAGCCATGCGCACCTTCCCAGACTTGATTACTCACATGATCTTGTTTTTTACCAAAACAAGACCTCAAAATAATATATAAAAATATCAGTTGAGCAAACCCAAATATGAATGCGCCAATGGTACAAATTTGATTAAAATCGGTAAATTGCAAGGCATAATCGGGAATACGTCGCGGCATGCCAGCCAACCCTAAAAAGTGCATTGGTAAAAAGGTCACATTCATCCCAATGACGGATAACCAAAAATGCAGTTGGCCTAAGCGTTCATTGTACATATGGCCAGTCCACTTGGGCAGCCAAAAATAAACCGCGGCAATAATGGTAAACAAGGAGCCCGAAACTAACACATAATGAAAATGCGCTACCACAAAATAACTATCACGGTATTGGTAATCCGCCGGGACTAAAGACAACATCAAGCCGGAAAAACCACCCAAGGTGAACATAATTAAAAACCCTAGCGCAAACAACATCGGTGTTTCAAATGTAATGGACCCTTTGAATAACGTACCTAACCAGTTAAATACTTTAATGCCCGTGGGCACAGCCACCAACATGGTCGCATACATAAAATAAAGTTGCGCCACATACGGTGCACCTGTAGTAAACATATGGTGCATCCAAACAACAAAGCCTACAATGGCAATCAATGCCGTGGCATACACCATGAACCGATAACCAAATAATTTTTTGCGTGCAAAGGTAGGAATAATTTCTGAAATGACACCAAAGCCAGGTAAAATTAAAATATACACTTCCGGATGACCAAAAAACCAAAAAACATGCTGGAACAACAAGGGATCACCTCCCCCTGCCGCATTAAAAAAACTCGTGTGAAAATGACGGTCCATGAGCATCATGGTCACACACCCTGCCAATACGGGCATGACCGCCAAGAGTAAAAATGCTGTCACCAGCCAACTCCAAACAAACAAAGGCATTTTCATCCACGTCATGCCCGGAGCACGCATATTAAAAATAGTGACTACAATATTGAGTGACGCCAAAATGGAGGAAGCCCCCATCATATGAATAGAAAAAATGAAAAAATCCGTACTCTTAGGGCCATAAGTCGTCGATAATGGCGCATAAAAAGTCCAGCCAAAATCGGGGGCAGGGCCACTCATGATCATCGTGCTTAATAACATAGAAAAAGCAAACGGCAATAACCAAAAACTCCAGTTATTTAACCGCGGCAATGCCATGTCCGGTGCTCCGATCATCATCGGTATCATCCAATTGGCGAGCCCCGCCATGGCTGGCATAATGACACCAAAAACCATGATCAAACCATGCATCGTGGTCATTTGATTAAAATATTCAGGATCAAGGAGTACTTTGCCTGGCTCGTACAATTCAATGCGTATCAATAACGCCATTGCTCCGCCAATAAACAACATAATAAGGCTAAACGTGAGATATAACGTACCAATATCTTTATGATTGGTTGTAAATAACCAGCGCTTGAAACCTTTATCCGGTCCGTGATGATCGGCATGACCATGGGCATCGTGTGCATGGGTTATCGCTTCACTCATAAGGCATCAACTCCGCTATTTTTTACTTTGTCGCACAGCAGCAACATCGTTTGGCTGTACAACAATAGGGTTTTTATGGATCCGATTTAGTCTGTCATTGCCCCATGCTTGGCGAGTATACGTAATAATCGCTGCTAATGTTTGATCATTTAACTGTTCACCAAACGCTTGCATGGCCGTACCTGGAACACCGGACAAGACAAATGCAATATTAGAATCCAGAGGCCCCGTCGCCACGCGGCTCTTTTTTAAGGGAGGAAAGCTGGGCGGCAAGCCTTCGCCATTACTTTGATGGCACATAATACACGATCGTTCATAGCCAGCTTTCCCTAATTTCAATAAGTCTTCTGTCGATAGAGACGCTTCTTTTTTGGATTGATTGACCACGGAAGAAGGGCGCTGCTCCGTTGTCCATTGTGCAAAATCTTCTTGGCTGACGGCCTCCACCACAATCGGCATAAAGCCATGATACACACCACAGAGTTCACCGCATTGGCCGCGATACGTCCCCGGTTCTGTGACGTAAATCCAATTTTCATTAATAAAACCAGGAATCGCATCTTGTTTAATTCCCAACTCCGGTACCCACCATGCATGTATCACATCGTCTGCCGTAATCAATAATTTAATTTTAGTGTTCACAGGAACGACCAATGGATGGTCTACTTCCAACAAAAACCATTTATTTTTGGGGGCAAGATTATTGATTTGCTCTAACGGGGTCGCAAGATTACTAAAAAAATGGATGTCTTGATCCAGATATTCATACTTCCATTTCCATTGATAGCCTGTCACTTTGATGGTCAAAGCCGATTCATCTGTATTATGAATATGTTTAAGAACGATGGTCGCGGGAACAGCCAAAGCCACTAATATTAAAAATGGAATAGTCGTCCAAACTATCTCCAGCCCTAAATGTTCATGAAAATGCGCAGCTTTTGCACCTTTTGATTTACGAAATTTAATGAGAGAATAGATTAATACGCCAAACACAATCGCGCCAATAAAACAACAGACCCAAAAGCCTGCCATGTGCAGCAGATAAATTTCGCGGCTGACTGGCGTGACACCATAAGGCATATTAATGCCTGGCGTTGCCAGTGTGGGTATGGCAACTATGCAAATACTAACGCTTAATAACAGTTGACTGATCAAGTGGCGCATACATGAACCTTTTTTCATTGCATTCCTCTACATAACGCGCAACAATTAAACCATATTTTTAAAATAACTCAAGTAGATAGTTTGCAATCAGTTAAAATCTCGATAAAATGTGCGACAAATTTGTCACTTTGTCATCCTTCGATGCCAAATAAGCCATAATGAAGATGGCATTTTACAAGGAACCGATTGTGAAACAACTCATTAAAAAGTTTTTCTCTAAAAAAAGAAATGTCATTGGTTTTATTTTACTCGTAGTAATCCTTCTTGGAGCACTCAGCTACACTATCCATGGGATATTACTCAATGCACAGCAAATGGGCGAAGAAACCGAGCCTGTTAGCTACATCCCGCTCTATCCTCTGGCAAATACCGTAGGCAAAACGCCGCAAGAGATTGAACAAATCCGTCGCGGTGAATACTTGACCAAAGCAGGAGATTGTATCGCCTGCCATACCAATACACCGCAACAAGGAACACCTTTTGCCGGTGGATTACCAATGGAGACACCTTTTGGGACCATTTATTCACCCAACATTACGCCGGACAAAGCAACAGGCATCGGAGACTGGACAGACGCGCAATTTATTCGAGCGATGCATGATGGTATTTCTCCGCAAGGAAAGCATTATTACCCCGCTTTTCCTTATCTTTATTTTAATAAGGTGGCCCCACAAGACTTGCTTGCCATCAAAGCCTATTTAGCGAGCATTCCAGCGGTGCATCAAAAAAATATTGATAATAAAATGGTGTGGCCTTTCAATTGGCGTTTTTTACAATCCGGATGGCGTTTACTGTTTTTCTTACCACAAAAAACAGGGCCCTATCAGCCCAACCCAGAACAATCCGAACAATGGAACCGTGGGGCCTATCTTGTTGAAGGACTAGGCCATTGCGCCATGTGCCACACACCTTCTTATTATATTTTCAATAAAAAGTTTTCATTGGGTGCCCCCATGAAACAATACAACTTAACGGGCGCACCGATTCAAGGCTATTTAGCACCCAATATTACAAAAACTAATCTGGCCGATGTCCCTGACGAAGAATTCTTAAAAGTGTTTACTCATAATCAATTAATAGGCGGAGGCAACGTCGAAGGCCCGATGCTGGAAGCCAACCAAAACAGTTTAAAATACCTAACGCGCTCTGATATGTTAGCCATTATTACTTATCTCAAATCAGTCCAAAGCAAAACGCCCCCCTTACCGAAAGGTGGCGTGGGCAAAGCATTATATGAAAATTATTGCGCAGGTTGTCACGCCAATGGTGGTGGTGGCGCTCCCATCTATGGTGATGCCGGTGCCTGGGCACCCATTCTTAAGAAGGGCATGGGTACTGTTTATAGTAATGCTCTGAAAGGAATTGATGGTATGCCCGCGAAAGGGACTTGCTTATCGTGCAGTGACAATGATATTAAGCAAGCAGTCGATTATATTTTAGCTTCCATCAAAGGCAAAGCAGTCAATACCGTCCCGCCACCGAGAAAATTAACACTGGAAGATGGCAAGCGTATTTATGATACTAGCTGCGCTGTTTGTCATGCGACTGGCTTTAAAAATGCCCCCAAAGTGGGCGATAAAGCGGCATGGATACCCATGGTCAATGCGGGTTTTCTGGAAACGTATAGCAATGTCTTGACTGGTAAAAAAGGCCATCCGCCCCACGGTGCATGCGCTCAATGTTCGGATGCAGAACTGATTGCAGCAATAAAATATATGATGACAGAAAGTTCCAATAAAGATTATAGTTTGTGGTAATTAGAGGTTACACATGAATCAAGAAAAGAAAGGATATTATCTACCCTCGCCCAGCAGCTGGCCTTTAAAAGGATCCATAGGCTTGCTCTGTACTGTTCTCGGCGCTGCGAATTGGTTGCATGATGTTTGGTTTGGGCCTTATTTATTTTGTTTTGGACTACTCATGCTGTTCTATATGATTTTCGGCTGGTTTGGCATGGTCATTCGCGAAAATCGTTCTGGTTTGTTAGAAAACAAGCAAGTAGACCGCTCTTTCCGCTGGTGCATGTGCTGGTTTATTTTTTCAGAAGTGATGTTTTTCGGTGCTTTTTTTGGTGCGCTATTTTACGTCAGGGTCGTTGTACTCCCCACGTTAGGTGCCGCAACTGGGATTACCCATATTGTGAATTGGCCCGGGTTTGAAGCGTCTTGGCCTTTATTTAAAAATCCCAACCCCAGTACTTTCTTAGGGCCACAATCCGTGATGGATACCTGGGGTGTTCCTGCTATCAATACCCTGATTTTGTTAACCAGCGGTGCGACAGTCACTGTTGCGCATTGGAGTTTATTAAAAAATAATCGTAAAACCATGCTTGTTTCGCAACTGCTCACGGTCCTCTTGGGTATTTCCTTTCTCATCATGCAAGCAAAAGAATACGGAGAAGCGTATTATCACAAAGGTTTGACCTTGGCATCGGGCATTTATGGTACAACATTCTTTATGCTAACAGGCTTTCACGGGTTGCATGTCACCATTGGTACCATAGGATTGATTGTTATCCTGTATCGCATGTTGAGACGCGATTTCAATCAACACAACCATTTTGCTTTCGAAGCCGTTTCCTGGTATTGGCATTTTGTTGACGTGGTTTGGTTATTGCTCTTTATCTTTGTTTATTGGATATGATATACCTCTATAGCTTAAAATTTTTTCATGTATTATTGGCAATGGGACTACTGGGTACAACGGGTTATTGCCTCGTGATGGCAAACCGATTACACAAAACCAGCGCTGTTTCTCGCATTTACATAGCACTGTTAATAACCAGTGCCATTGTCGTGCTGACCGGCACATTATTGGTGTATCCCAAACAGTTTACTTTCCACACCCCTTGGATCATTGCTGCTTATGTCTTACTGGGGATTTTTTTCTTTGGGGTTGTGTTGCTTTGGGCCATACAATACCAACGAGTTTGGCTGTCACGCACTGCCTATTTAATCTTTATTGTTCTTTTGCTTCTTATTGTCCATGATGCTGTGACCAAAAAAACAGCATTACCGTATCTTAAAAACCTGGCAATTTAAATAGACAAGGTATATACTGTAGGTATATACAAAATGAATGGGTAGCCCAATGAAAACTGCCAAAATATTCAAGTGCGGAAATTCACAAGCGTTAAGGCTTCCTAAAGAGTTTCAATTTCACAACAAAGAAATTGAAATTTTTAGGCGGGGCAACGATGTTATTCTTCGTGAAAAACCCAAAAATTTAAAATATGCATTTGAGTTATTAGCAAGTATGCCAAGCGATTTTTTCTCTTGCGAACGAGAAGATACTCCTCCACAAGATAGGGATTTTTTCTAATGGGTTTACGTTATTTATTAGATACAAATATTTGCATTTATATAGCGAAACAGAAACCAATGAGCGTATTAAAACGGTTTGAGAAAATGGAAGTAGGCGAAGCTGCCATGTCACTCATTACCTATGGCGAACTTTTATATGGCGCTGAAAAAAGCCACTATCCTAAAAAGACAAGAGAACTATTAGAAGAATTATCCACTTTAATATCGCCTCTTCCATTAACCATGGAGGTTAGCCAACACTATGCTCGTATCCGTGCTATTTTAGAGAAACAGGGTAAGCCTATCGGCAATAATGACTTATGGATTTCTTCACACGCGTTGGCGCTTGACATTACTTTAGTAACTAATAATTTAAAAGAATTTTCTAGAATTCCACATTTAAAAGTTGAAAATTGGGTTTAGTACGCATAAGATTCAGTTCCCTTATTGAACAAAACATGCTACATTTTCGCATCGTTTGCACACTCACTTAGACATGCTATATACGTCCCTTAAAATTGCACATATTATTAGCGCCACTTTGTTACTCACTAGCATGGTTTATTGCGCGCATCGTTGGTTATTGGCGAATGATCACTCAACGATGGCAGAAAATACACAATCCTTGACCTGGCTCAGTATTATACCATTGGCATTGTTTCAATTGATGACAGGTTTTACCCTAATCAGCATCCAACATTATCAGTACACTGAACTGTGGATCATTGGTAGCGTCGTAGGCTTCATTGTTGTTATCAGCAGTTGGCTTGGGTTTAGTTATCTTTTATTATCACACTCGACTCTTCACCGACGGTTACAACGAGGACTGTTGCTCCTCTGTGGCATAACATTATTGGGTATGATATTTTTAATGGCTAACAAAATTATACTATGAAATTAACCTTCCACAATGTAACGTTTGAACGGGCGTCACGCCCCTTATTTAGCCATATTCAAGGAGAATTACAGGCGGGCGATTGTTTACACATTCAGGGTGCCAATGGCAGTGGTAAATCCACACTGTTACGCATTCTCGCGGGGTTAATGGAGCCACAGGCTGGGACTGTCTGCTGGCAAGGACATTCTATTTTTGCAGTGCGCGCAAGTTATCAACAACAATTGCATTATATTGGCCATAAAAATGGTATCAAACCACCGTTGACAACCTATGAAAATATCCAATTGCAGTGCGCCCTGCGCAATGGTGAGCATACCCCGGAAGAATTAGAAGCCATACTTAAACAACTTCGATTAGAAAATCTACGTGATACGCAAGCGATGCATCTTTCTGCGGGACAACTCAGGCGGCTGAGTTTAGCGAAATTACTCCTTCAGAAGACTGCCGTATGGATTTTAGATGAACCGCTCACGGCCCTGGATTCTGCAGGCCAAGACTATTTGCTCCAGCTATGCCAAGAACATCTTGCTCAACAGGGCATCCTCATTATTGCGACCCATCAGGATTTAGCCTTAGAAAAAATAAAAACGGTCCACTTGAATAAAAAAACTGTCCCCATGCCCAGTCTTGCAGTAAAGCCCACGCCATTGGACGAACCCATGCCCAACCTGGCCACGTTAAGCCGTTCCATTGCAACCACATTTTATCACGAAATAAAAACCATTCTGCGCCAAGCCTGTTCTTGGTTAACGCCCTTATTATTTTTTGTCATTGTGGTTTGTTTATTTCCCTTAGCACTCGGCCCTGATCCAGTGTTACTGCACACGATTGCCCCGGGCATTCTTTGGGTCGCCGCTTTATTGGCTACCATTATTTCCATGGGAAATGTATTTCGTCAGGATGAACAAGAGGGTTATCTTGATTTACTCGCATTAAGCCCATTGCCACTCAGTTTACTTATTCTCAGCAAACTTCTCAGCCATTGGGCAACCCACTGTTTACCATTCATTTTAATTAGCCCAGTGCTAGGGGCATTGCTGCAGCTCACTCTTTTGCAAGAATTGACTTTAATTACGGCCTTGCTCCTGGGCACGCCTGTTTTATGTCTTTTGGGTGGCGTCGGGGCAGCATTGCTCGTCGGTTTACGCAACCATGGATTGTTATTGCCTATTTTGATTATGCCTTTTTATATTCCCGTCTTGATTTTTGGAACAAGCGCTTTGCTGGCGGCAGGTTTTACTCAACCACTCAGCGGTTATTTTGCTATCATGGGAGCTCTTTTTTTACTGAGCAGTGCTTGCGCCCCTTTCTTAACCAGCATCGCTTTACGCAATGGAGTTTCGCAATAATGCTGCATTGGCTAAATCAACGTTTTCTGTCACCCAAACTATTTTATGAAACCAGCACAGCGATGTTGCCATGGTTAGTCGCTCTGTTTACACTCACTTTTGCGTATGGCTTAATCGACGGTTTATTTTTTGCACCCGCCGATTATCAACAAGGCGATGGATTTCGGATTATCTATGTCCATGTCCCCAGCGCTTTTACCGCCATGGCAATCTATGCAGTCATGGCTTGCTGCGCAGTCATGACCTTGGTGTGGCGCATTAAAATCGCCGCTGTGTGCATGGCGTGCAGTGCTCCCTTGGGCGCTTGGTTTACGTTGCTCGCATTAGTGACGGGATCTATTTGGGGCAAACCCATGTGGGGAACATTTTGGGTGTGGGACGCCCGTTTAACATCCGTTTTAATCTTATTATTTCTGTTTCTTGGTTTTCTTGCTCTGCAATCCGTGATTATCGAGCAACGCAACCGCGATCGCGCAACCAGTGTGCTTGCTATTATTGGCATTATTAATTTACCTATTATTCATTACTCTGTTATCTGGTGGAATACTTTGCATCAAGGGCCCACCATCAGCAAATTTGCGACACCTTCGATCGCACCCAGTATGCTCTATCCCTTGTTGGCCATGATCGCTGCATTTTTGTTTTTTTATGTTTTTATTTTATTACTGCGCATGCGTAATCAACTTTTATTACGCGATTCTCAAACAACCTGGGTCAAAGAGGCTTTACAATGAGTATTTTGCACATGGGTGGTTATGGGGCTTATATTTGGTCCACGTATGGATTGACCTTACTGGTCTTTGGTTTTAATGTGTTTCGTGCATGGCAAGAAAAACGTTACGTCCGAAAAATCATTCTTCAGCAAATAAAGCAAACCCCATGAACCGTAAACATACATTAAGACTAGCAGGCATCTTGGGCTTCTGCGTATTGTTAAGCATGGCATGCGCTCTCGTTCTTTATGCCCTGAAACAAAATATTAATTTATTCTACACTCCAACCCAATTGATGGCTGCACACCTCACCCAGGAACAAAGTATTCGTTTAGGGGGCTATGTTAAATTGCATTCTGTGCATTATTCAGAGTCAGGCCAAGAAGTCCAATTCACCGTCACCGATCGTGTCCAAAATATCCAAGTCCATTATCAAGGTGTTTTGCCCAATTTATTTCGTGAAGGACAAACAGTGGTCGTCACCGGGAAGCTAGGCCAAGGGCCTATGTTACTCGCGACCCAAGTCCTCGCCAAACACGATGAAAAATACATGCCAAAAACATTGGCAAACGAACTGACTAAACGAGGAAAAGACCATGTTACCTGAAATCGGTCATTTTGCACTGATTCTAGCGTTATGCTTTGCCATGATTCAAGGTGGCGCACCCCTTTTGGGCTATTATCGCAAAAATACTATTTTTTCTGAATTAAGTGTCATCACCAGCATTGGGCAATGTATTTTTTTAATCATTGCAATGCTCTGTCTCATTTTGAGTTTTATCAATAATGATATGACGGTCCTCTTTGTCCGTGAACATGCACACAGCTCCTTGCCTTTTATTTATCGAGTGGGAGCAGCGTGGGGAGGACATGAGGGGTCACTCCTGCTATGGTGTTTAGTGTTGGCTGGCTGGACAGTTGCATTTGTATTATGTTCTCGCTTGAAAGAGGAACGCGAACTGTATTTACAAATTCTCATGGTGTTGGGCTGGATTAGCAGTGGTTTCCTGCTTTTTATGTTAGCCACATCCAATCCTTTTCAACGCGATTTTCCCACACAACCATTGGATGGCAATGATTTAACACCGTTGTTACAAGACCCTGGCCTGCTCTTCCCCCCGCCCATGTTATATTCCGGTTATGTCGGTTTCGCAATTGGTTTTGCTTTCGCCATTGCAGTGCTATTGCAAGGCAAACTCGAGCCTTTATGGGCACGTGCATGCCGCCCCTGGATTATTATTCCTTGGGCTTGTTTAGGCTGTGGCATTGTACTGGGTAGTTGGTGGGCATACCGTGAACTCGGTTGGGGCGGCTGGTGGTTCTGGGACCCTGTAGAAAATGCATCTTTGTTACCGTGGCTCGTTGCAACCGCTTGGATCCACAGTTTAATGGTTGCAGAAAAACGCGCCGTTTTTAAGGGATGGACGTTATTATTAGCGATTGTCACTTTCGGGTTAAGCTTAATAGGTACCTTTTTAGTGCGCTCGGGGGTATTGGTTTCAGTACACGCATTTGCCAGTGATCCCACGCGAGGTATTTTTCTGTTGGCTTACCTTGCTTTGATTATTGGCGGGGCTTTTATTTTATATACGATACGCATCAAACATTTCTATCAAACACCCCGGTTTCAATTTTTTTCTCGTGAAACACTGCTCTTATGCAACAGTGTTCTATTACTCATGGCCATGGTAACTGTCCTCATTGGAACAATCTATCCTATTATATTAGATGCATTCGATCTTGGGAAAATATCCGTTGGTGAGCCGTATTTTAATACGGTATTTTTTCCTATGATGTTACCGTTACTACTCCTGATGGCCATTGCGCCTCATGTGCAGTGGGGACAAGAAACTGTCAACCGTATTTGGAAAAAATTACGTCTGTGTATGTTACTCAGCATTGGGATTGGGTTTTTGGGGCCCTGGTTATGTGGGTTTACTTTCTATTGGTCTACCGCACTGGGGACCACGTTGGGAGCGTGGATTATTGTGGCAACGCTTCAGTATGCTTTTCAAAAAAGACCGCTCACGTTGCAACACGGCGCCATGATTGTGGCCCATATTGGAATGGCAGTGATTGTACTAGGCATTACTCTTAATAAATCTTACAGTGAAGAACGTCAATTAAAAATAGCACCGGGTGAAGCAACAACGGTCGCCGGGTATCAATTTACTTTTGACCAAATAAGTGAAAAAACTGAGAGTAATTATCGCAGTTTACTCGCGAATTTTACTGTTCGTCACGGAATGCAGTCTCCGCGATTTCTTTCTGCAGAACAACGCATTTATATTAGCCACGAACAAACATTAAGTCGCCCTGGCGTACTGTTTAATGCATGGCGCGACTTGTATTTGGCACTTGGCACAGTGTATCCCGATGGCAGTTGGTCCGTGCGTATTTACTATAAACCTTGCGTACGCTGGATTTGGTTTGGTGGGTTTTTATTATTAATCGGCGGTATGTTAGCATTACTCAATCATTGGTTTCTTCGACATCA
>Ga0207027_1117_pt1 | contig 13918 bp, 12 predicted proteins | sample Alteio_BWMinCont_43_FD_153280 | JGI IMG/M metagenome (GOLD analysis project Ga0207027, IMG submission 153280) | Enriched cells from forest soil in Barre Woods Harvard Forest LTER site, Petersham, Massachusetts, United States -... | ecosystem: Environmental > Terrestrial > Soil > Temperate forest >... | reverse complement strand
TAACAATTTGAGCGGTAACAGGACATATAGAAGACTTAAAGGGAACAGCTTTTCACAGGCTGATGAGGTGATGCTCATTAAAAGCGGAAATGACTTTTTTGACAGGTCACTTTCCATTATAGCGAATAGTAAGAAAACTATTCATTTCCAGACCTATATATTTATTGATGATTCAACCGGAAGGCTAGTAATTAATGCCTTGAAAGATGCTGTAAAAAGAGGTGTGGAAGTGAATTTATTGGTAGATGCGTTTGGCTCAAACAGCTTAAGCAATAATGCCATAAAAGAAATAGAGCAAAGTGGTATTCAGTTTAGAAAATTTTCACCTCTATTTCGGAACAACCGTATACGGTTTGGAAGAAGATTGCATCATAAAATAATTTTGGGCGATGAGGTTGAGGCACTTATTGGAGGAATAAATGTGGAAGATAAATATCGTGTTGATGGACCGGAAACTCCCTGGCTTGATTATGCAGTGTATATAAATGGGCCGGTTTGCACTCAAATTAAAACTGTATGTGTTGCACTTTGGAAAGGCAAGGGGTATAGAATGCGGACAAAAAAGTTATTACAAACCCTTACACCTGCCAATGTGAATGCTGAAACAATACCTGTTAAGGTCAGCCAGAACGATTGGCTGCTAGGGAAGGATAAGATATCTAAAAGCTTGAGGAATGCGATAAGGCATTCTCATGTATCGGTAACGTTTATGGCAAGTTATTTTTTGCCAGGGCATCAGGCACTCAGAATTTTGAAAAGAGCTTTGAAAAGAAAAGTAAAAGTTAGGATAATAGTACCTGGAATATCGGACGTGCAACTTGCCAAACGAGCAACTATGTATTTATATGCATGGATGTTCAGGTATGGAATGGAAATATATGAATGGGATAAAACCATACTGCACGGAAAGGTTAACCTGGTTGACGATAAGTGGGCTTCGATAGGTTCTTATAATATCAATCACCTAAGTCATTACAGTAGTGTGGAAACAAATATTGAGGTGTTTGATGCTGCCTTTTGCCAGGTAGTTAAAGATGAGCTGGAAAAAGTAATAACACAATGCCATCACGTAACATATTCTGAATACCTTGAGAAAATGAACCTGTGGGAGAAATTCCTTTGCTGGATTTCATTTCAATTCACACGCTTCCTGTTTTGGTTTGAATTTAAAGTGCTTTCAAAAGAATAAAAAAAGGCGGTATCTTTTCAGATAACCGCCATTTCATAAAACCTGAAAAACTTACTTCAATCCTTCCAATGTTTTCTTAATACCTGCAAAGTCAGGGTAGTCACCTGCCACTTCAAGTATCTGTTCAAAACGAACAATACCATCTTTATCAATTACAAATGAAGAACGTTTTGCAACGCCATGCAGGTTGGCGATCCATGTGTCGCATTTACAGCCGAAGGCTGTAATAGCTTCTTTGTTAAAATCTGAAAGAAGAGGGAAGTTCAATTGATTCAATTCTTTGAACTTCGCTAATGTAAAAGGCATATCAACAGAAACACCAATTACCTGTGCATTCATTCCATTGAAATAAGAAAGCGAATCACGGCTTTCGCACATTTCCTTAGTACATACACCCGTAAATGCCGCAGGGAAGAAAAGCAGAACAACGTTCTTGCCTTTGAATGAATCTAATTTAACCATATTCCTGTCCTGGTCAGGGAGCTCAAAATTCGGGGCTTGTTTTCCTACTAATGACATATTGTTTATTGTATTTAGGATTATAAATTAATTGCAGAATAAGAGAAGCAAAGGTATAATTTTCCTGATGTGACCAAATTAATATTGCGGCGTAGAATCTGCATTTTTTATTTGGTTGAAAATGAGTACATTTGTTAATATAGACTCATAATAAATTAACCTGAAAAACTAAATCATGAAGAAGAATCCATGAGTTGCAGCCATTTTGAATTTCCTGTTTTATGGCGCAGGGTATATTTATATAGGTAAAAAGAAAGGCTATGGTTTAGCCTTGGTAATTGCATGGATAGTATTGCGTACGGCTGATATTAAATTCTACCTGGGCAGCAGCGTACTTAACACATGGTTTATATTAATGGCAGGGCTTGCTATTTTGCAATTTACATTTGCAATTGATGCTTATAATGAAGCTAAAGCCGGCAATAGCCAGAGCTAGTTTTTAAGCAGGAGTATTTTTCTTTTTACTATTCCATTTTACTACAAGCCATGCTATAGGTGCTGTAAGCAGTGCTCCGACCGCAAAATAAATCTGGGTATTTGAGCCTTCTGATTTGGTTAGTTCTCCAATAAGTGCAACAGAATACACAACTACCGGCAAAATCATTACTAAGGTGAGCAGGAAGGTGTTTAACGGAATTTTAAAAGGGCGGGGCGCATCCGGTTCTTTTATACGTAACACAACCAATGATATAAACTCGAGTGCTATTCCTGCTCCGTATAATATTACGTCAATCACTATTAATTCAGTGAACGACCATAGCACCATAAAGCTTACAACCGTTGCGGTAACTAATATAGACACATATGGAGTTTTGAACCGTTTATGTTCAATGGCAAACCATCTGGGTAATAATTTGTCATCGGCCATTGATTTTGGGATTCGCGATATAGATAGCATTACGGCAGAGAATATTCCCAATGCACTTGCCATACCACCCACAGCAAGCATTGCAGCCAACCATTGGCCACCAATTTTTTGCCCCAGCAAAGGGTACATCTTATCATTCAGTTCAGCAAAATCGATCCCGGAGTTTTGAGTGATATAGGTTGTAACAACGTATAAAAATATTACCAGCGCAAAGGCTATGAATGTCGAAATGATGTAGGATCTAACTGGTTTATCTACCTCACCTGCGTATGTTGTCGTGTTGTCCCAGCCAAGGAAGTTCCACATTACCGTATATAGCGCCATGCCAATAGCCGAAAACCCTATTCCGTTAAGGCTGGGCGCGGGCATAGTAAAATGTGTGGATGAACTAAAAAATGCAGTTCCGAAAAGCGCAAGAAAAGGTATAATTATAATTGCACCAAGTATAAGCGAAACCCTACCTACAGGTACTATCCCCAATATATTTAAGCCGGCACTGCCCCATATGATAATAAGCATAATGGGCACTTTCCATTCCTGAATAGCCGGGAAAAAATAGCCCGCGTAAGTAACAAAAAGTACCGGGTAAATGGCCAGGTCGGTAAAGGAATAAAGCCATGTCCACCATCCTTCAAAAAAAGCCCAGCGCTTACCAAGCGCCCTATCAACCCATTTGTAATAACCACCATTTACGGGCATAAGGCTGTTCAGTTCCAGAACCATTAAAATACTTGGCAGGTCCCACAAAAGCGGAACAAACAATAAGAGCAAAAGCGCCCCATTCTTTCCCGCATATTGTGTAAGTGGCTCAAGCCCGTATGGCCCACCCGAAACGGTAAGGAATATCACCGCCGCAAGCGAAAAGGTTTTTAATAAACGGATTGAAGGAGAGGCTGTTTTGCTCATTACATATATATAGCGCTGTTGCAAATGTAACGGTTACTTTATAAAATTTAATACATCAGGACTAAAGTCCTTGACTAATATCTATTATAATAACCCCAGACTTAAGTCTGGGGTTAAACGGAATGCAACTGGAAATCGGGCTTTAGCCCTGATAAGGATTCAAACCTATAAGAGCTTGTGTCATTTACCATATTTAATTGTATTTTTGGACGGCTTAGAAATATACCTTATGGATCGCCCGAGTTTTGATGAAATATATATGGAGTTAGCCGTAAAGCTGGCTCAACGTTCGCACTGTGTAAAAATGCATGTGGGAGCGGTAATGTGCAAAGACACCCGCATTATATCACTCGGGTACAATGGCCCACCTGCCGGAACGCATAATTGTGATGAAGAATGGGCTGAACATGGATGCCCACGTGACAGTAAAGGTGGCTGTTCATTGGCTATTCATGCCGAACAGAATGCCATTATATATGCTGCCAAGAACAAAGCAAGTATTGAAGGCTCTACTATGTATGTTACCCTTTCGCCTTGCCTTGCATGTGCACGTATGATATTTACAGCCGGCATAAAGCATGTGTACTACCTTAATTCATATGCCGACTATAAAGGAATTCCATCGGACGAAGGAGTTGACTTTTTAAGAAAATTTGGTGTTACCGTACATCGTATGACATTACCGGAAGCGGTTAAATTATAAGCTATATGTTAGAAGCTCCTGTTACACCTCAGCCATTACCTACCCGCAAGCCGGTAATTGTTGGTATTTCGCAGGGCGATATAAATGGAATAGGGTTGGAGGTTATTATCAAAACCTTCTCTGATCCAACCATGCTGGAAATATGTACACCTGTACTTTTCAGTTCGGGTAAAACAATTGCACATCATCGCAGAGTATTGCAGGCCGAGCACTTCAACTATAACATGATCAACAGCCTTGATAATATTCCTGCGCGCAAGTTCAATTTATATAATTGCTATAACGAAGAAGTTCCAATGGAACTTGGTAAGGAAACCCCTGCCGGTGGATTGTATGCAGTGAAATCGTTAACAACCGCTTGCGAAGCATTGGAGAGAGGAAAGATAGAAGCATTGGTTACAGCGCCTATCAATAAACATAATACACATTCCGAAGAATTTCCTTTTGCAGGACATACCGGTTATTTAGACCAGCGTTTTGGGAAAGGCAATTCGGTAATGATGCTTATATCGGGCGAATTGAGAGTGGCTTTATTAACGGAACATATTCCTGTTTCGGAAGTAGCTGCTTCTATTTCAGTTGAGAAAATATTGAAAAAACTAAGCATACTTAATAAAACCCTGAAGGAAGATTTCAGTATTGAAAAACCACGCATTGCAATATTGGGGTTGAACCCACACGCAGGTGATGGCGGTACACTCGGTAAAGAAGAACAAGAGATAATTATTCCTGCAATTAACAAGGCGCAAAAAGACGGCTTATTGGTATATGGTCCATATCCGGCAGATGGCTTTTTTGGTAATCATGCGTTCCAGAAATTTGATGCTGTGCTTGCCATGTATCACGATCAGGGATTGATTCCATTTAAATATATGGCATTTGAAACCGGCGTTAATTTTACGGCAGGTATTTCGGTTATCCGCACTTCGCCAGACCATGGTACAGCGTATGATATTGCAGGAAAGAACAAAGCATCGGAAGCATCATTCCGCCATGCAGTGTTTATGGCATGCGACCTGGTACGGACAAGAAAAGAATACCAGAAACTTGTTTCAAACAGATTAAGAGTATCAGTACCTGCCCAACAGGATGGAGAATAAATAACAATGAAAAAGAAGGTTACTTTATATTATAACCCGCGTTGTTCGAAGTGCAGAGAAGCATTGTGTTTACTGGAAGAAAAAGGAGTTGAACCTGAAATAGTGGAATACCTTAAAACTCCACCTACCGAAAAAGAACTAAAAAATTTATTAAAAAAACTGGGCCTGAAGCCAACCGATATATTGCGTAAAAAAGAACCATTGTTCGGTAAGAAATTCAAGAACAAGAAGCTTAGCGATGCAGAATGGATAAAGGTAATGAGCAAGAACCCGATACTTATTGAAAGGCCCATTGCCATTGAAGGCAGCAAGGCAATTATTGGCAGGCCACCACAAAACGTAATTACTTTATTAAAATAATATGGAAACCTTAAAACCAAAAGCTATGGAATTCAGAACTGAAAAGGACACAATGGGCCCTGTGCAGATACCTGCTGACAAATTCTGGGGCGCGCAAACCGAACGCTCACGTAACAATTTTAAAATAGGTGGAAATAAAATGCCTATTGAGGTGATATATGCGTTTGCAATTTTAAAGAAAGCTGCAGCACAAGCCAATACTGAATTAGGTGTATTGCCAAAGGAGAAATGTGATATTATCGGAAAAGTGTGCGATGAAATTTTAGCAGGAAAACTTGATAATGAATTTCCATTAGTGGTATGGCAAACAGGCTCCGGCACACAATCGAACATGAATGTGAACGAAGTGGTGGCTAACCGTGCGCATGTATTGTTAGGCGGTAATTTGATGGATGAAAAGAAAGCCATTCACCCGAACGATGATGTGAACAAATCACAATCGTCGAATGATACGTTCCCAACTGCTATGCATATTGCAGCGTATAAGCTGATAGTAGAAAATACTATACCTAATGTTCAATTATTGCGCGATACATTAGATAAGAAAGCGAAAGCATTTAAGGATATAGTTAAGATAGGCCGTACTCACTTAATGGATGCAACTCCATTAACATTAGGTCAGGAATTTTCCGGTTATGTATCGCAATTAGATCACGGACTGAGAGCATTGAAAAACACTCTTGCACACCTTTCAGAATTGGCATTGGGTGGCTCTGCAGTGGGTACAGGATTAAATACTCCTAAGGGATATGCAGTATTGGTAGCAGAAAAAATTTCGAAGGTATCAGGCTTGCCATTTATAACAGCAGAGAATAAATACGAATCGTTGGCAGCACATGATGCAATGGTGGAAACATCGGGCGCATTAAAACAATTGGCAGTATCGTTAATGAAAATTGCAAATGATGTTCGCTTGCTTGCATCGGGCCCACGTTGCGGAATAGGTGAAATATTAATTCCTGAGAACGAGCCGGGTTCATCAATTATGCCGGGTAAAGTAAACCCAACGCAATGCGAGGCTATGACAATGGTTGCCGCACAGGTAGTGGGTAACGACGTTGCAATAAGTGTTGGAGGTATGAATGGCCATTTTGAATTGAACGTATTTAAGCCGGTTATTATTTTCAACCTGCTTAACTCGGCACGATTGATAGGCGATGCATGTAATTCCTTCAATGAACATTGTGCCGTTGGTATAGAACCAAACCTTGCTGATATTAATAAGAACCTTGAAAATTCGTTGATGTTGGTAACCGCGCTCAATACCCATATTGGTTATGAGAATGCAGCCAAGATCGCTAAGAAAGCTCATAAAGAGAACAAAACACTTCGCCAGGCGGCATTAGACCTGAACCTTGTTACTAACGATCAGTTCGATCAGTGGGTTGACCCGAAGAAGATGATTGGGTCGTTATAATATTTCCTATTTATATTGGGCGAGCCAACAAAACAAGTATAAAAGAGAATATTCCGAAAAGAATAAAAGAAGTAATGATATATTTTATAAGCACTTTATATTCTTCATAATACTGAATAGAAGTTTTATCCAATGAGTCTATTACGAATTTATGTATAAGTGCAGACCTTGGTCTTAATTTAAGACCAAATAAATTTGACGAGAGTTTTGCATAAATTTCAGGACGGTTGCTTTTAAGATATTTGTAAATGCGTAGATCAATGTAAATAACCCGAGATAAGCCTAATCCAAAAGTTAATAACATAAAAACTCCTGAAGAATAAACCACAAAGTGCTCTTTAGAGAATAAAAGAATTGAGATTTCAATAAGACTCAATAAAGAAAGGTATAATCCGTATTTTAAAGAAAGAGTATTCAATAGAGTGGATTTTTAAGATTCCCTTCTCACTACATACGTAGCAGTCGCCTGCTGTGTAGGGGTAATAATTACATCACTAATGTTCACATGCGCGGGGCGCGATGCTGCAAAGTATATTACTTCGGCAATATCTTGTGCTGTTAATGCATCAATGCCTTTGTATACATTCTTTGCTTTGGCTTCATTGCCGTGGTAGCGTACAATAGAAAATTCTGTTTCGGCCATACCGGGGCATATACCTGTAACCCTAATGCCATGTTGTAACAGGTCAATGCGTGTAGCTTTGGTAAGCGCATCAACCGCGTGTTTGGTAGCGCAATACACATTACCATTTGCATATACTTCCTTACCTGCAACCGAACCAATATTGAAGATATGCCCTTTTTTATTCTTTATCATCAAAGGTGCAACAGTGCGTGTAACATATAGCAGGCCTTTAATGTTTGTGTCTATCATCTTTTCCCAATCTTCGGTATCGCCTTCCTGAATATTATTTAACCCACTTGCCAATCCGGCGTTGTTCACTAACACATCTATATTTTGCCATTCAGCGGGTAATGATGCAATGTTCTTTTTTACATCTTCAAGTTTGCGCACGTCAAAATTCATTGCCAATACCTTTACACCATGTTTCTTTTCTATTTCACCCTTTACCTTTTCAAGCCTCTCAGCTCTTCGCCCTGTAATAATTACGTTGTACTTATGTGTAGCAAATTCGTGTGCTATTGCTTCTCCGAACCCCGCGGTTGCTCCTGTTATTAAAGCTATCTTTTCCATGTTGTTTTTTTATGTGTTTCAAAAGTAAGAAAGTATCTTAAATTGAATTATTCCTCCTCCATTCGCAACCGTTTTATCACAGTTCACTCGTTATAATAAGGTGCAGAATAAGTAGGGGCTTAATTCTCAGCCATTTCTGACTATATTCGAATTGTCAAAATAAACAGGAACACGAACGGAGACGTCATTGTTTTTCATAACTTTGTAAGAGATTCAACATGCGCATAAAAGGGTTCATATTATCCGGAATACTGTTAAGCAGTATTGTAGCATTTAGCCAAACAAAAAGCCCTGAAGCTTATTTGGGAACAGCTTCATTTACTACCCCAGCTGGCAATACTTATTTTGAAACATATGTAACTATAAGCGGAAGTAGTATTGTTTATGAAAAGACTTCCGGTGCTGATGGTGCATATGCAGGAAAAGTGAAAATATCGATCGAGTTTAAGCAGGGCGATAGTATAAAGAAATCTGATACCTACAATTTACTGAGCCCTTATGTGTTAGATACAAATAAAAAAATGGCATTGAAGGAAGTAAAAGTGCCTGCACAACCTGATAAAGATGATAGTATAAACGCAAAAAAAAGCACTGACAATGATAACAGACCTGATTTCAGTGCTGTTAAAAGATATTGGTTGCCTAAGGGAGATTATTCAGTTCAGATAAAAATAGAAGACGTTAATAACCCATTGGCAAAGGTTGTTTCAGTAAAAGGCAAGGTGTCTGTCGGGTATGCATCAGATAGTGTTGCTATAGCAGATGCCGAACTCCTAATGTCATATTCTCCTTCGCAACATGCCAGTCAATTATCAAAGAGCGGATATGATATGGTTCCATACGTGTACAGTTTCTACCCTAAAGAAATGAAGACCTTTAGTTTTTATACTGAAATATATAATACACCTAAAGTATTTCAGGCATCAAGGTTTGTTGTAAAATACTATATAGAATCAGCCGATAACCATATAGTATTGGCTAATTATACTAAAGTGGCGGTGCATAAAGCAGATACAGTGGTTCCGGTCTTAGGTAGTTTTGATATTGAAAAACTGCACACCGGAAAATATAACCTGGTGGTAGATGTTATTGATAAGGATAATAAAAAGATAGCAACAAGGGAGTATAGTTTTATAAGAAATAACCCTATTGTACGGGATGCCTCAATGGATGAAAATCTGGCAACGGTCAATATAGCAGGTACATTTGTAGCAGATATTAAAAATCAGGATACGTTGAGAGAATATGTCAGGTCGCTTGCCCCAATTGCGCATACCGATGACAGGTATTTTATTAATTCAGTAGATGAGCAGAGTGATACTTCACTGATGAGACGGTTCTTCTATAATTTTTGGGTAGCTCATAACCCTGCTGATCCAAAGAAGGCATGGGATGATTATTATGTTCAGGTGAAACTAGTGAATCGAAAATTTGGAACATCATATAAAAAAGGATATCAAACTGATCGTGGCAGGGTTTACCTGCAATATGGTGCACCAAGCCAGCGCGACCAGGAAACTATTAATGCTGACAGTTACCCGTATGAAATATGGGAATATTATAAGCTGGCAGATGGAGAATCGGATAAGAAATTCATTTTCTATGAACCTTCATTAGCTACTAACGATTTTGTTCTGTTGCATTCAACTGCAAAAGGCGAAGTGCAAAACAGGCAATGGCAACAGGTATTGTTCGGACAATTATTAATGCCACCTACCAGTGTAGATGATAATACATTACCTCTTCCGAACCAAAATGCAACCAATACACAGGATTCATTCGATAACCCACGCTGATACGCAGATTGAAATAGTATGCAGGTAGCAGTGGTGATATTGAATTGGAACGGAAAAAAGTTTTTAGAACAGTTTCTTCCTTTAGTTATGGCCCATACCGGCAATGATGCTGAAGTATATGTTGCCGACAATGCATCGAATGATGATTCAGTTCAGTTTCTGAAAAAAAACCACCCTGATGTACACCTGATACAAAACCCTTTAAATGGTGGATTTGCAGTTGGCTATAATATGGCGCTTACCCAAATTAAAGCCGATTATTACGTATTACTTAATTCAGATGTTGAAGTAACGGCCGACTGGGTTAAGGCGCCGGTTGATATGTTGAAGAATAATCTTGATGTAGTTGCTGTTCAACCCAAAATAAAATCGTTTTTTGAGCCACAAAAGTTTGAATACGCAGGTGCTGCAGGTGGCTTTATTGATGTATATGGATATCCTTTTTGCCGTGGCCGTATTTTCGATACTATTGAAAAAGATGAAGGGCAGTATAATGATGAGAAGGAGATTTTTTGGGCTACCGGTGCATGCTTATTTATAAAGGCTTCGGTATTTCATGAAATGGGTGGGTTTGATGAAGACCTTTTCTCTCACCAGGAAGAAATAGACCTTTGCTGGAGAATGAAGTTGAAGGGCTATAAGATTATGTATTGCCCCAATTCAGAAGTATTGCACTATGGCGGTGGAATGCTGCCAAAATCAAATCCGTTCAAAACCTATTTAAACTTCCGCAATAACCTTATAATACTTTGTAAAAACCATCCTGCAAGGGCATTACGTAAAATGGTTTTTCAGCGCATGATATTGGACGGGCTTGCAGCATTACGCTTTCTGTTGAAAGCTGATTTCGGCGATTTTTGGGCCATTACCAGGGCGCATGCCCATTTTTACCGAACTATGAAAAAGACCTGGGCAAAACGAAAAAAAGTACAGGCAACGGTTACTAACCCTGAGGTTTCGGCAATTTACCGCCGTAGCATTGTACGTAAATATTTTCTGCAAGGTAAACGAGTATTTTCTGAACTTGATTCCCGCGATTTTTACTGAAAATGGATTGGAAGTCGGCATTGAATGGCTTTAAAGCATACCTGCGCCTCGAAAAATCTGTTTCTGAAAACACGCTTGAAGCCTATTATCATGATGTGGCAATGTTTCAGCGATTTCTTGAGGAGAAAAAATATGATCTGTCTCCTGAGAAAGTTGAATTAAAGAACCTGCAGGAGTTTCTGGTGTGGATAGGAGAGTTAGAGATAGTGGCAAGGAGCCAGGCCAGGCTTATATCGGGCATAAGGGCTTTTTATAAATACCTGCTTATGGAAGATGCCATTAAGCAGAACCCAGCCGATCTGTTAGAACTTCCTAAGCTTCCCAGGAAATTACCTGAAGTACTTAGCGTGGAAGAAATAGACATGATAATAGAGCAGATTGACATGAGTAAGCCTGAAGGCCAACGTAATAAAGCAATGCTTGAAGTGCTGTATTGTTGTGGGTTGCGTGTATCGGAACTAGTCGGACTTAAAATTTCCGATGTTTCGTTTGATGAAGGGTATATACGTGTAATAGGTAAGGGCAATAAGCAGCGAATTGTTCCTTTGGGCAATGGGGCGGCAAAATTCATTAGTGTATATATGAAAGGTGTTCGTTGCCATTTAAGTATTAAAAAAGGAGCTGAGGACATTTTGTTCCTGAACAGGAATGGAAATAAATTGTCGAGGGTAATGGTTTTTCTCATTTTACAGAAACTAAAGGAACAGGCAGGCTTGCATAAGCATATTAGCCCGCATACCTTCAGGCATTCGTTTGCCACACATTTGGTTGAAGGCGGGGCCGACCTGCGTGCCGTACAGGAAATGCTTGGCCATGAAAGCATTACTACTACTGAAATATATACTCATCTAGATAGGGAATACCTGAGGGATGCTATTTTGCGTTTTCATCCGCGGAAATAATTTCAGGGGCAGGAGTTTGCAGAAAATGATCTATTTTCTATATTTGCTTATAGTAATTATATTTGTAAAAAACAGTAGCTATGTCAGTATATCGCTTTAAGGTATTTTTTGAGGACCATGAAAGTATTTGGCGCGATATTGAAATTAAATCGACCCAGACTTTCGAGGATTTCCATTTTGCTATACAAAAGGCCATTAATTTTGATGATGCCCACAGCGCATCGTTTTATGTGAGTAATGATACCTGGCGCAAGGGTAAAGAAATAAGAATATTGCGTAGCCGGAAAGCATTGCAAGCGGGTACATGGATGCATGAAACAAAAATTGCAAAGTTTGTAGACGATCCACACCAGAAGTTTGTATATGAATTCGACCCTGACGGAACTTGCTGGGTGTTATTTGTTGAACTTTCGAAAATATTGCCTGATTCACCGGTTGATTACCCGCGCATAGCCAAATCAAATGGCACAGCGCCTGCACAATATAAAGTAACAACACCGGCAGATGTGGTAGATGATGAGGATGAAGATGAATTGCCGGTTGAAGAGCCAGGTAAATACGTGCACAAGGTAACAGAACACTTTAGCGAGGCAGAAGAAGGAGCTGAGGAAGGACCCATGACATTGCGAACCAAAACGGAAGAAGAACTGGAAGGCGATGTAGATATGGTTGCTGCCGAGGAAGAAGAAGAGAGCCCGGAAGACTTTGAAGAAGGAAGCAGTTTCGAGGAAGAAGAAGAAGTTTAATCCTTCATATTTTGTCAACTAAATTACTGGTAGCAATTGTAGGCCCTACTGCTGTCGGAAAAACAGCACTTTCATTAAACGTAGCAGAAAAATTCAGAACAGAGATAGTTTCTGCTGATTCCCGGCAATTTTATAGGGAAATGGAGATTGGTACGGCCAAGCCTTCACAAAATGAACTGCAACGAATACCACATCATTTTATAAATAACCTGTCCATATATGATGAATACAATGCCGGAAAGTTTGAGAAAGAAGCATTGGCTTGTGTTAGTGAATTATTTAAAACACATGATAAAGTAATATTGGTTGGTGGCTCGGGCCTTTTTGTAAATGCATTATGTAATGGATTTGATGAGTTACCCGAAGCCGATATTGAGTTACGGGAAAAATATGAAAGCGTATTAAAGGAAAAGGGTATTGAAGTAATTCAGCAGGAACTTCAGGAAAAGGACCCTGTATACTACGAAACGGTAGACAAGCAAAATCCACGCCGCCTGATACGTGCGCTTGAAGTTATTCACCAAACCGGCTTGCCCTATTCGCAATTCAGGAAAAAGAAGACAGTCAGCAGAGATTTTTCCGTTTGCAAGATCGGGCTTAATATTGATAAAACAATATTGCGTGAAAGAATAGAACAGCGGGTTGATGAAATGATAAATAACCACTGGCTTGAGGAGTGCATGAAGCTGTATCCATATAGGAATCTGAATTCACTCAGGACAGTAGGATATACTGAACTATTTGATTATATTGAAGGAAAGAACGACTGGAATATTACCATACAGAATATAAAGACCAATACCTGGCATTATGCAAAAAGGCAACTTACCTGGTTTAAAAAAGATGAAGAGATAAAGTGGTTCTCTCCTGAGGAAGTTGGAGATATATACACATATATTAATTCTACTGCTACTGATACAGTAAAGCTATGATAGATATCCGTAAGGATTATACCTCTATTCAAAAACCCATTCTATATATTATAGTAGCTGAATTTTTTATTCAGCTTGTGGCTAATGCATTGCTTTATATTTTGCCATTGTATATGCACGTAGCAAAGTATACTGACGGAGAGATCGCTCAATGTGTATCATACCGCTTTTTGGGAGTGGTGCTTACAAGTATTCCACTGGGTTTTTTTATAAAAGGAAGAAAACTAAAAGGTTTTTT
>Ga0207027_1115_pt1 | contig 14013 bp, 11 predicted proteins | sample Alteio_BWMinCont_43_FD_153280 | JGI IMG/M metagenome (GOLD analysis project Ga0207027, IMG submission 153280) | Enriched cells from forest soil in Barre Woods Harvard Forest LTER site, Petersham, Massachusetts, United States -... | ecosystem: Environmental > Terrestrial > Soil > Temperate forest >... | reverse complement strand
TAATGTATGTTGAATTTTGGCGGATTGAATAATGCCTGAACACTATCTTTTTGTGCAAATAAGCCATTACTGCAAAGCAATGCCGTTACTACAAAAAAACAATGTTTTACTCTTTTCATTTTTGTTTTTCTTTCAGTTGCTTGTCTACTATGGCAAGACCATCGGTAAAGGAGTGGGGGTTATACCCGAGCTCATTCATTGCCTTGTCGAGTATAAAGCCTGTGCGCAAAGGGCGTTGAGCCGGTTGGCCAATCTGGTTTGTTTTCGATGGGGTAATAAGCGATTTATCTAAATGCCAGAAATCGGCTATTTTGTATACCATTTCCAAAATGCTCATAAAGTCCTTACCGGAAATATGGTAAATACCGGTAGCTCCTTTTAAGGCAGCCAGTACACATCCTTCTGCCAGGTCTTCGGCAAGTGTGGGTGTGCGAAACTGATCGTCTACCACATTAATTTTTTTAGCATTCGATAATGAATCTTTCGCCCACAGAACAATGTTACTGCGGCTCATATTATCTACCACACCATAAACCAATACAGTACGTAATATGGTCCAGCGGATACCTGATTCTTTTACAACCTTTTCCGATTCAAACTTCGATTCAGAATAAACCGATTTTGGAGGATAGGGGAAATCTGTTTCTTTGTATGGTCCATTATTACCATCAAAAATAAAGTCGGTAGAAAGGTGAATAAGTTGCGGGTTGTTCGATTGTTTTTTTAACGCATTTACAATATACTGCACTGCATACACATTCATTTTATGGCATTCGTCTACAGCCGTTTCACAGGCATCTACATTGGTCATGGCGGCAGTGTTTATAACCACATCGGGTTGAAATTGCGCAATGGCGCTATCAACCGCATTTGCGTCGGTAATATCGAGCGGCAGGTATGTATACCCATCTTGCTTCAGCAAGCGGTTAGGCCCCTTTGATGAAGCAATAATAGTTACCCCTGGCTGATTCAAAAGCCTGTACACCAATTTCTGGCCTAATAGGCCATTTGAACCTGTAATTAATATTTTTTTATTCATAGAATACTAAAGTAATAACAAATGGTTTTAGAATTGCAAATATTGACGTAAGATTTGAACAGTCCTTGTTCGTTATGTTGTACAGCTATTAAAACTAATTAATCAAACTTATAACCTAAGTTTATATTAGCTGAGCCTATCAGGTTAATTCCTGTATTATAATCCAGTACAACAGGTATATTAGGCATTCCGCCGGCTCTAACAATATCTGCCAAGCCTACTCCAAGCTGAAATTCAATGGCTATCTTCTTGATTAAATAGTACTGAAAACCACCCAAAACTCCCCCGCCATAAAAGTTATAGTTATTGTTTATTGTGCCTATTGGTGGAAAAGCAGCCGGATTAATTTCTACAGAAAGGTCATGTTCATATATCAGGTATGCGCCTGTATATAAGCCGTTATGTTGCTTCGTTTTACTGAAATAATATTTTGCCTCAGGCATTATACCAACTATATGGTGATAGAAATGAAATTGGGAAAAATTGCCGGGTTCACTTTCATAACCAAAATAACTTGTCAGTTGCGCGCTTGTATTTTGACCGATAAATTTCTCGGCTGATACACTGAAAATTTGCCTTTTAAAATATGGATCTGGTGAAATATTATATATTTCATGCAATTGATTAGGAATAACAATAATATCAAACACGTCTCTTACAGGATCTAATATATCCACTTTCACTACCAGTCCTAATTTTTTTGCGGTGTCACTTTGTGCATGAGCCGAGGGAAATATAACTAAGCCAATAAAGATTAACAGAATATTTCTGAATGTATTTTTATAAAATGTGTTCCTTTTATTCATATTGGCTATTGTAGAGTGGTAAAATAAAAGAAGATTCTCTAAAGTTTTACAAATCCCAGGTGCGCCTGCGTGGTTGGTTAACCGATGAGCGGGAAAAGTATTTTTTGTTTTCAAGCAGGAAAGCCAATATGAAATAGATAATGATTGGCGAACCGAATGTGAAGAACGACAGGTAAATAAAGTAAAGCCGAATGGTGGTGCTTTTCATGCCCAACTTTAAGCCCAGCCAGGTGCATACACCAAAGGCCTTTTGTTCGAACCAGCTTACTATATCTATTATTATTCCCGGAAACATTTTTTGAGCGCTTCCTGCAAATTTACGAAACTTCCTGCTTAATGCTGCTATTTACCCTTAGTAAATTATGCCCTATGGCACATTGCACACAGCGGCGTTTGTCGCAATATTCATTTTTAAGTTGCAGTAAGGCCTGAGTTTCATAGGCATCGTGGGCATTTATTTTCAGTGAGCCCCACTTTTTTATAATACTATTACTTTCCGGTTTTAATTCATGTAAAAACTCAAATGCTTTATCGATCATCAATTCATTTCCGGTGTTCTTCCCATATAAAAACAATAAGGGGACAATGGCATTAATTATCAGCATTTCTATCATGGGTTTGCCCATAATGCCTGTTGATTTTTTAGAAGCCTTATCGAAAGTATAATGTGTAAGCCAGTACTCAGAAGGCGGAACTGAAAATAGTTTTACAATGTCTTCAATTTTTTCTGATTCAGTAAGAAGCCTGAAAAGCCTGGCATGTTTGGTTAGCATAGCTGCCAGCTGTGCCAAACGGAATGTTGGGAATTGAGGCGGACGGATCCGCATGAATTTCCATTCAGCTTTAGAGATAGGGGTAAGGCTATATTTACTTTGTAAGTATTTATATTCCTTCTGCAATTTTTGTGCATACTCGTCTTTAAATTTTCCTTCAAGCATACCTGCCTGGCCTAAAAGCAGCGCTTCAATTTCAAACTCATTTGGCCTGTGCCTTGCTATTATTTTGTAAGGTAATGAACGGCCAAGTCTTTCAAATGGCTCGGTATTTATTGGATTACCAAGGTTACGTAATAAGGTCTGGTAAAATGTTTCTTCCCAGTCGTTAACAGTTGCTTTTAATTTTAAGTCAATGGTATTGGTTTTTCGTTCCAGCCTCTCCGCAATTAACCTGTCGAACCAGGCATGCCATACCAATTCATTTACCTTGTGAATGTCACTTTCGCAAGGAATGCGCTTAGCTGAGTTTTTCAGTTCTTCGTATTTGCTAAGTAATGATAAGGGAACCAGTTTCTTCAATTCAAGCGCCTGTACTGCATATCCGCCAGGCAGAGAAATTTCAATATCATTTTCCCATACCACATGAAGTATTACATTTTTATACGCTTTATCAAATTGGTGTTTATGGGCATTCCAGTCCGATGATTTAATGTGCACCTCAACATTACCTGCCCAAAGTGTATCGCCTATTTTCAGTTTGGCATTAAAAAAATCAGGCCCTGAATCGTGGTTATGTAAACCAATCTGAACAATTTCAATAGCCTTGCCTTCCGTGGTCTTTAATTTCGAACGGTCGAACAAGGTGTGTTTCCATATATAATGCAGAAACTCTTCCGTCATTTTTTACAGAATAATAAACATGGTTAGCAATGCCCCAAACAGCACGGTTATGAATTTAAGCAGGTTAAAGCGGTGGTCCTCGCTGCTTTCGAACAAGATGGTGGTAGATATATGTAACAGTATGCCGGTAACAATACCGGTGGTAATGTTCAGTAAAAATTGTCCGCCGGGCAGGTTTATCATAAGACCCGCATGTGCGCCTAAAAACATACCTAAAGGTGACATGCATGCAAATATGGCAAGCGGAATAAGTTGCTGTATTTTACGGCCGGGATAAACTTCGGTAAGTATGGCCATGAGTGCAATGGCAATGGGTATGTGGTGCAGCAGTATGCCAATGTACAGCCCGCTATCAACAAGGCTGCTGGTGCCACCGGGATGATAACTAACTGCCATCCCCTCAAGTAAAGAATGCAATGAAAGACTGACAAGCATCATGGGTATAAAGGTCTTCGATTCGTGATGGTGGGTGTGCCCGTGTTCAATACCATGCGAAAAGAATTCCAGAACTATTTGAAAAAAGAAACCGGCCAAAATATAAACCCCCGCTGTTTTTTTTAAGCTGCTGTAAACCTCTGGTATAAGGTCGAGCACCGCAATTGAAAAAAGCAATGAGCCTGTAAATGCCAGTAAAAGTTTTAATGCCTTTGGCGGAATGGTAATAAGTGTAAAAGTAAAACCTCCTGCAAAAACAGCTGCAAAAAGTATAAAGTAAAGTAGTGTCATTATTTCTTTTTGCTGATTAAAATAAAGCGATCTGATTGTTCAAGGTCAAATGCATTGAGGTTATAGTCGCCGAAAACATTTACCACTTGCAAACCATGCCTTTCAAGTGTTTGCTTTAATAATGGTTCAGTAAACATATGCACTTTTTCTTCAAAATGAAATTGTTTTGCCCCATCGATCACATGAATATCTTTCACCAAAAAAACCGTTCTCTATTTTTTTGCTAACCTGAAATTTGATTCCTTCGGTTTCTTTTTCATCGTAGTGCGACAGGCATTGTGCGGCTTTATGCACATTTACAAAGTCGAGCACAAACACTCCACCGGGTTTCAGGGCATGGTGCACATTTGTAAAAACAGCATCGTTCTCACGTTCATTTTCAAAATACCCTATGCTGGTAAACAAATTAAAAACATAATCGTAGTAATTCGCCATATAGGGCTTGCGCATATCATGTATATAGAACGAAAGATTTTTAGCAGTATATTTTTCGGCTGCGTGAATGTTCTTTTGTGAAATATCGAGCCCGGTAACATTGAATCCTGATTTGCCCAGTGATATGGCATGTCTGCCTTTACCACAAGCCAGGTCGAGCATAAAGCTACCGGGCTTAGGTTGAAGGAATTTTACCAGGTTGTTTATAAAGAGATCGGCTTCGGCCTGGTCGCGGTCCTTATACAGTAGTTCATAATACGGTGAATCGAACCAGCACTTAAACCACTCTTTTGTCTCCACCTTTTGCATAAACTGACTTTGCAACAAATGTAATGCCAAAAATGGCAGGGCTCAATAAAAAACGTTTATTTAGTTACCACCACTTGGTGCAGGCGGAGGAGGTGTACTTGAATTGCTTTCCGGCTCTGAAGCGCCATTAAAGGCATACCCAAATGTAAGCTGGAAGGCAAGGTTACAGCCAGCATTCCAGGCTCCGTAGTTGAGGCTATACAAACCGAGGCCACCGTTGCGTCCGATAACCGGTATAATTGAATTACTGTATGTACCTGAAAAATAGAATTTAGGTGAGAAGTTGTAATAAAGTCCAACCATAGCGCTAAGCTCAAAATTACTTAAACCGGTAACAGAATATTCTATACTCTGGGCAGTGAAATTTGAATAAACAAGTGTGCCAAAAGTAGCACCGGCTTCAAACCCCCATTTATCGGTTTGTTTTTTGTTGATGCCAAGGTGTAGTTGTCTTTTCCATATTAAGTTAATATCAATATAGTTTAATATGAGAGTGTAATAGGCATTCATATGTGTACTATCGGGTGGCTGCTGACTTCCCCTTTGCGTATACGTGATTTCAAGTTGCATGGAGCTCTTTGGTGTTAATTTTGTGTTAACAAAACCACCTGCAGTAAAGCCAAATTTGTAGAAATCATTATCATAGTCTATCTGGTCCATACCCGAAACATCGGTAATGGCTACCCCGGCCAATGCACCCACCTTAAATGTTTGCGCCTTAGGGGCTGAAACTATTGCTAATAAAGGAAATAGTAGAAGTACTGTACGTTTCATATTGGGGTATTATTTAATACAAATGTAAGCTAATAATCACTTATAATAAAACGATATATAACAGCGCTTATGTATGAAATGTTGAAAAAAATGTTCATAACCAATTAAACTTATGCTATTGTCTTTTGTCGTATAAAGTAGTATATTTGTCGTATCAGCTTAAACACACGTCAAACATGAAGACGAAACAAATGATAGGTCTTTTCATATACGCCGCACTACTGCTGGTGTATACGTGCTATCTGGTTATTGAGGCAATAGAGGTAATACAGCAGTAAAGCCTTTATTTTTAGCTTTGCCCCGAATAACTAAAAACCGCGTATGAACTTAATTCAGGCTATTATTCTGGGTATTGTTGAGGGTATCACAGAATTCCTTCCCATCTCATCTACAGGTCATATGATTATAGTGTCATCCTTTATGGGCATTGCAGATGATCCTTTTACAAAAGCGTTTACAGTTGCTATTCAATTCGGCGCTATTTTATCGGTTCTGGTCTTGTATTGGAAACGGTTCCTGCAAAGTTTTAATTTCTATGTTAAGCTGCTTATAGCTTTTTTACCTGCAGCGATTATTGGATTGGCATGTAATAAGTTGATTGACAGAATGCTTGGCAATGTATTAGTAGTGGGCTTTAGTTTGCTGATTGGCGGAATAATACTGTTGTTTGTAGACAAATGGTTTGCTAAAACAGAGAATGGCGAGGATAAAGAAATTACGAATCTAATGGCATTAAAAATAGGTTTCTTCCAGGTAATATCTATGATTCCGGGAGTATCACGCTCGGCTGCAACCATAATAGGGGGCTTAAGCCAAAAGCTTAACCGTAAAACTGCTATAGAATTTTCATTTTTTCTAGCGGTTCCTACCATGTTTGCGGCTACATGTTACAAAGTATTTGAATTCTATCATAAGGAACATATCTTTCATCGCGAAGATGTAAAGCTTCTGCTGATAGGAAATATTATTGCTTTTATAGTAGCAATTGTTGCCATAAAAGGCTTGATAAGTTTTTTAACCAAATATGGTTTTAAGGCATTTGGATACTACCGCATACTTGCTGGTTTACTGGTGATTATACTGTTCTATTCACATTACCATATCAGTATGGTGTAGTAGTGGTTTGTATTGAACCCTGAAAATAAAAAACTCTTCTTAATCGGTTTAGGTGGAATCGCTTTAGAGCAGAGGCATTTCAGGGAAACTGAAGATAAATAACTGTTTCTTAACATAAAAAACGCTCCATTAATTTGGAAAAAGGGCGATTGTTGAGTATATTTACTTTAATTAATCTCCCTGAATAATGAAAAAATTACTATTACTATGCCCAGGAATGTTGGTGTCAACGTTTCTGACAGCTCAATCTGCGCCCACGGAAATTTATAATCCCGATGGGTCGCATTACAAACAATGTGTTCGGTTCCGTGAAACTGAGCCCATATGGAAAATAGCACAACAAAACCCGGTTGCACATTTCGATGCGCCCAGGGTAGTGAATGATGAGGAAACCCCTAACAGACCAATGCATGAGGGGACTAATCCTGGAGCATGTACTACCGATGGAGCGTTGCAAAGTGAAGCAGGCGTTAGAGAAAATAAAGCCCCGATTGTAAGCATTGATGCTGCACAGGGGCAAGGTTATGTACCACTTGACCCCAATGGTATGATAGGCTCTAATTATTATGTTCAAACTATTAATTCCACTTATGCTGTTTGGAATAAAAACGGAACTGTTAAACTTGCGGAAACACCCCTAACCAGTATTTTTGGTTCGTTTACGTGTGATGATGGTGACCCGGTAACCATGTACGATAAGTTTGCTGACCGTTGGATAATAACCGAGTTTCAGGATAACGATAAATGTAATACCAGCAAAGGTAAAATAGATACCATGATGTTTGCGGTATCTGAAACAAATGACCCCACAGGTAAATTCTATTTGTATTATTTCTGTTATAATAGCACTGAAACATCCGACTATCCTAAATACACAATTTGGGCCGACGGCTACTACCAGACATGTAATTGCTCACCAACCGACTATGTAATAGTTTACGATAGAACAAGTATGCTTGCAGGCGTGAAAACTGCCGGGTATGTTGCTATAAAATACACCAATAGCCCTTTCGCGAGCGGTTGTGGAGGTGGATTTTATTGCCCTATGACACTAATGGCTGATGGTACATTGCCTCCATATGGTTCACCTAATTATATGTTCGATTACCAGGATCCGAATTGGGGAGGAAGTTGCGCTACTGCAAATGCAATACGGGTTTTCTCGGTAGCTGTTAACTGGACAGCTAAAACGGGAACAATAACTCTTAAACAAACACTTACAACAACAACATTTAATTCTACTTTCCCAAACGATCCTAATCGTGATGATATTGATCAGCCTGGTAATGCAAACTATGCGAGCCTTGATGTAAGCGATGGTTTTTTTGCCTACCGGATACCCTATATGAGATGGGGTACTTATAATTCGGCTGTAATGTGTAATGTTGTGAATGTAGGAACACACCCAACTTCTAAAAGTGCAATAGCTGGGGTAAGGTGGTATGAACTTCGTCAGGATACAACAACAAAAACCTGGAGCATATACCAGCAAAGCACCTATGCACCAAGCGACAACGTTAGCCGTTGGTGCCCTGCTATTGCAATGGATGAAAATGGAAGTATTGGGTTACAATATACAGTAAGTGACCCGATATCTGTTTACCCTGGTTTGCGCTACACAGGTCGTAGGTCTTGTGATGCATTGGGAACCATGACCCTTGCTGAAGGTACTGCTGCAACAGGTAATGCCATAGCAAATACATCAAACCGCTGGGGGGATTATTCTCATCTTTCAGTTGATCCTATTGATGGTATTACTTTTTGGGGTACAAGTATGTACGCAAATAGTAATGTATCGCAATATAGCAGTGCTGTTTTAAGCCATATATATTCTTTCCAGATTCCCAGTTGCAGCCCTACAAGTGTAGAAAATATTGAAAATCCTCAAACGGAACTGTCAGCATATCAATCGGGTAGCTTGCTTAATGTTATTGCAGTAAAACTTCCCAGGGCAGATAATTATATGGTTGAACTTTTTGATTTAAACGGAAAGAGATTAACCGGTAAGAACATTGCTGCTACTTCAAGCGAATTGAAAACAACATTTGATGTGGCTTCGCTTGCAAAAGGAATTTATTTTGTACGTATTACTAATGATAGTTTTCAACGCGTAGTTAAGGTGCCTGTTAACTAAAGAACAATTATAAATTCAAATGCTCCTGTTTACAGTGGCATTTGAATTTATATAGTGATTATTGATAAATTTGAAAAAACCTGGAATAGATTTATATCTTTATATTAATTAAACAGCCATTATGAAAAAAATAGTACTCTTGGGTGCAGCCTTATGCACTATTACATTTGCAGTTGCACAAAAAGTAGTCCGTCATGCCGATGGCTCGTACTTTAAGCAATGTGCAAGATTCAGAATAACTGAACCGGTATCTAAGTATGCAGCGGAACACCCATCAAAACAAATAAGTGAGGGTCCGATAGAGGCAAAAGATAAGCATACTCCTCCTTCCAGGAATTATCATGAAAAATTCAACCCACACGCTGAAACCAAAGATGGTGCTATTCAAACAGCTGAAGGAACCATTGCAAACAAAGCTCCTATTGTTTCAGTTAATGGTCAAAGCAGCCTGCAGGGTTATGTACCACTCGATCCCAATGGAATGATAGGTTCAAACTATTATGTACAAACGGTTAATTCGAACTATGCGGTGTATAATAAAAACGGAACTACTAAACTGGCTGCAACCAGCCTTACTGCAATTTTTGGTGCATTTACCTGCAACGACGGTGACCCGGTTACCATGTATGATAAGTTTGCTGATCGTTGGATAATTACCGAATTTCAGGAAAATGCTGCTTGCGGAACTAATGGCGATGCTATTGATACACTTATGATGGCAGTTTCGGTAACTAACGACCCAACAGGACAATTCTATGTGTATTATTTCTGTCCTGATAGTACAGATTTTACTGATTACCCTAAGTATTCTATTTGGGCTGATGGATATTACCAGACATGTAATTGCAGTAATGATAAACTTACTGTGTACGATAGAGCTAAAATGCTTGTGGGTGATACTACAGCCGGTTTTATTGTAATGCCGTTTAACGATAGCCCAAATGGCGCTGAAGGCTTTTTTTGTCCTATGACAATGTATGCCGATGGAACTTTGCCACCATACGGGTCACCAAATTACCTTATGTTTTTTAATGATGATAATTGGGGGGCAGGTTTTACTGATGAATTAGTAATTGAGCAAGCTTCAATAAACTGGGCTACGCAAACAGGAACGTTATCAGCTTATCAAACATTACCAACTGCTCCCTTCGATTCTTATTTTTCAGGCGGAACCGAAAAGGATATCGACCAGCCTGGTAAAAACGGATATTTTGATGCACTTGATGGCTTTATATCATATAGAATTCCTTATTTAAGGTGGGGTAATTACAATGCAGCGGTTATGTGCTATCCTGTAAATGTTAGTAAAACACCTACAGCCCCTGGTGTTACAGGAGGTACTGAATTAGCTGGTGTAAGATGGTATGAAATACGCCAGGATACAACCAGTAAGCTATGGAGTATTTACCAACAGGGTACATATGCTCCAAACGATAGTGTTAACCGCTGGAACCCTTCAATAGCTATGGATCAGAATGGAAGCATTGGATTGTGCTATTCTGTATCTGATAAAACTTCAACTTACCCGGGTACGCGCTATACGGGTAGAACAGCTTGCGATACGCTTGGTAAAATGACCCTTGCTGAAGGAACAGGAGCAACAGGCGCTAAAACTGTAAGCACCGGGCACCGTTGGGGCGATTATTCACATACCTCGGTTGACCCTATTGATGGAATAACCTTTTGGCATACTAATATGTATAGTAACAGCGGAAAGGTTGCAACCAGGTTGTTTTCTTTCCAGATTCCGAAATGTATTGTAGGTATAGCTGATGTAAGCGCACCGCAAATTGAACTTAGTGCATATCAGTCTGGTTCAATGCTAAATGTTAAAGCACAAGGTATTTCAATTAATGGCGATGCGGATTTCGATATTTACGATGTTCAGGGTAAGCTTTTAATAGTTAAGAAAATAAAAGCAGGATCAAACCTTGCCGAAACATCATTCAATGTTTCATCGTACGCAAAGGGAATTTATTACGTACGTTTTGGTAATAATGAATTTCAGCGTGTAATTAAAGTACCGATCAATTAAATAATATTTACTTCAATAAAAAAAGGCCCTCGAATATTCAAGGGCCTTTTTTATTTGTGCCAATTTACATTACCTGTTCATTTCTGCCAGGCAAGCATCAACCTGTGTTTTAATGCTTTCTACTAATTCCGGGTCCATGAATTCATATTTATCAGCAATATTCAAAATAACTATCTCCTTTTCCATTACCTCTAGCGGAAATCTGTCAGCCATTCTTTGAATGTGACCCTTTTCCATTACAAAAATAACATCAGCCCATAAAAGAAGCCTGGCAGTTATTTTTATCGTTGCACTGGGTTCGGTACCGGCTGATTTTGCAACGATATCCTGCGCCTGCATACCTTTATAAATAGCCTCAGATGTAAGGCTTCGCCGCTTATTCCGGCTGCAGATAAATAAGATGTTCATTCTTTATTTTAAGTGAGATTTAAGCATCCAGGCCATTTTTTCATGTGTTTCCAGCAAGCCTGTAATAAAGTCGCTTGAACCAAAATCTTTATGTTTTTCAGCAAACGTAGTGATGTTCTCTCTTAAAAAATCAATTATACTCTCATGATCTTCCGCCAGGTCTTTTATATAACTCTGGCTACTGTTCTTCGTGCCTCTTTTTTCGGTCAGGTGAGTTAGACCCAGAAACTCTTTTAAGGTAGCGGGTGAGTAATGGCCTATGGTACGAATACGTTCAGCCACGTTATCCATGATCTCATCCAGTTGTTCATATTGCGATTCAAAGAACAAATGCATTGCATGAAAGTCAGGGCCTTCAATGTTCCAATGGGCGTTGCGTGTTTTTGTATATAATACAAACTCGTCTGCCAGTAATTTTTCTAATTCGGTAGCTACTGCTTTAGTATTCATAATGTTTTTATTTAGGGTTATTTAATTATTCTGAAACAAAACTAAGTAAAAACGAATTGTATAAAACTGACTTTCATCAAATAATAACATGCTATTGGTCATGTGCTTGTATATAAGTAAATACGGAAGCTGATATGTTGGTTATATTTGAATCCTGAAGCACGTTATGGAAATAAAGCACACTGAATCATTCGACCTTGCCTACCGTTTTGTAACCGAAACAAACCTCAACATATTTCTTACGGGTAAAGCGGGAACAGGTAAAACTACTTTCTTAAGGTATCTTCGCCAGCACTCGTATAAAAAAATGATGGTTGCTGCGCCAACCGGTGTGGCAGCTATTAATGCCGGTGGGGTAACACTTCATTCGTTGTTTCAACTGCCTTTTGCCCCTTTTGTTCCTTCAAAAGATGTGTCAGGCGATGCTGTAAACAGTCATTCACTGTTGTCTCAAATTCGCTATAACAGGGAAAAACTTAATTTGCTCCGCAACCTGGAATTGCTTGTTATAGATGAAACAAGTATGGTTGCATCGCACACTGTTGATGCCATTGATACTATTTTACGAAGTATAAAAAGAAGGCATCAATTGCCTTTTGGTGGTGCACAGGTATTATTTATAGGAGACCTACATCAATTACCACCGGTTATAAAAAACCAGGAATGGGCCTTTCTGAAGGCCTATTATCCTTCTATTTTCTTTTTCGATAGCCTGGTGTTAAGGGAGCATGTTCCAGTAATGATCGAACTGAAAGAGATTTTTCGCCAGCAGGATAATACATTTATAGGGGTATTGAATGATATACGTAATAATGAACTGACCCAGGAAAGCTATGAGATGTTAAATACCAGGCTGAAGAAGGGATTTGACCCGCCTGAGGAAGAAGGGTATATTACATTGACGACTCATAACTCTCAGTCAGATGAAATAAACAAGGCTAAGCTGAAAAAACTTTTCGGGTATACTAGAACATATAGTGCTCAGATACAAGGAGATTTTCCGGAGCATATGTATCCTGCTGAAGCAGAACTTGAGCTTAAAGAGGGAGCACAGGTAATGTTTTTAAAGAACGATATAGAAAGCAAAAAATATTTTAATGGAAAAATAGGGATGGTCACTGCATTGTATGAGAATAGTATTCGCGTAAAATGCAAGGGAGAAGCAGAGGAAATTGAAGTGAGGCTTGATATGTGGAAGAATGTAAATTATTCATTAAATGAAGCCACACGTGAAATAACGGAAATAGAGTTGGGTAGTTTTGTACAGTATCCGCTAAGGCTGGCATGGGCCATTACCATACATAAAAGCCAGGGGCTTACTTTTGAAAAGTTAATAATTGATGCTGAAAATGCATTTGCCAACGGCCAGGTTTACGTGGCGCTTAGCCGATGTACCTCACTTGAGGGCTTAGTACTAACTTCTCCGGTTAATCAAAAGTTTTTAGGCGCTTACCAAAACCTGAAGGAGTGGGAGGACAGGCATCATAATGAACGCAACCTGCCTTTTAAATTTGAGGAATCGAGACAGGCGTACATGCAACAGGAACTTCAGAATATTTTTACCTGGAGGACTTGGAACTATTTGTTAAATGGCTTGAATACTATTCTTTCGGAACATAAAGATACTTTTCATGCCGATTGCTTTTTGTGGATATTGGAATTAACTGAAAAGCAGAAAAAACTAGATGGTATAGCTAAAAGATTCAGGGAGCAAATAACTGAACTATGCCAGCAGAATTCGGTTGTAGAGGAAAATGAGGTGCTGCAAAGCAGAATAAAAGATGCAGGTATATATTTCTCGACAGAGATAAGGAGTTGGTTAGAGAAATTCAGGACCCATCAGTTAACTACAGATACTAAAAAGACTGCGCGTAAAATTGATGAGTTATTGAATGAGATCAATGTTGAGGTAAGTGAGATAGTATTTGGGATGGAACATTGTAAAAGTGGTTTCATGTTGAATGACTACCTGAAGAACTGGAAAAAATTTGACGGACATATTCAAAAAGTACCGGGCTCGTATGCGCAAAGCCAGGCCAAAAATATTGCATCGAAGGATATTGAAAATGCTGAGTTATACGATCGACTTGCAGAAATGCGTAATAGAATTGGTAGGCAAAGTAACCTGCCTTTATATACTGTATTTAGTAATGCAGCAATTAAAA
>Ga0207027_1113_pt1 | contig 14457 bp, 9 predicted proteins | sample Alteio_BWMinCont_43_FD_153280 | JGI IMG/M metagenome (GOLD analysis project Ga0207027, IMG submission 153280) | Enriched cells from forest soil in Barre Woods Harvard Forest LTER site, Petersham, Massachusetts, United States -... | ecosystem: Environmental > Terrestrial > Soil > Temperate forest >... | reverse complement strand
AATGAAAACAGTGGCAGCCATGGCAATGGCAATGAATAACGCAAGGTGTTTGTGGCTTCCCAGCGCAATATAGGCTTCTTCAGGACCATAACAGGAGGACGATAAACCATCTGCACCCAGCCCAACCCACGCTAAAAAAGCAATTAAAGAAACATGCCGGAGGATATTCGGGCTAAATGGATTCAGTGGATCTCCAATGACATAATGACGAAGCTTGGTAAGGATTGACATAGAATAGTTAAGTACACTGATTTTATCAGAGATAAGTATAACGAAAAATAAAGCACTCTGTACAGCTGTTCCCGCTGAAAACGCGGTAACAGCTTCATCTATCGAATGTCCAATTCGAAGTGAATTCGAATTGGACAAAAAGAGGGGAAAATCGCGATTTTCCCCTCTTTTTAACTCCCCATCGCGATGGGTGTAGTTCCCTTAGCGGGAACTACTGCACTCTGTATACCTTAATTATGAAGCTTCCATCCCCCAACATTTACTGATAATCTTACGCAAAATAATGAGAGAACATGATGAAAATTCTGGTAGCAGTGAAACGTGTTGTTGATTATACCGTGCATATTCGCGTGAAAGCAGACCAGAGCGGTGTAGAAACAGCCAATGTTAAAATGTCAATGAATCCCTTTGATGAGATTGCAATGGAAGAGGCAGTCCGGTTAAAAGAACAGGGCATAGCAAAAGAAATTGTTGTGGTATCGATTGGGAACAATGCAACGCAAGAAACATTACGCACCGCATTGGCGATTGGCGCAGACCAGGCCATCCTTGTAGAGACGGAAGCGGATATTCAGCCGCTGGCTGCTGCTAACATTCTTCGAGTGATTGCACAACAAGAAAGCCCCCAGCTTATTATTCTTGGAAAACAGTCAATTGATAGCGACAATAATCAAACGGGCCAAATGCTAGCCGGATTATTAAACTGGCCCCAAGGTACCTTTGCTTCTAAACTGGAAGTACAAAACGCTACAGTCAGAGTCACGCGTGAAATTGATGGCGGCTTAGAAACGCTACGGCTGCAATTGCCAGCTGTGATTACCACGGACTTGCGTTTGAACCAACCGCGTTATCTTTCTTTGCCCAATATTGTACAAGCGAAACGGAAACCATTGCGCGTGGTTCCCGTGCAAGAATTAATGGTAAATATACAATCACGTTTAAAGACTTTATCGGTGAACACACCTGACAAACGACGTGCCGGTATAAAGGTAAATAATGTGCATGAGTTAATCCAAAAGTTGAAACACGAAGCCCAGGTGATCTAAATGAAAGTCTTATTGATTGCAGAACATGATAATCAACATTTAAAAGCATCCAATTACCATACGTTGACTGCTGCAACACAATTCAGTCACGAATTGACTGTGTTAGTCATAGGCTATCATTGCGATACGGTGGTGCACGAAGCCCAACAATTATCTTCGGTTAACAAAGTATTGGTTGGGGATGCATCAGAATATGAACATCAATTGCCAGAAAATACAGCCATATTCATTGCAGACATTGCAAAAAACTATGAAGTCGTGCTCGTCGCAGCCAGTACCTTTGGTAAAAATATCTTACCACGCGTTGCTGCATTATTAGATGTCGCTATGGTCTCTGATGTTGTTAAAGTTATTTCACCCGATACCTTTGTTCGGCCCATTTATGCGGGCAATGCTTTAGCGACCGTGCAGACACAGGATGCCATTAAATTATTGACGATTCGGGCGTCTGCTTTTCCAATCACTCCATCAACTGACAATCAAGCGATGGTGGAGAAAGTCCCCACTATTCTCCCCAATACCCTGTCCCAATTCGAAACACAGGAATTAACAGTTTCCTCGCGGCCGGAGCTAACGGCTGCGCGAATCATTGTTTCGGGTGGCCGTGGCTTGAAAAGTGCTGCGAATTTTAAATGGATTGAACAATTGGCCGATTGTCTGGGGGCCGCAGTAGGGGCTTCCCGTGCAGCAGTGGATGCAGGTTTTGCACCCAATGATTATCAAGTAGGGCAGACAGGAAAAGTAGTGGCGCCGGACCTTTATATTGCAATCGGGATTTCAGGGGCGATACAACATTTAGCGGGAATGAAAGACAGTAAAGTGATTGTGGCTATTAACAATGACCCAGACGCAGCAATCTTCACTGTATCTGATTATGCATTAGTTGCTGATTTATTTACCGTGTTGCCAGAATTATTGACGGAATTGCAATCCTCATAAGCTTATCGTGACTTAGGTCCCCCTTAAAGGCAAAAAAACTGTATTTTGATTAAAAAATATACCAATTAACAAATATGTAACTATTTGTAAATTTTTGGTTGATTTATATATTTTGCTAATTTAGGATGAAGTTGTGCTCAATAAATTTTAACTATCTATATGATGCGAATTTTAAATGAAAGTAACCGTCCTCCAGAACATAGCCGGATGGCATTGCATTTTTCAAAAGGGATTTTTCACCACCGACTTCATCGGTTTAGTTGGTGACGCTCGTTTTTTACCTTGTTTTCTAACTATAGATCAGGCCACTAGGCTTAATCATCCACCCTCAATAAAACCAATTCGGGGGCAATCCAATGGCAGGAAGTAGCACAGTACTATATGCACCATTACCAGTCGTCGATGCTGAGACCCAGGCCAAGGCCGAGAATCCAACGATCCATATTCCAATTGGCCAACAAGTCGAAAGGACCCTTCATTCCCAAGATTATCTTAGCCTGGTCTTTGAGACACTAACGCCGGCTGATTTTTATGACACCTACATATTGCGTGACCCTGCTGTTGTCGCGACTTTGATGGAAGGTGAGTTTTCTGTAGGCCCTACGATTGAATTCATGAGTACGCACCCATTGCTTGCGATAGCGTATTTAATAGGTATTGTTGCTGTATCCGTGTTGGCGTTTGATCGTGAATACACTAAACAACAAGCAGCACATAAAAAAAGATCTTCGGATTACGTCATGTTGTTAGAGTGGTTGAATGAGGAAGATGAGGAAGAGCACAGTCTTGCAGCGACCCACTGGGGCACGTTAACGTCAAAGCGACGTTATAAACTCAATTTGCGCAAAAAAATCGAGTTTTTCAATAATGCATTGCGAGAAATCCAGGAAGAGGATGCAAAGCTTGGCAAGTTATATCATCCGTTTCGTATTGAACTTCCAGAAGTAGATGAGGACAATGATAAGCCAGTTGATTTAAAAAATTTAAAATTTGCAGTGCGTTGCAAAAATCCCGAGGAAGAGAAATCAACGGCTACAACAGACACAGGCCCTGTAAAAAGCCCCGCTAGCCAAGAGGGAGGTTTTTGGAATGGATTGATGAACTGGGTAGTGATGCCAGTCTGGAACAAGATACTGAAGCCTGTCTGGTTCTCATTATTGCTGGCGTCTTATGCCTATTGGATTGCTTTCATCACCATGGCATCGTTTACCGGTGCGATGGATGTCGGTATTGTAGGGCTGTCTCCCTGGTTAGCGTTTGGTATTCCTGCACTGATTGCATTGCCCTATGCGGCTCTCAAAATATATCACTATGTGAAGAACGGTGAATATAAAAAATCAATTAAAGAGATTGCGCAAACAAAAATGGCAAAAAGCGACCTCGATAGTATTGTGGCGAAAGCAAACCGTAAAGTGGAGCTGCAAAGGTTACAGCGCCAACGTGATCGTATGCTTGTGCAATTGAGCGACGCGACACTGGATCACAAGCTTGCTCCTTTGAATCCATTGCCCATGGTCAGTGGCAATGTGGCCGGTTTAGGGACTGCACCTGTTTTGCAAGCAACCAGTAGTTTTGTGACAACAGTAGTCGATGAAAAAGGCTTGGCGCAATATAATGCATGGCTTGTGACCGATTTTACTCAGATTGTATTCCATGTGTGTCTCATTGTCCCCTTCACAAATACAGTGGTTGGTCTTCTCTTGCTGGGGTTTGCGCTAGCGCGGGGTGTGTATGAAATGGTAGACCGTTACCGCACGGTGAAAAATGAAAAGCCATCGGAGGAGGGGCCGAAGCACACACTGCAAAACTTAGAAGACGCATTCACTGAACGTAAAAGTCGCATGATTGCCTTGCGCCACGATTTGCATGATCAGCAAAAAACACTCAAGAAAACGACGAGTGAGAATAGTATATATCTTGAGAATCCCAAAGAGATTCCATTGCCTGCGCATTGCTTAGCACGCATGAATATACTACTAACGCCGCCTCCGCCACCCCAAGGGTTCGTGGACAAGACTAAAGATTTTTTAAATAGCAATATGGCGGGTGATTTTGCTGGGCGATTGTTTTTCGTAGCCGGGACGGCAATTTTTCTTTTCTTTACAGTTTCTACCTATGGTCTTGGGCCTCTTTTGGCTGTTGTAGCGATTGGGATTATACATGCCGCTTTAAAGACAGTTGAGAAAAATCAAAAACAACAATCAGCGAAAGCCAAAGAATTGCTGACGCAAATCCAGAACAGTGATCGTGAAATAGAGATTGCTCAACAAGCAAAAGAGAATATGATAATGCAAAAACTTTTATTGGATGATCAAATAAAGCAGAAAAAAGCGCTGGGCAGTGATGAAAATGACCTAGACTCTTCTTCGTGTGCTGCAGACTCGGATATGCGTCGTAATGACAGTATAACCAGTATAAACAGTATAACAACAGTTACTTCAAGTCCGAATGTTAGCCCTCAAGGTGGCGATAGGGCAGGTGATTTTGTTGGTAGAACAAGGTCGGGTGCGATAAGAACAGTAGCGAGTGAACCTAACATTCCTATCCTGGAGGAGGGTGCAAAACCGCTACCATTGAAGAGAGCAGAAAGTGATGGACATGTACCAGCGGAGAATGAGGATGGATATGTACCACAGCAGAATTATTACGTCGGTATTGTGTAACCACCATGGACTGAACCTTGCTATTGGAGTAGAGGGACCTTATGTATCATGTACCGCATTATATTAATGGAAAAAAAGTAACAACCTCAGGACGGTCTTTAAAAATTTTTAACCCAGCAACGGGCACAGTGATAGGCAGTTTAACAGTTGCGACGCCTGATATCGTCGCAGCGGCTGTTCATGCTGCGCAAACAGCATTTTCAGCGTGGTCGCAGATCGCCCCCCTAAAACGTTCGCGTATTTTATTTCAATTTAAAAATCTACTCGAACAACACATTCTTGAATTGGCTGAAGCCGTGGTACGTGAGCATGGGAAGACAAAAAAAGATGCAGAGAGTTCTGTGCAGCGTGGTATTGATGTTGTGGAATTTGTTTGTGGGGCCCCGGCGCACCTTCAGGGCGCTTTTACTGCCGAGGTAACGAATGGAATGGATAGTTATTCCATGCGACAACCACTGGGCGTTTGTGTGGGAATCACGCCATTTAATTTTCCTGCCATGGTGCCATTATGGATGTTTCCTATGGCGATTGCTTGTGGCAATACTTTTATTCTAAAGCCATCTGAAAAAGACCCTTCTTGCGCATTACTATTAGCTGAATTAGCCCAAGCGGCAGGTGTTCCTGATGGTGTTATCAATGTGTTGCAAGGCGATAAAGAGACGGTTGACAGCCTCATCACTTCGTCTGATGTTCAAGCCATTAGTATGGTAGGTTCCACAAAAACGGCAGAAGCGATTTATCAAATAGGTACGGCCCAGGGTAAACGTGTGCAAGCATTTGGTGGAGCAAAAAATCATGCGGTAGTCATGCCGGATGCGGACTTAGACCAAGCAGCGGATGCGCTGGTGGGTGCAGCCTATGGCTCTGCGGGTGAACGTTGCATGGCTATTTCCGTGGTCGTCGCGGTGGGTGATCATGTTGCGGATGAATTGATAAAAAAAATGCGCCCGTTGATTACAAAATTAAACATAGGGCCTGGAGATACGCCTGAAACTGATATAGGGCCGTTAGTGACAGAGGCACACTGGGAGCGTGTGAATTCCTATGTCAATTTAGGAGTACAAGAAGGCGCCGACCTGGTCCTGGATGGACGCAGAGGCCCCATTGAAAAAGGTTTTTATTTTGGGGCTTGTTTGTTTGACAACGTACGGCCATCGATGCGTATCTATCAAGAAGAAATTTTTGGGCCCGTATTATGTATTGTCCGCGTGCCCGATTTTGCTCAGGCATTGCATTTAGTGAATACCCATGAATATGCAAATGGAACAGCTATTTTTACCCGAGAAGGCGGAATAGCACATCAATTTACAGCGAATGTCCAGGTGGGAATGGTTGGGGTCAATGTGCCAATTCCAGTGCCTGCCGCTTTTCATGGTTTTGGTGGCTGGAAGCGTTCCATGTTTGGTGATATTGGAATGCACGGCGCTGAAGGTATTCGATTTTATACGCGTTTAAAAACCGTGATGCAACGTTGGCCGCAAACACCAACCGGTATTGAATTAGCAATGCCAACAATATAAATAGAGAAGAGAGACCACTATGCAAAAAATTGCGTTTATTGGCTTAGGCCACATGGGTAACCCAATGGTGCGGAATTTATTAAAATCCGATTTTCATGTGCGAGTCTATGATATTAATAAAAGTGCAATGGATGCGGTGGCTTCCTATGGCGCAGAGTTAACGTATTCTGTGGCAGATACAGTGAGAGACGTTGAATTGGTTTTTACCATGGTCCAAACGGGGCAAGCGGTCAAAGACTTATGCTTACAAGATAAAGGTATTTTTGCGGAAATGAATCCCAATGCTTTCTATGTGGATTGTTCTTCCATCGAAATAGCGGTCACGCGCGAATTGCATCGTATTGCCGAAAGCAAGGGAATAGCATTCTTGGATGCGCCTGTGTCGGGTGGCGTTCGAGGTGCGGAAGCGGCGACTCTTACGTTGATGGTGGGTGGCGAAGAAGAACATTTTCAACGAGTGAAACCTATTTTAGAAAAACTAGGAAGCAACGTGATTTATGCAGGCAAAGCAGGCATGGGCCAAGCAGCTAAAATATGCAATAATTTAATCTTAGGCATTTCCATGATTGCTGTTTGTGAAGGATTTAATTTAGCAGATAAATTAGGTTTGGATTTAAAAACATTTTTTGATATCAGTTCCCATGCGTCTGGGCAATGTTGGTCAATGACGTCCTATTGTCCTGTCCCAGGTATTTTAGACAATGTGCCTGCGAATCATCACTATCAGCCGGGATTTATGGCAACCATGATGTTGAAAGACTTGCATCTTGCGCAACAAGCTGCGGAAAGTGTTGAAGCCATCGTACCGTTGGGTTCCGTTGCAGCTGAATTATATACGTTGTTTATTGATCAAGGCTATGGTGCTCAAGATTTTTCAGCTATTTTCAACATGATTTCCGGATAAAAATACTTGGGTGGGTTCGATCATGTGTCGGGTATTTTTATGCATTTTTTTTATTTTTTATTGTATATCTGGGAACGCGTTAACAATGATTCCACCCGTCATTGTGAAAAAACCAATCCCTGAATCATTATCCCAAGCCCATAAAACCGTCATTACTCAAGAACAAATTGCAATGACGGGTGCCACATCGTTGTCGCAAGCATTACAAGAATTAGGTGGGGTGCAATTAGTTGATACGTCAGGAAATGGCAGTCAAGTGTTACTGAGCATGCGTGGATTTGGAGCGAATGCAAGCAGTAACACCTTATTATTAATTAATGGGGTGCCGATAACCAATCCAGACATGGCGCCGCCCGATTTAAATGTGATTCCATTACCGGAGATAGAATACATTGAAATTATTGCGGGCAGTGAAAGTGTGTTATACGGTGATCAAGCAGTGGGTGGTATTATTAATATTGTGACCCGCAAACCACATGAAAAAAATCTTAATGTGGCTTGTGCAGCAGGAAGCTATTCTGCAAAAAATTGTTATGCTGCATTCAGTAATCTCTATCGACAATTGCAATATGGAATCAATGGATGGAAAAATACGACTGCCAATTATCGTGAACACAATGATTATAATCAAGAAGCAGTCTCAGGCTTTTTTAACTATCCTTATTCGACAGGATCACTTGAATTCGATTATAAAATTGCAAAAGAAAAAATGCTGTATCCTGGTGCTTTAACAGCGGAACAAGTGGAGGAAGACCGCCGGCAAGCGAATAATGATACCGATTTTTTTTCCGATGACAGTGATTTTTTCCACGCACAACAAAAACAAAAATTAAATGCGAATTGGTTACTAACAACGGATGTTGCGCGCCGCGACATGCACGGGCATGGCGTCTTGTCTTCACCGTTTACACAATCACGTACGACCAATTATATAGCGCCGCAAATCAAAGGCACTCTTGGAAATTCGTTATTGACGGGTGGTATTGATTTGGAAAGTGATCGTTATAATTTAGATACGGATTTTGGGATTACCGATGATTCTTTGCAAAAATACGGTATTTTTGGCTTGCTCAATGTACCATTGAATACACGATATACATTGTCCCTGGGTGCGCGCGGCGCGGAACAAAAAAACCAGTTACAAACAACCACAGACAATACATCATTGAATCGTGCACTCGCGACGACTTTGGGACTTTCGTATGAAATATCGCCAAAAAGTAAATTATTTGTGCGTCGTGCAGGCAGTTTTCGCTTTCCAAAAGCAGATGAAGATGCATCGGCTTCGCCCGTCACCAATGGATTAAAAACCCAACAAGGTGTTGCTTATGAAGCAGGCGCTGAATGGGAATGGCGTGTATTCAACAGCAAGTTCACCCTCTATCAGTTGAATTTAGTCGATGAAATTGCCTTTGATCCATTGCAAACACCGGAAGACCCGTTTGGAACCAATCGTAATTTGGACCCTACTCAGCGACAGGGTTTTTCATTTTCTGAAAAGTATGCAATGACGGAGCAACTTTCTTTCGATGGTCAATATAATTATGTGAATGCACGTTTTCAAAGTGGTGTGAATACAGGCAATCGCATTCCTCTGGTAGCAGAAAATATTTTACGTGCGGGCATCGATTATGCATTTTTAACGCACTGGAATATATATACCGAGGCCCTGTATACGGGCAGTCAATATCCCGCCAATGATGATGCCAATGTCGGTCAAAAAATGGGTGGCTTTACAATATATAATTTGAATGTGCGTTATAGTTATCATGAATGGAGCGCATCGTTTCGCGTCAATAATATTTTTAATAAAGAATATTATCTTTATACAGTTTTTCAGCCGACAGCACCGTATGATTTCTTTTATCCTGCCCCTGGGACGAATGTTTTATTTACGCTGAAATATTCATTGTAGGTGCCTGACACTTCAAGATACTAATGGGCCAAGATTCCTCCCCACCCAACCTCCCCTCCAGTAAAGCGCTGGCGGGGAGGAGAGCAAGTTTGTAGCCCCTTAGCCCCTCCCCGCCAGCGCTTTACTGGAGGGGAGGTTGGGTGGGGAGGTCCGCAAAGTTCTTTTTTGATGTTTACCTTTTAGGGTTGGGGTGCTCGCAATTGACGATATACCCGTAACGTCTGGGTTTTAGGTGTTGCAGCGTTCAATGAGCAAGAGATTTTAATTTTTTTACTTCGAGAAAGGCGCCGGAATAGCCCGCTATTTCAAGCCTTTCTCGAAGTAAAAAAATTTAAAGGTCGCCGCTCAGTGGATGTTGCAACACCTAAAACCCAGACGCTACGGGTATAGTGTAATGGTATTGCTATACGAATGCTCAGTAGGGAGAGTACCTGAGTGATGCGCTTGTACTGTCTTGTATTTTAGGGGCGTCAGGTTGTTTGTTTAGAAACCGCTGAGACGCACTGCGCGGTATTTTTATTGCGGTTGGCTGCAAAGCAGCGGGTTGTTCAATAGGCAATCCTAATGTTGTCTTGAGTTTGTTTGCTTCCACTCGGAGTTGGTTTGCCGAATTGCGGAGGTGCTGGATAGATTCCTGATAGAGTGCGGCAGTCGCACGTAATTGATCAGCTTCTTTTGCGTGTACCTTTACGTAAGAGTCTTGAATTGCTGCTGATTGATTTGCATTGATTATGCTTGAATTTTCGTCATTAATAGTTTCTTGCATTTTCTCTGCGCTGGACATTGCTTTGGATGCTCTGGTTTCTAATTCAATATCATTATTAGCTGTATTCCGATAAGCGATTCCATTGACAGTTGTAAATGCAACCCCAAAGCCGATCATGCTATAGGCGAGATAGGCACTTAAGCTGACTAATGTAAGTAAGGCCCCTATGCCAGTCAGTGCAAGACCAACATTCAGTAATCCAAAAACCACATAGGCTACGTATTTCCATTTTTTGGCAGATTTTTTCTTGCGATAATCTTGTGCGTCGTTTTCGAAAGCTTGTTTTAATTGGCTGTGTCTTTCTTTATTCTGTTGATGCTGAGTGGCTTTCTCTCTATGGGAAGCAGCCTTTTCCTGACAACTGTCTGCAGCCGCTGCTTTGACACGGGCTTGTTGTTCCAATGTTGCAGCTTTTAGCTCAATTTCTGCTGCTTTCTTTTCCAATGCATTGATTTGTTCCAAGTATTTTGCCAGTAACGCTTGGTTTTTCATTGTCGTCTGTTGGGCCTCTAACTTGCCCTCAATTTTCGTTGCAGTTTCTTTGATTTCTTTATCAAACTTTTCTTTGAATGTTTGTGCTTCTCGTTTCAATTCTTGTGCTTCTGCTTTCAATACTTGCTGCTGCTTGCGCAATGTCGCAAGAATGGGGAACGTTGATTGTGCTTTTTTATCTTTTGTTGTTTCTGAACTATTCCGAGGGCGTCTTGGCTCCGGTGGTTTGGGACTTGCGGTTATTGTCGGGACAGCAGGCGTCCCACTAATTTTTATTTGCTCTTGTGAAGTAAGTACCAGTTGTTCATTGAGAGCAGTAAACAAAATGGCAATATTGTCTTTCAGTGGTTTGAGAAAATCTTGAGTCGCAGTGCTGATCCTATCTGACCTGTAAATTTTTCTACTGTTACATTTAGGATAAAGCTCCTCTAAATGTGCTTGAATGGCTGCAACTTTGCAAATGGCTTCGTTAATTTGATCATACTGAGATGTTCCACGTCTATCTGACTCAGGAATAATTTTGAGTTTATCAATGGTTTCTTGAATGGCTTTTATTCGTTCCTCTTTATCTTGATCACGAATGTCATCTTGAAGTGCAGTTAAATAAGTAATTATTGTTTGAATAACAGGCGGCATGGCCTCTGACTTGCTGTCTTTGGGTTTAAGCAGAGTTTCAGGTTTGCTGTCTTTGAATGTAGCCAAACGTTTTTGTGCAAATTCTTTAATGATAGTGGCCCAAAAATCCCTATTTCCCTTAGAAGGAATTTTTAATTGATGTGCTACTTCCACCATTTCAGAGCTGGTGAAAGTTTTTTCTTTCTCAGCAATATATTGCGTGAATGCATCAATACTTATTTTAAAGTCATCAAATTTATGCTTTAATGAGGGATATTTATTAACGGATTCATCTAGGAATATGCGCAAAGACTTTAAAAAAGCATCCAGCGCTAGTTTGAGGCGTACAATATATTGCGCAGGTTCAATCAGAAAATCATTCATGTCCAAACTGTGTGTTCGAAATGGTTGCAGCGGGTTGAGTCTATTTAATACCTTGGTATCATCGACAGTAGTATGAGGGTCTTGCAATAACTCTTGCATCCAAGGAATAGCACCTGCTGCGCTTTTACAAGTATTATTAAAAGGCTTCATCTGAGAGTCTACAATCCTCAGGAGCCCTATTATACTGTCAGTTATATATTCTACAATCTGGTCTTCTGTTAAACTGTCAACGGCTGTGGCGGGGATCGATGCAGAACAATTTTTAAGTACATTGTCATGCAGAGGAAAAATAGTCCCCCCTTTCCCTGAAAGAATATTTAAATAATGCTCGAGTAAAAGAGATACGTGTTTTTTGTTTTTATTCACATGCGTGCCCAGTGCCTGCAACATTTTTTGGAATTTTTGCATGCGTTCTGCAAATCCTCCGACACTGGTATGAAGTTCATCAAGACTGATGACCATGTCCTTCAAGCGTTTAAATTTTTGTTGTTCGGCAGGGCTTTGTTTGTGATGTTTCTCGATTAATAATGCAATCTGGTTTTTTGCTGTGGAATCCAATTCATACCTGATACTCAGACCACTTAAAAGAGTCTGTAATCCTTGGACTTGGCCTATGATGTCACTTTTACCTGGTTGCCCACCTTGATACAGTTGCCATGGGGATTCTGTATCTTTTTTTACTAAAAAATAATCAGAATTTATGGCTTTTCCTAACATCGATGAGTCAGGGTCTATCATAAGATAAGAGACCGTAATATCTACGGCCTTGCTTTTTTGTTCAGGAAGTGGGTTTCCGGTAGAAAGCATATTTTTTCCTCGTCCGTAGTTTTCATAAAAGTAATTTTGTGCAATAGTATCATGTTTTTTCTACATGCTATCAGTATATCTTTCTTATTTAAATATGCATTTTTGAGGGACACTGCATGAACAGTACAGAGTGGCTTACGCGTTTAATTGCATTTGATACAACTTCACGGTGTTCTAATTTGGATTTAGTGCACGCGGTTTGCAATTGGCTAGATATTTACCACTGCACGACGCGTTTAACGTATGATGAGACAGGGAAAAAAGCAAATGTATTTGCGATGTTGCCTGCACAGAATGGCGCGCACGATGGGGGCATTATTCTTTCAGGGCATACCGATGTGGTCCCGGTCGATGGTCAACAATGGGACTCAGATCCTTTTCAAGCAACGGTCCAGCATGGGAACATTATCGGCCGCGGGGCTTGCGACATGAAAGGGTTTCTTGCGGTCATTTTGTCCTTATTGCCGCAATGGAGCCAATCATCATTAAAAAAACCAGTGTATTTTGCTTTTTCCTATGACGAAGAGGTAGGGTGCTTGGGCGTCCCTAAATTAATTGCAGATTTGCAGGCCGAAGGCATTCGTCCTGCGGCGTGCATTGTCGGTGAGCCTACACTGATGCAGCCCGTGGTTGCGCATAAAGGGATCCAAGCATTTCGCTGTCGCGTGCACGGCCAAGCAGCCCATTCCTCACTGACCCACCGTGGATGCAATGCGATTGAATACGCAGCAGAATTGGTTTGCGCATTACGCCGTTTTTCCATGGCTTTAAAACAACAGGATTGCGACCCTGATTTTGATGTGCCATTTACCAGTCTCACCAATAATTTAATTGCGGGTGGAAGTGCTTTAAATATCATTCCTAGTTTATGTGAAGTGACGTTTGAATTTCGTCATTTGCCTCAAGTAAAACCGGCGGACATTATAGCCTTTATTCAAAACTATATTGAACAGGATTTACTTCCTGCGATGCGTAAAGAATACCCTGATGCAAAAATTGAGTTACAACCCTTGGGTTCCGTGCCCGCGTTCCAAGCGGTAGAACAAGCTGCGATCACTCAGCACACTCATAGGTTGGCGGGTAGTGTGCAAAACCGAAAAGTTTCTTATGCAACCGAGGCTGGTTTATTTCAGCAAGCTGGGATCCCAACGGTCCTGTGTGGCCCTGGGAGCATTGAGCAAGCCCATCGTGCGAATGAGTTTGTTGCCATAGACCAGTTACGACAATGCGAACAATTCCTGTCCAATTTGGTTCAACAATTTTAATTTATTAACAGTCATTAATTTGTTAAGATATGCGGAATCAATATAACGACTAAAGAGGATTTATTATGTTAAAAAAAGCACTATCCATCGCACTGTTATCTATCCCTTTCATGGCTTATGCGCAAGAGAATCCCATCGTTGTCAATAAAGGGTCTTGCAATAAAGTTGTCCATACTACTCAGCCTTTTATTTTAGTATTAAACAGCGGTGACAATTTATTAGAAAGCATTACGCAATGCGCACGCGATGCTAAGCTGACTTCTGCTTCCATCAGTGGTTTGGGCCAGCTCCATAATCCAACGTTGGCTTATTTTACAAGTAATCCACAAGACAAACCCACGTTAACAACCATGAAAGGCTATTATGAATTAGCAAGCCTGAATGGCAATATAACCAATAATGAGAATCAATATTATACGCATGCGCATGCTGTATTAGCAGATAAAAAATTCCATGGAATTGCAGGCCATGTGAATGATGCAGAAGTAGGGTTAACGGCAGAAATTACGATTGTACCTTTCGCAGCACCGGTACAACGGACTGTAGATCCCAAAACAGGTTTTGGTCCTATAGTGCACTAACTGCACCTTGTTTAATCGCCACTGTCCCTGCCGCTAATAAAGATTGTTCGGCGGGGACCAGTTGGTTGGCTTCTTCCGCAGTCAATAATAAGGGCAGCAGGGCTTCCATGGATAACGTTTTTAAATAATATTGGCATTGTTTGCGATAATAAGTCCCACCATAGCCAATAAAACGCGTCACCAAATCATACACTTCAAGGTCGCTAAGGCCATCACCAATGTACGCGAGCCTGGGATGACGCAGGCTTAATTCAGCAACAATCGCGCGTTTTCCGTATTTTTTTATGAGAGAAGAAGTTTGTTCAAAATCCACATAGCGGCCGTTTGCA
>Ga0207027_1111_pt1 | contig 14560 bp, 8 predicted proteins | sample Alteio_BWMinCont_43_FD_153280 | JGI IMG/M metagenome (GOLD analysis project Ga0207027, IMG submission 153280) | Enriched cells from forest soil in Barre Woods Harvard Forest LTER site, Petersham, Massachusetts, United States -... | ecosystem: Environmental > Terrestrial > Soil > Temperate forest >... | reverse complement strand
TTGAAGAAAGATGTTTGTGCCATAGCAGTGCAATTTGCAATAATTGCAAAAGCAGAGAAAGCAAGCACTTTGGTAAAACGGTTCAACATCTGATAATCGTTAATCGCTAACAAAATTATAAATAATTTGGGTGAGCCGGTGTTAAATATTAAGGTAAAAACACACCATTTTTACCCATATTTGAGCATAACAGTTTCAGGCTCAATATTTTTTACATTTATCTATATTTGCACCATGAAAAAAGTTGGAATATTAGGTGGGGGACAATTGGGCAGGATGCTATTACAAGCCGCCGCAAATTACCCGGTAGAAACTTTTGTAATGGAAAATGACAGTGAATGTCCGTCTGCACATTTATGCGATCATTTTACCAAAGGGAATATTACCAACTTTGATGATGTATATAATTTCGGAAAAGGGTTAGATGCGATCACGATAGAAATAGAAAGTGTGAATGAAGCTGCATTGGAAAAATTAGAAAGTGAAGGTGTAAAAGTATATCCGAAACCATCAGCTTTAAAAACGATCAAGGATAAAATTTTACAAAAGCAATTTTACAAAGACAATGGTATTGCAAGCAGTGATTTTGTTATCACAAAAGATCTGACAGAATTACAACGGCATATTGATTTTTTACCGGCTGTTCATAAAATAGGAATGGGTGGTTATGATGGAAGAGGAGTGCAGGTGATCAGAACAAAAGAGGATATTAAAAAGGGTTTTGATGCGCCGAGTGTGTTGGAAAAAATGGTTGTGATAAAAAAAGAATTAGCAGTAATTGTTGCAGTAAATGATAAAGGCGAAACCGCCACCTACAATTGTGTAGATATGGTTGTTGATCCTGAATTGAATTTGTTGGATTACCAGATAAGTCCGGCAGATGTATCAGAAGCGATCGCAAAAAAAGCAGCTGCCATCGCACAACAGGTTGTAACTAAATTAAAAAGTCCCGGCATTTTTGCAGTAGAATTATTTGTTGATGAACAAGATGAAGTGTTTGTAAATGAGACTGCGCCAAGGGTGCACAACAGCGGACATCATTCTATCGAAGCAAATTATTCTTCTCAGTTTGATATGCTGTGGAGAGTGATGTTAGGATATCCGTTAGGAAACACAGCGCACATTTTGCCTGCGGCGATCGTTAATCTTTTGGGAGCTGAAGGATACACTGGACCTGCACATTATGATGGTTTAGATGAAGTACTAAAAAGCAACAACGTCTTTGTTCATATCTACGGGAAAAAAGAAACAAAACCCGGACGTAAAATGGGACATATTACTATTTTGCATAAAGACAAAAGTGAGTTGTTGAAGCAAGCTGCTGAGATAAAAAAAATGTTGAGAGTTATTAGTCTGAACCGTTGATTCAAGTTGGTTGAATCTTTAGTGTTAAAACTGAGGCTAGGATGGGCTTTAAAACTATAGTAGTATAAAAGAATTTGCCGGTAAGTTGGAAAGACGTCTTTCCAACTTACCGGCGAAAAATAATTAATTCAATAAACGGTTCAGACATCCCCTTCCCCAAAATGCCTTTCCCTATCAGCTTTATTAGCTGCATTAGATATAGCTATCTCATATTCCAATTCAGGATCAATATTTTGTTGTTCTACTTTTTTCGCTTTCTCCATTAATTCTTCATGATGGTCTTGTAACCATTCCAATTGTTTTTTGCCGTAAGCTAAACGTGTAAACAGAACGAATAGCACAGGCACAATAAATATGGCGATGGTTGAAGAGGCAAGCATTCCTCCTAAAACAGTAACACCAATTGTTGTGCGGGCATTGGCACCTGCGCCCGATGCAAATACAAGTGGTAATACGCCTAAGATAAATGCGAGTGAGGTCATAATGATCGGACGTAGACGCAGCTTCACTGCTTCCATGGTTGATTTTATCAATCCTTCTCCACGATCCACACGGATCTTCGCAAATTCAACGATCAGGATCGCATTCTTTGCAGATAATCCTATTAATGTTATCAGTCCTATTTGCGCATATACATTATTTGTAAGCGGTGGTATGCATGTAAGTACAAGAATGGCACCAAATGCACTAATAGGTACGGCCAGCATTACTGATAAAGGAACGGACCAACTTTCATACAAGGCTGCCAAAAATAAAAACACAAAAGTGATCGAGAATAAAAAGATATAAGTGGTAGCCGACCCTGCTTTTATTTCTTCATAACTTAATCCTGAAAACTCATACGTATATCCTGCAGGTAAAACTTTTGCAGCAGTTTCTTTCAATGCTTCAATCCCTTGTCCAGTGCTATATCCCGGAGGTGTTGATCCATCAACTTCTGCGGAGCGGAAAATATTAAAGTGCGTTATTAATGGTGCTGTTTCTGTTGGGGTATAACTAATTACCGTGCTAAGCGGAACCATTTGCCCCGCTGAATTGCGTACATAATATTTATTCATGTCTGCGATCATCATGCGAAATGCAGTATCTGCCTGCACAACAACGTGATAGGTTCTGTTGTACAAAGTAAAATTATTTACGAACAGACTACCCATGTATGCCTGCATAGTAGTAAATACATCGGAAGTATTGATACCTAATTTTGCACATTTTTCTCTGTCAACAGTCAATTGATAGCTTGGTGTGTGAGCAGAATAATAACTAAATGCGGTAGAGGTCGCCGGATTTTTTTTAGCGGCAGCTACGAATTTTTTTACTACTGTCTCAAATTGATGTACATCATCGGTTGTACTACCTTGTTGTATCTGCATACTAAAGCCGGCAGCTTGTCCGATACCACGAATAGGTGGTGGCGGAATAACAACAACGTTTGCATTTTTTATACCAGCAGCTGCTATTCTCTTTTTTATAACATTGAGAATACCCGGCATTTTTTCATCGGGTGTTTTACGATCATCCCATGGTGCCAGTGTACAAAATAGGGTACCGTTGTTTGAATTACTTCCGCCATTTAGAATATTCAATCCTGATAAGGCGGCATAATGAATTACGCCCGGCACCGAATCCATTACCTTCATTATTTTTTGCATTACCTCAATGGATTGCGTTGTAGAAGAGGCTTCTGGTAATTGATAGGTAACATATAAACGTCCATCATCTTCGGGAGGAATAAAGCCTGATGGCTTTGCCTTAAACATATATATCGCGGCAAAGCAAATGCAAACCAATAGAATGATAATGTACTTTGCTCCTTTGATGCTGCGTTTTACACCATTAGAATATTTTACTGTAACACGTTCGAACCAGCTATTAAAGCGGTAGAAAAATTTGCCGAACCATTTTGATTCTTTGTTGATATGTGATGGCCTCAATAATAAAGTACACAATGCCGGTGTTAATGATAACGCGATGAATGCAGAAAGCATTACTGATATGGCGATCGTGATGGCAAATTGTTGATATAGTCTTCCAACAATTCCCGGGATGAAGCCTACAGGAACGAATACTGCAGCAAGTATCAATGCAATAGCAACTACTGGAGCTGATATTTCTTTCATTGCTTCGTATGTCGCTTCCTTTGGTGACATATGTTTCTCATCTATATAATGTTGCACGGCTTCCACTACAATGATCGCATCATCTACCACAATACCAATGGCCAACACAAAACCAAATAAAGTTAAAGTGTTAACTGTAAATCCTAAAGGAATGAAAAAGCAAAATGATGCTAATATTGATACAGGAATAGCCAACACCGGAATTAATGTAGAGCGCCAGTTTTGTAAGAACAGAAATACAACAATGGTTACTAAGCCCAATGCTTGTAACAATGTTATGATTACTTCCCTGATAGAAACTTTTATAATAGTAACCGATTCAAAAGGAACTTTATAATCTACGTCAGCAGGAAAAGATTTTTTTAATTCTTCTAATTCTTTATATACGTTATCTGCAGTTTGTAAAGCATTGCTACCGGGTGTTTGGTAGATCATCAGGTAAGATGCACGTTTACCATCAACAAAAGAATTGCTGGAAAACGTAAATTTCCCCAACTCAACTCTTGCCACATCTTTTAAGTAAACAAATTCTCCTGTCGATGGAATTGTTTTTACAACTACGCTGTCATATTGAGAAGCTTTATTTAGTTGTCCGTTTACAAGAATGCCTATTTCTGATGTTTGCGTTGCTAATTGTGGTGATGATCCTACAGAACCTGCCGCTACCTGCACGTTTTGCGCATTTAAAGCTGCAATAACATCTTTGGGTGTTAAGCCGAATGCTGCCATCTTATTAGGATTCATCCATACGCGCATGCTGAAATTATCGGCACGTACGTTAACATCTCCTACGCCCGGAACACGGAGCAATGCATCTTCAATAAATACATTCGTATAGTTATCAAGAAAAGTAATGTTATGCGTTGCTTTAGGAGAATAGATCGCTACCAACATTAGCATACTCGGATTACGTGCACGAACTGTTAATCCAAGTTTGCTTACAACTGAGGGTAATTCAGGAGAAGCGATACCAAGTCTGTTTTGAACATTTAGTGCCGCTATTTTTACATTGGTACCAATTTTAAAAGTAACACTAACATTCATTGAGCCCGTGTTAGTATTCGTGCTCTGCATGTACTCCATACCAGGCGTACCATTTACTTGTTCTTCAATAGGAATGGCAACCGTTTGTTCTACAGTCTGCGCATCCGCACCGGTATATGATCCTGATACAGAAACAGATGGAGGTGTGATATTAGGATATTGATCAACCGCAAGGTTAAACAAACAAATAGTTCCCGATATCATTAATACAATTGATATAACGATAGCGGTTACCGGTCTTTTAATAAATGTATTCGCTATCATTTTTGATCTTGTTCATCTGATTTATGTAGGTCCCTGGATTTTTGTATCTCGTATTCTAATTCCGCATCAATATCTTGCGCTTCAACTTTTTTCGCTTTCTCCATTAACTCATCGTGATGTTCTATCAACCAGTCTAATTGTTTTTTACCGTATGATAAACGTGTAATTACAACAAATAAAACAGGGACAATAAATATAGCCAAGGTTGATGCTGCTAACATACCACCTAATACAGTATATCCAATTGTTCTTCTTGCAACGGCACCTGCACCTGTTGCTAAAACAAGTGGTAATACACCAAGGATGAAAGCCATCGACGTCATAACGATTGGGCGTAGACGAAGACTAACCGCTTCTAAAGTAGATTTGATCAATTCTTCTCCACGATCAACACGCACTTTTGCAAACTCTACTATCAGGATGGCATTTTTTGCCGCCAGTCCTATCAATGTTATCAAACCAATTTGTGCGTAAACGTTATTGGTTAATTTAGGTAAGAATATTAAAGTAAAGATCGCGCCGAATGCACCAATTGGTACAGCTAGTAATACGGAGAACGGGACAGACCAGCTCTCATATAATGCTGCAAGGAAAAGGAACACGAATGTGATGGAGAAGATAAAAATATATGTTGTAGCAGATCCTGCCTTTATCTCTTCATAACTTAATCCTGAAAATTCATACGCGTATCCTTGTGGCAAAACTTTTGCCGCTACATCTTTTAATGCATCGATCGTTTCAGCACTGCTGTATCCCGCAGGAGAAGCACCATCTATTTCTGCAGAACGGAAAATATTAAAATGAGAAATTAATGGTGCGGTTTCTGTTGGCTTGTAACTGATCAATGTTCCAAGTGGTAACATTTGTCCGGCGGAATTACGTACATAATATCTATCCATATCAGATATCATACTACGGAAAACAGTATCAGCCTGAACCACAACATGGAACGTACGGTTATAAGTTGTAAAATCATTGATGTACAGACTTCCCATAAATGCCTGGATAGTTGTAAATACATCACCGATATCAACCCCTAATTTTTCACATTTATCACGATCTACTGTAAGATTATAACTTGGCGTTTGCGCAGTATAAAAACTATACGCGCCTGAAATGGCCGGGTTTTTATTTGCCTCTGTAACAAATTTGTTCACTACTTTTTCGAACGCATGTACATCATCGTTAGTGTTACGTTGTTCTATCTGAAAATTAAAACCAACAGTTGCGCCAATACCCGGAATAGGCGAAGGTTGTATTACTTCTATATTGGCATTATTTATTCCTGCGTCCTTAATGCGTTGTTGCATCACGCCAATAATGCCCGGGACTTGCTGATCTGATGTGTTACGCTCATCCCATGGTTTTAACTGAACATATACGGTGCCGCAATTTGAATTCGTTGCGTTGTTGATCACGTTCAATCCTGATAGTGCCGCGTAATGTCCAACACCTGGAGTGGCTGCTACCACTTTCATCAATCTTGTCATTACATCAACAGATTGTGAGGTAGAAGATGCGGGCGGTAATTGGAACGTAACGTATAAGTTTCCATCATCTTCCGAAGGAATAAATCCTGATGGTTTATTCTTGAATAAAAATAATGCAGCAACGCAAATACAGATCAATAAGATGATGACATACTTTGATGCGCTGATACTTTTCTTTACACCATTGGTATATTTATCTGTAACACGTTGAAACCATGCATTGAATTTAAAGAACAATTTATTGATGCCTTTTGCATTGTCTTTAATTTTTGTCGGTCTTAGTAACAGGCTACATAAAGCCGGTGTTAATGATAGTGCGATGAACGCAGAGATCATTACAGAAATAGCGATCGTTATTGCAAACTGCTGGTAGAGTCTACCAACAATTCCCGGAATAAATCCTACAGGAACGAATACAGCAGCTAATATTAAAGCGATAGCTACAACCGGCGCCGATATGTCTTTCATCGCCAGATATGTTGCTTCTTTTGGCGACATACCTTGTTCATCAATATAATGTTGCACTGCTTCTACTACAATGATGGCATCATCCACCACAATACCAATGGCCAATACAAAACCAAACATGGTTAATGTATTGATGGTGAATCCTAATGGAATGAAGAAACAGAATGTACCAAAAATTGATACAGGAATAGCAAGTACGGGAATTAATGTTGATCGCCAGTTTTGAAGAAATAAGAATACAACGATCGCCACTAATCCTAGTGTCATCAATAAAGTATTCACAACATCTGTCATCGAAACTTTTACAACAGTAACAGATTCAAATGGAACTTTATATTCTACATCCGCAGGAAAAAATTGTTTTAATTGTGCCAGCTCTTTGTAAATACCATTGGCTGTTTCCAGTGCGTTACTTCCCGGAGCCTGGTAAATTAATAAATAAGATGCACGGTTTCCATCAACAAAAGAATTACTTGAGAAAGTGAATTTTCCTAACTCAACTCTTGCTACATCTTTTAAATAAACTAATTCACCTGTAGTAGGAACTGTCTTTACAACGATGTTTTCAAATTCTGAAACTTTATTCAATCGTCCGTTTACTAAAATGCCTATTTCAAATGTTTGGTCTTTTGGCTGTGGAGGTACACCTGCTGAACCAGCGGCTACCTGTACGTTTTGTGCGTTTAATGCCGTGATGATATCCTGCGGTGTTATGCTGTATGCAGCCATTTTGTCGGGATTCATCCAAACGCGCATACTGAAATCATCCGTAAAACGGTTGATACTACCTACACCGGGTACACGCAATAATGCATCCTGTACAAAAATGTTTGTATAGTTATCTAAGAAGGTAATATTATGTGTTCCTTTTGGCGCATATATCGCCACCATCATCAACATACTTGGGTTCAATGCGCGAACAGTTAATCCCAAACGACTTGCTACAGAAGGTACCAAAGGTGTTGCAATGCTCACACGATTTTGAACATCTAATGCGGCAACATCAATATCAGTACCGATATCAAATGTTACGTTCATCGACATCAAACCATTATTGGTACTATTGCTTTGCATGTATTCCATGCCCGGCGTACCATTCACTTGTTCTTCAATTGGAGTGGCAACCGTTTGTTCTACCGTTTGTGCATCCGCACCGGTAAACTGTCCGTTAACCTGCACAATCGGCGGAGTGATATCAGGATATTGATCTATCGGTAAATTAAGGATACAAATAGCACCTGTAACCACTAATACTATAGAGATAACAATAGCTGTTACGGGCCTTTTAATAAATGTATTCGCGATCATGTAATGTCTGTTGTTTCCTTAATTATTTTTATTTCCAGCTGATGTTGGTGTTGTGTTGTTGGAGCCATCTTTTCCATTGCCCGGATGTTTACTGCCAACAGCTATTGGAGAACCGTCATGTACAGCTTGTACGCCATCAATGATAACTTTGTCTCCAACATTAATTCCTGATAGTATCACAATGTTTGCACCGATAGTTCTGCCAACCATTACTTTTTGTTGTATGGCACGAAGTCTTACACCTGCATTTGCCGTATCCACAGCTTTTGTTGGATCGCTAGGAGCATTGCCCGTTGTATCTTTTGCGAGGTATACAAAGTATTCACCCATTTGTTCTACAATTGATTTGCCCGGTATAACCATTTGTGGTGCCGTGTTTTGATTGTGCACACGAACAATGCAACTCATACCGTCTTTCAAAATATTTTTCGAGTTAGGAAATACTAACCTTACTCTGATTGTTCCTGTTTGAGGATCAACAGCGCGATCGATAACTGAAATTTTTCCTGTGTATGGATAGATTGAATTATTAGGAAGAATAATGCTAAACAATGAATCACCAGGTTGCTCGTTAGTATTTTGAATTTTTTCAAAATCTGACAGTTGTTTTTCACTGATCAAAAAATCAACGGCGATAGGATTGTTGGTAGAGATCGTGTTTAATATTGTTTGTCCGACTGTTACAACGTTACCTATTTTTACCTGACTGAATCCGATCGTTCCATCAAACGGTGCATAAATAGTAGAGAATGATAAATTTGTCTTTGCAGTCTTTAATGCTTCTTCAGATGATTGCACCTGGTTCTTAGAATTTTGTAAAGTGATAATGGCATGATCATACACTTGTTTTGCAACAGCATTCTGACTATTCAGATATTCATAACGATCAGCATCTTCCTGCGATTGTTTTAATGTGCCTTCCTGAACTTTTAAATTAGCGACTGCAGCATCATAACTTTGTTGGTAAAGACTTCTGTCAATATCATATAGTTTTTGACCTTTTTTTACAAACGTTCCTTCAGTAAAATATATTCCGGTAATATATCCCTGCACTTGTGGTAATAAGCTTACCTGGCTCAATGCCTCGGTAGTAGCAGGATAATTATCATAATACGAAACGGGCTGTGCTTCTACCGTGTATAAGTTAACAGGTGCAGGAGGATTTGGTGGTGGTTGCTTTTGGCTGCAAGAAAAAAGAGCCACACAACTCATCATCACCATACTTACGATTACTCTATTCATAAGAGAATTTTATTTTACGTTTAAATTTTAATTCGGTTAATAAGAAATAACACCCATTGCTTTTTCAAGATCTATTTTGCTTGATAGCACTTGCGATAAAGCATTGATATAGCCGATCTCAGATGATATTAAATTCGATTCTGCAGTGATCACATTTAAGTATGCAACAATACCTTGTTTGTATTGCAGAGCCACTACATTATATGTTCTTTTTGCAAGGGTTACATTATCTCTCAAAATATTTGCATTGTACAGATTACCTTTATAATTTGCTAACGCAGACGTGTACTCGGAGTATATCTGAGATTTTAAATTAACACCACTCAAATCAATTAACTGGCCTTCTAACTTAGCTCTACGAAGGTTTTGAACCCTTGCAAATCCCGTGAATATGGGAATGTTAAGCGATAGTCCGATAAAAGAATTAGGATAGGCATTATTAAAAAGCTGAGAAAATTCGTTATTCTCAAATTCATAATTATAATTATAAAAACCTGATAAGGTTGGTAAGAAAGCAAAGCGATAATAGTTTATTGACTGCTGCTGAATATCCCTGGCTGTTTTAAGTTGCTGCATTTCTATACGTTGTTCATACTTTAATTGTTGAGCGGTATCGAAAGCAATATCATTTACCATTTGAGCCGTATCATAACTTACATTGAATTGTTTTTCGGGAGGATATCCCATCAATTGTTTAAGATTGGCATAATTGGGCGTAACATTTTCTGTTGCTTGTTTTAATTGTGCTTTTGAATTGTTAAGCGTGATGGCCGCTTCTTCATAATCTGTTTCATCAACAATACCACCTACGTATTGATGGTAAGCATCTAAGTAGTTTCTGGAAAGTCTTACAGTATCTTCTTGCAAAACATTGATCTCTTGCAAGGTGAGTAATAAATTATAAAACGATTTACTTACTTCTGATACCAAAAATATTTTAGTGCTGTCGGTAATTTGTTCTGCTTGTTTTATGTACAATGGAGCAGCATGGGCGGCATATAAAAGTGCAGGATTGAATATTGTTTGCGTAACGCCAATTCCGGGGATAGCTGTATTTACTACACCTGTTTTTTGTGGCGTAGGTGTTCCGCCATTATTTACAAAGCCTGTAGGAAGCTGAATATAATGTGTCAGATTTCCTGTAACGCCAACTTGCGGCAACCATCCTGATAAATTGATGGCATTTGTTGCGTGGGCAATAGAGACATTAATAACTGCTTGTTGCAATGCAGGCTGATTTTTTAAAGCATAATCGATACACTGCTTAAGTGTAAAAGATTGAGTGCTGTCATTGGTATTTTGCGAATAGCTATTGGATGATACACAACAGCATATAAATAATAAAAGAGGAGCGATCCTTTTTATACCTGAATGTTTTATACTTTTTACTACGTTAAACTGCATTGGTACTACTTTGGTAATGAATGTCAAAAATAACACCATTATTTTTTGCAGCTAATATATATACATGAGCGGTAGTTATTAAAAGGTTAAGGAACAGTGCTTTTATATAGAAATAGGCGCTATAAATATGTAAATGAGCATCAGAAGTTTGTATTTTTTATCTTTTCTTTGTAAAAAGATAGTTAGATGAATCCACTAGTAGGAATAATAATGGGCAGCGAAAGCGACCTTGAAATAATGAAAGGTGCGGCAGAAATGCTTCGTCAATTTGATGTAGAACCTGAATTGACAATAGTTTCGGCTCATCGTACGCCAGATCGCCTGAGAGAATACGCTACAACAGCAAAAGCAAGAGGTATTAAAGTTATTATTGCCGGTGCGGGTGGCGCGGCTCATTTACCGGGTATGGTGGCTGCTCAAACCATTTTGCCAGTAATTGGCGTACCGGTAAAATCATCTAATTCTATTGATGGGTGGGATTCGATCCTGTCTATTTTACAAATGCCCTATGGTGTACCAGTGGCAACGGTAGCTATGAATGCGGCAAAAAATGCCGGTATTTTAGCTGCGCAAATATTGGCTTTACACGATACAACTATCGCGGGAAAACTGGAAGCATATAAAGAATACATTGATGATATTGTGATGGAAAGTGTTAAGAATGTGAAGACACTTGGCTTTAGGAATGAGTTTGATAAGTAGAAAGAAAACCTCTCTAAATCTCCCCTGAAGGGGAGACTTGCCCATGCTCAGGGCTATGATTAATTATTTAAGCTGCTCGTTTTTTTGCAGAGATTTATGTTTTGTCATGCTGAGGTACGAAGCATCTTATTTATAATTAATGGGATGATGGTTGTGAATTAGATTCTTCGCTTCGCTCAGAATGATAAAAGCGAGAAGAAAATTATTTCTCTGTTAGAATTCCGAACTGCTGTTCAAGCGATAACGAATTTTCATACAAAGCCTTTATAAAATCTTTTCCCTGATGTGCATAGTAGGGAAGTACACTGTCAATTCTTTCCTGCAGATTATTATGAGGAAATAAAGCAGTCTTTATTTTATGCAACTGGCGCTGTTGTGTTTGAAATTTTCTCTTTTCTGCACGCAGCATTTTCTTTTCTAATGCTTCTAATTTTTTTATTGTTTGGAGATGAAGTGATTGAACGTGTTGGTTCAATGTAGTATCAATGGGTGCTACAACAGATTTGATATCTTTATAAATAGCACAGATATTTTTCTTTTCCTGCTCCAATGTTAAGCGTTGATCAGTATCGCGTTTTACCAATACATTTAAAAGGTCTATTTCTTTTTTAAATAGATCGATAGGAGTAAACTGTAATTTTTCAGCCAACGCCTTTATTTCTTTACTGATCACCATAAAAGAATTACGAACGATCAGCATCGGATAAGGAACATTCACTGCTTCAAATACTTTCTTTAATTCCAGCCAATAAGCAATTTCGCCACCTCCTCCAATAAAAGCAACATTCGGTAAAATGAATTCCTGGAAAACAGGCCGCAATATTACATTCGGACTAAATCTTTCAGGATGTTCGTTCAGTTCTTTTATAATGTCTGCTTCAGAAAGCTTCAATTGAAAATTGAGAATTGAATATTGAGCATTGTGCATTTCAATTCGTTCACGTTTATCGTCCTTCAAATAGAAGATATTCAACTCTCTTCCACTTGCCTGCACTTTATATTCAGAGGGGAATGCAGCAACTGTTTCTGCTACTGCTTTGTGAGAGAATTCTGTTTTTAATTCTTTTTCAATTATGGGAATAAAACTTCTTTTAAGATCTGGATTATCAGGTAATAATATGATCAATCCATATTCAACAAACAACTCATTTACTAATTTGAAAGTTGCCTGTTCGATGGTTGTTCCATCTGTGTAAAAAGCTTTCATCAGATCAATGATCTCTTTGCCAAAAGGATAGATCAACAACTGCCCTTCTATTCGTTGAATTAATTCGATCAAAGCTTTATCAACTTTCATTCTTCCAACGGCGCCTGTCTGATTGGTTTTCCATTCAAATTTTTCTCCATCGATATAGATGTGCCCTAACTCATCTAGGTCAGCATCTTCGCTGCCCATATAATAAATAGGAACAAACTTGTTAGAAGGTAATTGTGTTTGTAAAGTCTCCGCCAATTTTATAGCGTGTAGTATCTTATAAATAAAGTACATCGGCCCTGTAAAAATATTAGGCTGATGTGCAGTAGTAATTGTGAATGTATCTGTATTGCTTAATTGTTGGATGTTTAATTGTTGTTTTGAAGTAAGCTTGATATTGCTGTATTGCTTAGTCAGAACATCTACTAATAATTTCCTGTCGGTATTGATCTTTTTTCTTTGTTGGATGGCAGCCTTAACGTCGTCTATAGAAACTACGTGCTGATAAAATGGCTTTAAGCCCGCATCTCCCGAAATGTAGTCTGCTACTGTTTTTGAGAAGTAGCCTGTTTTTACATAATCAATAAATTCAGCCGAAAGAACCATTAAATAATTTGAAAATTTTAAATAATCAATTGCTCAATAAAATTTTTCCAACAATTAAACTAATAAACAATTAAACCATTAAACAACTTCACCCTCAATATCATAATCGTAAGCTTTTGTAATTTTTACATTTACAAATTCGCCAACGGTTAATTTCTTTTTGCTTTGGATGATCACTTCATTATCTACTTCCACACTGTCAAATTCTGTTCTGCCCAAATAACGTCCTGCTTCTTTTTTATCTATCAATACTTTAAAAGTCTTGCCCACTTTTTCCTGGTTCTTTTCTAAGCTGATCTCTTGTTGCACTTCCATTATTTCCTGCGCGCGTTCTTCTTTTTCTTCTGCGGAAATATCGTCTACCATATCATGCGCACTTGTATTTTCTTCATGGCTGTAAGTAAAAATACCAACTCTGTCGAAACGCATTTTTTGTAAGAATGTTTTTAGTTCCTCCACATCATCTCTTGTCTCGCCTGGAAAACCAGCGATCAATGTGGTACGTAAACAAATATCAGGAATTTTATTTCTTATCTCACCCACCAGTTCTTCCGCTGCGTATAGGTGGCGCCAATTATAAAATGGTTCTATGTCTTGCATTAATACTGATTACTTAGCCAAAATTAAAGGATTTATTGTTTTATAATAGCCGATAACGATTATATATTAAACCTGTGATTTTAGTTACCTTTGCATCCATTATTTATGAAGACAAAATCATTACATAAAGACAAGGTAAATATTATAACCCTCGGGTGCAGTAAAAACATGGTGGATAGCGAGGTTTTAAGCGGTCAGCTATTAGCCAATGACATTGATACAGTGCACGAAAGCGGTAAAAAAGATCACAATATTGTGATCGTAAATACCTGTGGATTTATTGAAAAAGCAAAGGAAGAAAGTATCAATACTATTTTGGATCAGGTAGAATTGAAACGCAGGGGTAAATTGGATAAAGTATACGTTACAGGATGTCTGAGCGAACGCTATAAAAATAACCTGGAAGCAGAAATTCCTGAAGTAGATGCCTACTTTGGAACGATGGAACTGCCAATGATCTTAAAACGATTTGATGCTGATTATAAAGCTGATCTGATTGGTGAAAGATTATTGATTACACCGCAACATTATGCTTACATGAAAATAAGCGAAGGTTGTAATCGCACTTGTTCTTTCTGCGCTATTCCTTTGATGCGCGGACAACATGTTAGTCGTACAATTGAATCATTGGTAGATGAAGCGAAACGCTTGGTAGATCGCGGTGTGAAAGAAGTAATGCTGATTGCTCAAGAATTGACTTATTATGGTTTAGATATTTATAAAAAGAGAGAACTTCCTAAATTATTACATGCATT
>Ga0207027_1109_pt1 | contig 14718 bp, 13 predicted proteins | sample Alteio_BWMinCont_43_FD_153280 | JGI IMG/M metagenome (GOLD analysis project Ga0207027, IMG submission 153280) | Enriched cells from forest soil in Barre Woods Harvard Forest LTER site, Petersham, Massachusetts, United States -... | ecosystem: Environmental > Terrestrial > Soil > Temperate forest >... | reverse complement strand
GGGTTCTTTGAACCTGGGCCTTATTTTATAATGAATTGTCTTTAAGTAGTTTTGCATAGGACGTTATGAAATTATTTCTTGGGGTTCTTTGAACCTGGGCTTTATATTATAATGAATTGTCTTTAAGTAGTTTTGCATAGGACGTTATGAAATTATTTCTTGGAGTTCTTTGAACCTGGGCTTTATATTATAATGAATTGTCTTTAAGTAGTTTTTCGCGGGGATGTTATGTATGTGTTCTTTACATAGCTACACAAAAAATATTCATGAAGACAAGAATACAAATATGTTAAAAAATAATTGCGGCGTAAGTTCAATGTGGCGCGTGTCAACTTTGCGCCTGTCCAAATATCTACGTCACTCAAATATATAAATAATTTTGCGTGAATCTCATAATACAACAATCAATATAAAACATTTGTCTCCCATATGTAAAATTATATATGGTTCTAATAATTATAATGCCGTGCAATTGTGGAGGACAAAGACAAGCAGCGTTCGCTGTTGAAACTCATTTATTTCAAAAGAAACATCGTAAACACAAAAAAAAAGAGACTAAGCATAAATCTCACAAACATAAATCACACAAGAAATCCCATAGACGTCATTGAAAAGCATAGCTTTCTCACGTAGTGAGGCAAACTTTGTTTGCGTGATGTGAAACATCACAAGCCGGAGGCTTTCGACATCATTGAAAAGCGTAGCTTTCTCACGTAGTGAGGCAAACTTTGTTTGCGTGATGTGAAACATCACAAGCCGGAGGCTTTCGACATCATTGAAAAGCATAGCTTTCTCACGTAGTGAGGCAAACTTTGTTTGCGTGATGTGAAACATCACAAGCCGGAGGCTTTCGACATCATTGAAAAGCATAGCTTTCGATCTCATTAACCGCCGCTAAGATCTATCTTATAAAGTATATACGGTAATCCAAATTTATTTTTCTTATGTTCCTTACTTTTAACAACAATATCAAAATTAGGTATCAGTAATATATTATTTTGCCAGTCATATACATGTTCTTTGCATATACATATTTTCGTGTTAGTTACATTTATTTCTATAATGTATTTGTAGTAGTATAATTTTTCAGATCTTGGTGCATCGTCTCTTCTGATTTTTTTGTGAGGATGTTCGTCATGATAGATGTCATCATAGAGATATTCATTTGGGATAAGACTTGTGATAATTATTTTGTTATAATTTATAATCTTGTGTTTCTTGATGATTGAAATGAATTCGCGTTCTTTGAGTAAGTAGTCAACATTTGTGAAGCCGGCGTACAAAGTTATAGATTCTATTGTTTTGAATTGGTAGTTTGGTATTTTGGATAATGCAGATAGTTTTTTTTTGTATTTTTCGATGTTAGTTATTTCTAATCCTATACCGATGTTTGCTATCTGTTGTGCATAATTTTTGAGGTTGTCTTGGGTTATGAGTTCTCTGAATGACGATATTGGAGTTAAATCAAGTTGGAATATATTTTGATGTGATTCATTTTGTAGAATTTCGAAGATTTGAGTTGGGACGGAGTATGCATCTAGTTTGTTGAGTAGATATATCATACGTTTATAATAGTGAGTTAGGATCTTGAAGTCATTGAGAACCGGGCTGTCAAAATTCTGTTTGTTTTTAGGATAAATTTCTTGTTGCTTGTAAAGTACATTATTTGTGATTATGTGGTAATCTTGAAAAAATAATTTCATTTTAATGACATGGACGTCTTTGTAGATTATTTGTTTATCTGTGATGATGTAATATGAGTTTGGAAGAATAATGTATTCTTTTTCGTCTAGCGTGGTTGTAATTTTATTTGTCTTATCATGTAGTTTGAGTTTGGTTCTTATTTTTTTATAGCGAAATTTGTCTGGTATTTGGATTACGAATAATAGTTGAGTTTCGTTTTTGCTGGTGTGAGAGAACTGATATGCGGTTGAGATGCTTGTTGACGCCGATTGAAATGTTGGGAAGAATAATACATCACCGATTTGCTGGTTGAATGTTAAACGATGTTCTCCTCTGAATAATATTATTGTATTAGTTGAGATGTTGTTATTGATGATTTTTGAAAGTCTGTTGATATAATAGATTATGAAATCGCGTAGTTCGTCTTTGTTTATCACATTAAGAGATTCTAGATAATGTTTCTTAATTTTGATGGGTTTTTTGCGTAAGAATAGATTTACTAAGTTATAGAAATTTAGATATTTGTTATCATATTCCGGATTTTGCCATAAACTTATTATTTCATGATGAGTATGGTTTTTGAATCCTCCTGATTGAGTTTCTTTATATATTGGAATGTAGTTGTTATTATTTTTATATTCGATGGTATAGTATTCTTCCATCATCAGTCTATATATTATGTTCTTGATAAAAAATTATGTTATGAGATTGAGAATATGATGTGTTAGTAGTGATGGTGGATATTAAGAAATATTATAATGATGAGTTGTTGATAAGGATGATAATGAACTAAAATGTTAAGCTTATGCCAAAAAAATTGATTTTTATGACTATTCGAGTTCCTATACTAGATCACTATAAGAACTTTGACATTCATTAATGGCCAACGTCAAAATCACACTCTATATCGAAGCATCTGTGAATACGAATGATTTTGTTGAGTATTGGGATGCAATCGCGAAATTTTATCGAATCTATGAAAATGACATCGTAGAATCTTTGATATGGTCTGATGAAATTACGTCTCCAAGCTGGGAGGATCTTCAACACGCCAACAAGCATAAATATATAAATAAATATATAAATCAATATGCGTTCCCATCTCTCATTTCTAAACATGTGCTTGACAACAACATCAAAAATAAAATCGTCATCTTCAGTACCGGAACTACGCCGTACCATTTGATAGCCGCAGCAAGATATATTATGGGAGATTACTTTGTTGCAAAAATTTGTCATCAGATTACTTCAAAATCAATTCCAGATATTAGTATCATAAACTTATTTCATGCAGGTAATAACACATATGTGGCTTTTCTTGATTATATGTTTGAATATGTTGCTATGAAGCGTATTTGTCATTCACTAATTCATGTATTGAACACGGTTCACATTGATGAAAATTATGAAGAGAAGTTTGATGTGATTGAATCGTTGTTGAACAGAATACTAATTACTGAATTTGAAAATGAGTGTAGATTAAATCTGATACAGTCTTATTGGTTTATGTTTACAAATTTGATATTGGTTATGAAGAAGCGTCTTGTTGAAGAACAAGAGATACGAAATTTGAATCGTTATAGTTTGATGTTGACAATTCGTAACTTTTTGAAAGATGGACTGTTGGACAAAGCCATTGCGATGTATAATGTAATTGACAGTACCGATGATAATGGATTACTTACAAATAGATACATTGATGCAAAAGTTAAGCATCTAATTTCTGTTTGTTCCGGAATAAAACATTTTGCATCTACTGTCCGTGGATATGATGATATAATTCGATTTGCTGATGAAAATATTGCCGAAGTTAGAACCGCTGTTGTTGAAATTAAAGAATCTGAAACAAATTATCCATATGAATGTCCAATTATGATGACAAATGGTGTAGCCCAAATTATGGTAATTGAACCCGAGCATCCTATATTCGAACAACCTGATAACCAAATACTTGGTGCTATTTTAGAACATCCGTTAAGCATTGTAAATTATCCGGATGTAGTTGCTAAAATAAAAAATTCTATTAGTCAATGCATCAGTGCTGACATAACACAGTTGAACATAAATCCATTCACAAGACAGAAATTGTTGGGAATGATACCATTAGGATTATCTCAAAAAGATATCGAACATGGTAATCTCACGATAGAAGCTATGTTTACATCAAAGATTGATAATAGATACATCCATCTATATTTTGTAGTCATTTGGTATCTAATAAACCGTGGAGACTTTGAATTTCTAAATGATATAAAAAGCCAAGTGAAAGAACACATGATGTTCAGACTAATAAACTATAATTCATTGGGATCTATATGTCGTCTAAATTATGTCCCCCATGATATTACAATGTGGTATTGTGTGAATTTGATAGGTATTGGATCTTTGGGTCGGACTCTTGCTAAATATCATTCATTTGACTTAATTACGATGTTTGATATTGTTAAAGAATTTGGTTATCCGGTTAGTGATCATGCTACTAAACATGTTGATCGATTGAGAGTATTATTATCCATGTTAGAAATTTATAATATGAATATGTTTGATTTTAGATGCAGAATAAAATGTTTGATTATGTGTGGAATTCGAACTAATGTTAAATTACCGAATAAAACTAGTGTTGGTGATGCTTTTAGTAGTTGGATACCGGTTGATGGATTAGCATCTGAGCAGCAGGTTAGTGAGATTCTTGATACATTTCCATCTTATTACAAAAAACTGTATGTTGATGAATTAGTTGGCTTGGCATCAAAGATTGACATGGCTTCAAATGTTTATTATTTGGTTCTTCCAACTGATTGGATTCCGAATGTGACGTGTTTACGTTTATCAATACGCAGATTTTCTGTTCATACCTATGGTGAGTATTGTATTTGTCCGGCAACTTTCAGGCCATATTATAACATAACATATTTGCGTGAGTATTTTGATACAATTACTGGATCTGAAATGTACTTTGAATACTTTATGAAATACAATGCGTTTCCAAGCTCTGAATCGTTGCTAATGTGTTGTTTATACAAATATATGGGTTCACATGTTCTTCCTTCAGACATTAAAGAATGGACTGACTATATTGTCAGAATTCATGAACCAATTATAAAATTGATTGACGATAAGAATATGTCCTATGATGATGTCAAACAAATATATAAAGCATCCGATGTACTGTCAATAAGAATAGTATTAGAAGACGAGTATTTAGAAAGTATCGTTTCAGATAAACTATCGAAATTCGAACACAAGTATTTGGATAGTATTTCATGAAGCACGCCCTTAAAAAATTGATTTTTATATGTAATGTCATAAAGAACTAAGCTACAATAATGGAGAACAATATTACGTTGTACATCGATATCTCCGGTTCAGTCTCTAATTTCCTTGAGTACTGGAAGCAGGTTAGTGAATTCTATGCAAAAAACGTTGATAACATTAAAACCATTTGGGGCTGGTCAAATAAAATAACATCTATTGATAAAGCTATGATGACTAGTATCATTTCTAAAAAAGTAGGATCCGGAGGCACGATGCCGCAACTCATCGCTAGCAACATGGTTGAAAATTCAAATATTGTTATCTTCACAGATGGCCAAGTCGCTGATGCCGATGTAGCCGAAGTTGATCGCTTACTTGAACACAAAGAAATAAATAATGTCACTTGCTATGTAATTTCAACTAGTGAACCTAATTTAAGTGTCACTTGTCCATTCACGCGCAATAACACATCTATTGTGTACTACAAGAAAAATACCGATCTAACATTCAGAACTCAATCAAATGCCGCAATAGACTATACGCTAATACATGAATTAGACACGATATCCATCTCAGATTTTACAGACAAATACGAAAAAATAGAATCTCTCCTAATCGCACGTAACATGGGCAAAACCGGAGATCCCGCAACCAAAGAATTATTACTCACAATGAAACAAAATCTAGTCACAGAACTTAAAAATCGCAATACTGGTGACTTTGGTATTCGCATTCGTACTGCACTACAAGAAAATTCAATAGAAACCGCAATCAAAGCCGCAAAAGAAATGACTGACGCTTATTTTTCATCTGACATTGGAATGGAAATCGAAAAGAAAGTCAACTATCTAATATCTCTATGTGGTGATCTTAGAGGCAAATACACAATTGATGGCATTCGTTCTAACCATCTAGCACGCGCTGAACCCATGAAAATTGAAACAAATAGTATTACCGAAATTGAAACACAAAACCTAACTGATATACCTATCGAATGTCCTATCATGATGGATACCGATGTCGCTCAAATTATGATTCTAATCCCCGATGAACCGGTTTTAGCAAACTTAGATAAATATATCGTTGATGACATAACTAACTGTCCTCTTCGCATTCTAAACTATCCTATCGTAATTACTAAACTAAAAAAATCTATAAGTAACTACATTGGAACAAGAATGGGCAACCTAAGCACTAATCCATTCACAAACCAAAGAATCTTAGGCACGATACCATTGGGAAAATGTCAACAACATGTCGATTGTGGCAACTATACTATATCACGTTTATTCTCGTCCGGTAAAATCTTAGGAAATATCCAATTATATTATGTCGTGCTATGGTATCTGATAAACAACGGTGAATTCGAATTCCTAAATGATATCAAAGAACAATCCAAAGAACATATGTTATACAGACTGACACATTCAACAACAACCGCGTCTCTATGTGGGCTGCCGCAATTCGTACTTACAAAAATTCCTACAGATATCGCTATGTGGTACTGTATCAATTCTTGCTTACTAAATCAACCTACAGATCGTGATACCGTAAGATTCCATATGTTCAACCTAAATGTCATGATTGATGTTATGAAAGAATACGATTATCCTATCAGTAGTGCCGCGCTAAAACAAATAAATCGTCTGAAGGTGTTGTTATCAATGTTATCCATTGTCAAACGTAACGAACATGATTTTAGATGCCGTATTCGATGCTTAACTCAAAAAGGTATCAATGTTGATAAAGATCTAGTATCTGAGAAATTAGTTGGTGCTGTTGAAATAGTAAGTTATGTTCCTCTTGATGGAAAGGCGTCTGATGAACAAATTACTGAAATTATAAACTCATTCCCAACGTTCTACAAGAAATTATCTGTTGACGAACTAATAGGATTGGCATCTATGGTTGATAGACAAAAATCGGCGTCTGATATAGTACTATCTATCGATTGGATTCCGAACGTTACGAATTATAAAATATGCTGGGAATATGGAATTACTAACTATGATAAAAACCATTTTAGGATATGTGCGGCGACGTTTAGACCATATTATAAGATTGCTAAGGAAGATGGTGTAGAGATATGGCATGAATTTGTTCGTAGAAAATATAATGTTACCGGTAAACTATTCTCTGGACCAAAGCTGTATTTCGCGTACTATGCTAGATTCAAAGAATTCCCGAATTACGATTCATTTCTGTTATACTGTTTCGAACGATGTCATGAAGATAATCTGCCGTTTATGACCGATAAATGGATACAACATGTTATAGATATTTATGAACCAATAAGATTACTCATTACAGAAAGTGAGATGACTTATGAAGATGTGATGATCAGATATAATGCATCGTGTCGTACTGTGGATCGAATGAGAATCGAAAGTGAATGGTTAGCCGAATACTAATTTATTATTATTATTATTATTATTATTATTATTATTATTGTTATTATTATTATTATTGTTCAGAATTATTATTGTTCAGAATTATTTTTGCTACGGACACTCAAGACGTTTGATTATATACTATAATTCTATATAAAACCATACAATCAAATTATAGAAAAATAATTATCTGACTTAACAAATAAGTATTCATGGTGACTAATATTATTATATGGATATTGGGGATGAACGCGTGATGGGGATTTTACGTTTACATATGTAGAGACCATCTCTTAGGGGACGCCATGAATCTAATTCGATATGTTGGATGGTGAAGTCAGTCCAAATTCGTTCATAAAAGTCATCATCTGCTGCACAATCTGCATGCATGTCTCCGATATATATGACAATGTTACCTTTGAAGATATCAAGTGCTGTGAATGCCCATTTGTTTTTATCTGAAGGCCAATTAATAAATAATACATTATAGTTAGAATATTTGCGTACTGCGTCATAACCTGATAAATGTTCTACGTCATAATACGGTGTTTTAGATTGTTTGATATCAGACGCGATTATTTGTAAACCTGATTTATGAAGTAGAAATTCCCAAAATCCGTTGCCTGATCCAATACTTAGAATTTTATATGATTTAATTGTATTGTCTTTGGTACTTTTATAACGTACTGCTTTTTTGATTGTAGAGATGGCACAAACTGATGGTATTGACCATGATAGATATTGTATGAATGTCATTCGTACGTGAACTGCATCTTTTTCTTTGTCGTATACGTTACATTCATTTGCATAGTTTATTATTGTTTGTAGACTTGAAATTATGTCTTCTGGGGTTGATAAGGGACTGATGCATCTTCTAACTGTGTCTTGGATTTCATAGTTTATTGTTTCTTTGTTGATTTTGTGTTTGCGAGGCTTATCGTAGTTAGTGATGGGCTGAGACATATTTTAGTAGATTCTAATATTATAAGATATTTGTTATAGTGTATCAGATATTGTTTTATTTCAATTTTTTGTTATATAATAAGTTGTGATGTAATGTGATGTGATGTGTTATATGGTTATGATTGATGGAGGAGGTGGGATAGGAATAATTTTGCCGAAGTTAGTCATTGTACCGTTATCGTAGACCGTTGTGAACATAATTTTCTTTTGAAATATTTTGTAGTAAGCTGGACCATGTTTGATACCGTTGATTGTTGTGAACATGAATTGGTTTCCGGATGTACTATAGATTTTTTGTTTACCTGTAAGAATACCATCGATTGAAAATGTAACCTTGCCTTTAATTTCGCCTATTGGGTTATATCGTTTACATTTACCGAATGGTTTGCTGTTTATTAGAAAGCCGGTGTAATATAGATGTCCTGTTTCGTAATATACGCTGTAAGTTCCTTCTAATTTGTTGTCGTAGCAATCTATTTCGTAGTGGATTTTATTGGGAGCGTAGTAGACGGTGTATCTGTTATTGATGATGTTTAATGGATTTATTATAATTTTTGTAATGTCGATGTTGAAGCGTTCGTTGTAGAGATTGAATTTTGAGGGATCAGTGTCTTCGATGGATCGTTTCATAACGCTGAATTGTGATTGATATCTTGTTTGAGGTTTGGGAATTTTAAGTTCGATGTTATTTAGAAATTGAGTTATGATGGATGCGTTGGAGCGAGAATATTCTTTGTAGAGCTGCCATATTCCATGTTTGTTACCGTGAACAAAGTCTCCTTTGCATAAGAGTTTGCCGGTAATGTATTGAGTGAATTCTCCGTGTGGGCGATCATTGTACATGTTTATGTATGTAACTACGTTATCTGCAATATTATTTATTATTTGTAAACCTGATAGGAAACCTGCGTTATCGAAATGTAGTTTTGTGTTTGTTGTTTGGGTGCCATTCCAAAGATTCCAATTTGATATGGGGATGCTATCGTGAATAGCACCTTCGTTGAGTACTTGTCCTAATTCGTTATACATTGAACATCTGCCAGAGAATTTGCCGTCTACATAATCTATTATGCATTTTGGTAAACCTGTTTCAGAATATTTTAGGATGAGTTTGTTATCGATGATATTTAGATTTGATATATCTCTTAGAACCCGTAATCCATCCCTTAGATAATATCCAATTTTTAGATACGATTCTATCATTTTATCGATTAGTTCTCCATATGTGACTGATGCCATCATTATCGTATTGTGATTATGGTTATGGTTATGGTTATGGTTATGGTTATGGTTATGGTTATTGATATTTAGTTATTAGCTTATCAGAACGTTGTAATTTCAATTTTTTGATGTATTATAAAAAATTATGGTTTGGGTTTAGGTTTTGGTGTTGTTATGTAAATTTCACTTGGACCGATGAGAGTTCCATTGTCGTAGAATGTTTTGAATATTATTTGTTTATGTTTCATTTTGTAATAGGCGTAACCGTGCTTGATGCCGTTTATTGTGTTGAACATGTAGTGATTACCTGAGAAGGTGTATAGCTTTTGTCTTCCTGTCATGATGCCTTCTGATGTGAATGTGGTTCTGCATCGTTTTTCGCCGGAAGGATTGTAGCGTGTGCATGTTCCTACACGTTTACTGTTGAGAATCTGACCTTCGTAATGTAGTTTTCCGGATTCATGGTAAACACGTTGGGATCCTTCTAATTTGCCTGACTTGTAATCGATTTCTATGTGAATTTTGTCTGGTGCATAGTACACAATATATTTGTTGTTATTTTGAATGTCAGTTGGTTTTATTACCATTGCCGAAGCATTGGTGTCAAAATATTCGTTACAAATGTTGAATTTTATGGGATCTACATCTTCTAGTTTGTTTTTCATGATATTGAATAGAGATTCTGATTCTGATTCTGATTCTTGTGCTTGTGGAACTTGTATTTCGATATCGTCTTTGAACATAATGGGAATGATGTTTTTACTTATCGATAACGGATTTTGTAGATGCCATATTCCTTGTTTTTTGCCGTTGATATATTGGCCTTTACAGAATGAGATTGCGCTGATGAATTGTACGAATGGACCATGTGGGACATCGTTTATCATAGTTATGAATGTTGAAATGTTATCTGTCATGCGTGATATTATTTGTAAACCGTTATACTGGCCTTTGTCGTTGAAATTTAGTTTGCAGTTGACTGTGCTAACGTTATTCCATAAATTCCAAGTTCCGATTGGGGAATTGTCATGTAGATATCCTTCACATGAAATGTGGCCTAGTCTGTTATATATTGTACATTGTCCAACGAATTTATCGTCTATGCAGTCTATTATACATTTTATGGTTCCTGTTTCAATGTATTTTATGACAAATTTGTTGTTATTGACGTTGACTTTGTCGTATTTTATAGTTTTAAGTTTGTCTTTAAGATATTGTCCGATTTCTGAATATAATGATACAGTCTTGTCGATAGTCTCTCCGTGTGATACTTGCATGATGTTTAGTGTAATGTTAGTTGGTTGTTATATGCCTTTTCAGAATATTGTAATTTCAATTTTTTTAGATATAATTCAGAATAAATAATAGTGTTGTGTAGCATAGCATAATAATAAATTTATAGAATTATGAATATAATACATAATCAGAAAAATATGAAAAAATATTTTAAATTTGGATTTTCGTTGTGGAGCTTGATATGTTCAAGTATGTTTGGTTTAGGATATCAAAGTGAATATGATTATAATGATTACTACAATACTACCCATGGAGCAAAATCTGTTCTGATTATAAATGCGGGATTGGTATATAATGGTGTCATTGTCAGATCTAGTTGTGATACTGTGTGCATGAGAAATATGATGTGGTATGATAATCCGAGTGTTAATTTGGTGTTTTTAGAAAGTAGTGATGATGTATTTATGTTTGATGAAGTGTTGAGTGATGTAATTTATGTGGATACTGGCTTTGTTTTGAATGATTCGATTTGTGGTGTTGTACAACCGCTAATTCAAAGTGTATTTGGTGTTGCGTATTTAGCGGGATATAGTGCTACGAATTATGATTATCAAATTATATTCATTAGTCAGAGTCATAATCCGTGTTTATGGGCAGGAATAGCTAATTTTAATTGTGATTACGGATTTTGTACTGTGGTGATTGCCAATGCAAGTGTGAATGTTGTTTCTAGGGAGTTGGGTTATACGATGGGACTAAATAATGCAGGATTAGAAAGCAATGTGTTGGGAGATGAGTCATGTATTATGAGCAGTTATAATAATCCAATACAATTCCATACCCCTCACAAATGGCAAGTTAATTGGATTGATAGTGATTATTGTGTGGTTAATTCGGATTATAATATATCTTATGCGTTGACGTCTTCGTCCTTTGTGCCCTTGAGTGATAATATGTCATTGTTGATTTTTACTGGACCTGTATTTAGTTATTATATTTCATTTAGAACGGCAGCTGGATTGGATTATAATTTGCGGCCAGAATTAAAGTATGTGGTTTATGTTCATCAACAACGAAATAGAGATAGAACTTTGATGATAGCAATGTTGAAACAGTATGATGAATATGAGAATAACCAAGTGCGAGTTTATGTGAATAATATTTATGGTAATTATGCAGATATATTTATTGGTGATTGTATTGAGAATCCCGTTATTTTGAGGTTGGTTAGTGATACGTTTGTTGTTAGTTCGTGTGTTGTCAATGATAATGTGAATGTAACACTGAATGTTTTGAACGATGATTATTATTGTATTCCAAGTTTGTTTGAAATTGGTTATATGTTTGAAGGGACTGAATATGAAGTTGGTAGCGTTATAAGTATTCCGTCACAGACAAGTAAAAATTTAAGCATTATTATTTCTATTCCGGATTTGTTGATTGGGTTTGAGCTGTTGACAGTTTTTATAAACGTAACTGAGTTGGGATTATGTAGATCATATTATGCGAATGTATATATTTATAATTTGTGTGATGTTCCGGCTGATTATAGTTTTACAAGTTCTGGAACTCATACGTTAAGTAGTTCTTCGAGTCATACGGTTTATAATAGTGTAAGTCCATCAATTACAAATAGTAATTCTAAGAGCAGTTCTATAACATACACTAATTCTATAAGTGGTTTCGTAACAAATACTAATTCTATAAGTGGTTCCGTAACAAATACTAATTCTATAAGTGATTCCGTAACAAATACTAATTCTATAAGTTTTATGAACACAAAATCTTCAAATATAAGTGTCACAAGATCAAGAACACAAACAACAAGCATCACGAATACGAGTATCACAAGATCAAGAACACAAACAACAAGCATCACAATCACGAGAACTCATACAATAACTGATTCTAAAACTAGAAGTCCAAAAATAAAAGCTAGCCAAAGTAGATCCATAACACGAAGCAGAACTAGGGATCAATAAAAATTGATTTTATCAACAAATAATAATAATCATGAATAATTATAAGTTATGAATTATAAAATATGTTGTATAAATTTTTCTAAAGTAATAAATGTGATGTTATTGATTGAGAATGCATTGTATACGTGTTATTTGTCTTATCTTTTTAGAGAATATGCGTTTATGAATGTTAGTGGTTGGGTTGATACGATATTAGTTCCGTACTTGGCATGGATTGCGTTTTATTGTGTACCCTATATATATTTATCAGTGATATGTTTTAGAAATATTGAGAATATATATGATATGCAGTTTGGAATTTGTAATAGTATTTCGTATCTGTGTTATAATGTCAGTAGAATGTGCGATGTTGCGTTATCGTTTGTGATGATTGGATACTTTACAGATATATTGTTATTTTGGAATTCATGGAATTTGTTTGTGTCGAGAATAATAATTTATGCGATTAGTAGCTTTATTTTTGTGATTATATATGGTTTGTATTCTGTTCATGGAAAGTTGTCGCAGAATATTGAATTTAGTCCGGTGAAGCTTGGTTTAGATGTGAAATGAAATATGTTTAAAAATATATTGTTATTCATTATAATTATGCTTGAACTTAAACTTGAACTTGAAGCTGTTGTTTGGGTTAAAATTTACGAATTGGATGGCAAGGTTTGTATCATGGTTGCGTCTGATTCTGAATTGTTATTTATGGGCGGAGAATCAGAGGTGTTATTTGTTTATACGGTTTGTGTTGACGAGATTCTAAAAGTGTATGAGCATGCTAATGATACAGTGCTTGATGTGGTTGTTTATAATAATACATTGATTGTGATCGGTGATGATGAGGAAGTGTTGTATGAAAAAATGTATGATCAAGAGATGGATGATATACCAAGGACAAAATTAGTGCTTTATGCAAGTGATGAATTTATTTACAAGAATGATTTGCGATTTTTTTGATATTATTATTATTTTACATATTTTGTGATATATATTATGAATTTAGTAATAATATCGTTTAGTTCGATGCTTAATGGATTTGTGGGTTCGGTGATTTCTGTATTGTTGATGTATATGAATGAATCTGAGATTATGTATGGATGGTTGTTATCTGTTCCTAGTGCAATGTAGATATTATTGTGAAGTAGATAGTAGTATTCTGTGATATTTGAATCGTAGCGTACAAATACATATCCTACGTGAATGTCAGAATCTTCGGTTTTATAAATTTTTTCTATTATACCATCGAACGTATGATGATTTGATACTGTTATAAATTTTTTTGATGATATGCTGTTTAATTTGTTGATATATTTTTTAATGAATATATATGGAATTGGATCGTTGATGAATGAATTGGTTATTTTAGTTGATACAAGATGACTTATGATATTTGACGTATTCATTTTGTAGCATCATATATTTTTAGATATTAGGATATATATTTTTTCAATTTTTTATTATAGTGTGTTATATATGATGACATGTGGAAGATTAGTTGTATTGGCATCTTTGGATGATGTGTTTCGGAATTTGGAGATCTTGTCTAATGTTGAGATTGGAGATAAGTTAGTTCATGATGATAGATTTTTACATAAGGACGCAAGTTATTTGCAAGCGATTACTAGAACTTTTATGAAGATGTCAAGGTGGAAGACTGTTCAATTTATAAAGAACGTTGTTGATAATGCAAATAAATATTTATTGATATTATCCAAAAGTACAGATGATGCTAGTACAATGAATCACTTGAGACTTATTACAGATTTGAAACATTCGATTGTTGGATTAACTAAAATGAAACAAACTTACAGTGCTGACAAAGAAATACACATTGAAATTGATATTGTGATTAGAGACATCAATAAGCTATTTGAGAAATAATAGACCATAACATGTGCTGAACTGTTGTTCAAGTTAGCGCGTAAAATTACTTAAAAGAATGACAATATATTTAAGTGACGTATAAATATAATACCGTCGAAAATGTACATAATTATGTA
>Ga0207027_1105_pt1 | contig 14955 bp, 14 predicted proteins | sample Alteio_BWMinCont_43_FD_153280 | JGI IMG/M metagenome (GOLD analysis project Ga0207027, IMG submission 153280) | Enriched cells from forest soil in Barre Woods Harvard Forest LTER site, Petersham, Massachusetts, United States -... | ecosystem: Environmental > Terrestrial > Soil > Temperate forest >... | reverse complement strand
GGCAAGCCATTTTAACCGCAGTTGCTTCGGGAGGGGTTGCTTTTGCATTCACCGGATTTAAACATGGCGTTGAATTGGCAGGGGAGGCAAAAAAATCGGCGATTGCTATTCCTCTTGCTATTGTTGGTTCCGTAATCTGTTGTCTCTTACTGTATATTGGATTACAGATTGCTTTTATTGGTGCCTTGCAAGCGGGCTCATTGAATCAAGGATGGCACGGGCTCCATTTTGTTGGTGATGTAGGCCCTTTTGCGGGTTTAGCGGCAGGGCTGGGGTTGGTATGGCTCCTAAAATTATTATATATTGATGCGACTGTTTCACCCTCCGGGGCAGGATTAATTTATGTGACTTCTACGGCGCGTATACTCTACGCCATGAGTCAGATCGGCTATGTTCCGCGGTTTCTTTCAATTTTAAATAAACAGCATTTTCCAGTGGCTGCCATTTTTGTTAATTTTGTAATAGGAATGTTTTTGTTTTTACCTTTTTCAGGCTGGCAAGCCATGGTCAGTTTTCTTGTGTCAGGCATGGTTATTTCATACGCAATTGGCCCAATTGCTTTATTGTGTTTACGACGAGAGTTGCCTAATGAAAAACGTTTGTTTCGACTGCCTGCAGCCAATCTACTTTGTATGCTCGCCTTTTATTTTTGTAACTTAATGAGTTATTGGACTGGGTGGGAAACTATTTCTAAGTTAGCGCTTGCGATTATTGTCGGGTTTGTGTTTTTCTTGGTTGCCTATTTTAGAAATAAACTTCCGACCGAGCTGGGGTTGCGGTCCATCATTTGGATTGTTCCCTATTTGGGTGGATTGACATTGATTTCTTATTTGGGCGCATTTGGTGGAAAGAATATTATTTCGTTTGGATGGGATTTTTTAGTTTTGGCAATATTCAGTGTTGTCATTTTATTTCTTGCTGTTAGCCAGCGTGCCAAAGTCATCCATAGCCAATTAGTGTTCCCGTCTAACCTTGCGATAGTTAGTAGTGGATAACAACAGCGACCTGACGCTCATCGGCGGTAAACTCGTGATTTAACCATTCTGCATCATCAACAAACATGCGAACGCATCCGTGGCTTGCATTATAGCCCGGGACTTCGTGTGAGCCATGCAGGGCAAATCCACCGTGAAAATACATACAATAAGGCATAGGGGCCCCACCGCGGCCTACAGGAAATTTGGTTGAGACACAATCTTCACCGCCTTTGCTAAAGATGGCGAAGGTCCCTGTCGGCGTATGGCAGCCACGATGAATATCTGGGCAATAGCCGCGCGCGCCAGAGACAGGGCCCCAATGTTCTAAAATCCCATCGGCATTGTAAGCGCCAAATGCTAATTTGCTTAAAGAAACAATAATAATTTTTTCGCCGGGCGGGTTAATTTGTTCTGCCATGGGTGACCAATCTAAAAGATTGGTATCTTCTAAGTCTTTGGGGATTGCGATGTGCATACCACGATAAAGATGCGTATTCATACGATTGACACGCATCACTAAATCACGCTGTTCAGGATTATCAAATAAATTTTGCCACGAATCGCCGCGCTGTACTGTGTAACATTCATAATTCGGATTATTCGCACACAGGGTTGCGCCATAGGGCTGGGCATGGACTGCATTATTTAATAAAAGAAGAAACACGGCGAGAATGGAAAATACGGTTGCCTTCATGATGACACTCTCCTGCATAACGCATTGTTATGGAGTGCAATCCGTGCAACCTATTTTATCCATGATATATAACCATTTTAAAACAAAATGTTTAAAAAAGGGGAAATACACCAAAAATAAAATTATTGAATTAGATCATATTGTTATAAACTTAAATTCTTTAACTACTGGAAAGGTTTGGAAAATTTTAATGCAAACAACAAATGAAGTTTTTTTTGAAGTCATGGGCAATATTGGATTAATTACACTGAATCGTCAGCACGTATTGAATGCGTTGAGCCATTCCATGCTGTGTCAATTAGAACAGCAATTAGTGTTGTGGGAAACCATGCCTGCTGTCCAAGCTGTTGTGGTGCGCGCAGCTCCTGGTAGAGCATTTTCAGCAGGCGGTGATATTCGCTCTGTCTATGAAAATCGATTGCAGCAGAATGTCGATTTTCGTCAGTATTTTCTAGATGAATACCGCCTAAACAAGCATATTTTTCATTATACGAAACCGTATATTGCTTTGTTAAATGGTATTACCATGGGAGGCGGGGCTGGCATTTCAATCCATGGGTCTTACCGCGTGGCCACTGAAAATATAGTATTTGCTATGCCCGAAACAGGGATTGGATTTTTTCCCGATGTGGGGGCTTCTTATTTTTTGACTCGCTTGCCGTACCATTTTGGATTTTATCTCGGCTTAACTGGAGCACGTCTGGCCTACAATGATTGTTATGCTTTAGGGTTGGTGAATACGGTGATTGCACCTAACGCACAAGAACAATTGATTAACATGCTCGCACAAACAGCATTGGAAAATACCCATACCATTGATCAGATAATCAAACAATTTTCCATTCCAGTGCCACCATCGACACTGTGGATGCATCAAAATGAAATCGATGTGTGTTTTTCAAAAAATACAATAGAAGAAATAATCAATGCATTGGAAATCAATGCAAACGATTGGTGTAAAAAAGTAGCGGAAGTGCTTAAAACAAAATCACCACTCAGTTTAAAAGTCACATTAGACGAGTTAAAAAAAAGGCGAAAAACTGGAGTTTGATGCCTGCATGCAAATGGAATTTAATTTAATGAGTCATTTTTTGCATTCACACGATTTTTTTGAAGGGATCCGGGCAGCGGTTATCGATAAAGACCAATCGCCCCATTGGCAGCCATCGAGTCTGGAAGCCGTCTCTCAAGAGATTGTGCAAGCGTATTTTACCTCGTGGAAATAACTTGTTGTATCTAAAACATTTTATAAGGATTGTTATTTTCTAGTCAATAAAAAAATATTTAGCTAGGCTAAATTTCCATTTTATGACTATACTGAATAGGTAGACCATAGAAAAAAAATTAGTGGGGGAGGTAATTTATGTTACCAGTACAAGTGACCATTCGAGATCTTCCTAATTCCCAAGCATTAGAAAACCATATTCGTGACCGAGCTAAAAAATTAACGCAATTTTATCAGCGTATTAATAGCTGTCATATTGTCGTTGAAATTTCACAAAAACATAAGCACCAGGGAAAGTTATTTAATGTTCGTATTGATGTGACTGTTCCAGGAAAAGAATTAGTCGTCAATCGAAAATTAAACGAAGATATTTATATAGCGATTCGTGATGCATTTCATGCGATAGAGCGGCAAATTGAAAGTTATGCGCACCGTCAACGCGGTTATGTGAAAAAACATGAGAGTGTGGACCACGGAAAAATAATTCGTTTATTTCCTGAAGAAGGTGTCGGGTTTATCCGTGGGTCTGATGGCGGAGAATTATATTTTAGCTCTGCAAGTGTTGCATTTCCACATTTTAATAAATTAATGATTGGTGATGTGGTACAGTTTTTAGTGAGTACCGCCAGTGAAGGATTGCAGGCGCAACGTGTAACGCTTGCTAAACACATGGCTCACAGTGTCGAAGAAATTTAATGGACATTACATCAGTGTATATTGCGGCCCAGAGCCTCCTTCCGGTGGGACCCAAACAATATTTTGTGTCGGGTCTTTGATATCACATGCTTTGCACTGAATGCAATTTGCAGCATGGATATGTAGACGGGGCATGTTTTTTTCATCGTATATAATCTCATAGACACCGGCAGGGCAGTAGCGTTGTTCTGGGGACGCATAATATCGTAAGTTAATGTCGATGGGGACGTGTGGATCCAATAATTTTAAATGACAAGGTTGGTTTTCTTCGTGGATGGAATTGGTTAGAAAAACAGAACTCATCAAATCAAACGTGATTTTATTATCGTGCTTTGGGTATTCAATCATGGAACACGTGTCGGCATATTTTAATTGTAAATTATCCGCATGATTACGCAATGTCCAGGGTGCTTTACCACGAAATACATAAGTATCCAGAGCAGCATACAACAGTCCTGGCCACGTGCCCCAATTCATTGCAGGGCGGATATTGCGTGCCCGATACAGTTCGTCTGCTATCCAACTTTTATAAATATTGGTAGCATAGGCTTTGCATTCTTTTTGGGTAGTATTTTCCAATAAACCAATAATGCTTTCCGCTGCGAGCATGCCTGATTTCATTGCTGTATGGATCCCTTTTATTTTAGGGACATTTAAAAATCCTGCTGCACAGCCAATCAATAAACCGCCGGGGAAAGTCAATTGTGGTATGGATTGATACCCTCCTTCATTGAGGGCGCGGGCACCATAGGAAATACGCTTGGCTTTTTCTAGGTGGGGCCGTATAGCGTCGTGGGTTTTAAAGCGCTGAAATTCTTCATAGGGATTTAGATACGGGTTCGAATAGTCTAGGCCTACAACAAAACCGATGGCTAAATATTTTTTATCAAAATAATAGAGGAATGATCCACCGTAGGTACGATGATCCAATGGCCATCCAATAGAATGTATCACGTGGCCTGTTTGATGATGTTCCTCAGGAATTTCCCAGAGTTCTTTTATGCCAAGCCCATAGGTTTGTGGATTGCATTGTTGACGTAAATCATAATGCTTAAATAACGTCTGGGTCAATGAACCGCGACACCCTTCTGCAAAAAAAGTTTGTTTGGCAAATAAATCCAATCCCGGCTGAAAACGAGGCGTTGGATTGCCCTGTCTATCCACCCCTTTGTCTCCTGTTGTTACACCAATAACGTTATTTTGGTCATCATATAAAATGGCTGTGGCAGCAAAGCTTGGGAAAATATTCACGCCGAGACTTTCTGCTTGAGAAGCCAGCCAACGACAAAATTGGCTGAGACTAATAATATAATTACCCTGGTTTTGCATTTGGGGTGGCGTGGGTAAACGATACGATTTTTTTTCTGTTAAATACAAGAATTGGTCTTCCGTCACTGGGGTATACAGAGGTGCATTTTTTTGTTGCCAATCCGGAATGAGCTCTTGCAGTGCGCGTGGTTCAATCACTGCGCCAGAGAGGATAGGGGCACCGACTTCGGCACCTTTCTCTAATACACAAATGCTGAGATGTTGATTTAATTGGGCGAGCCGGATAGCGGCAGATAATCCAGCAGGCCCTGCACCCACGATAATAACATCAAATTGCATGGATTCGCGCATCATCATTGATTCCTTATTTTGTTCACTATTTACTGATACGTTCATCCAAATCATCACTTTGGGAATCAATCATTTTTTGAATTTTTTCAAGATCAGACGGTGTGAGTTCGATCTGTGCTTTTTTTAACGCTTCTATGGGGTTTTTTTTAAATTCAGAACGAAATTGAATGTCATTTTGCCAGATAGCCATTACATCTAGAAGTTTACTCATAATAATCCTGCATAGTATTCCATCGAATATCATTATAACATAGAGAAAAGGAAATGAGAGAGGGAAAGGACAATGCCTGAGCGTTTAACTACGCAAACCATCAGTGTCGATCAACGTCAGCGATTGTTATCTGCATTGCCTTGCTTTTCAACGTTTTCTGCAGCGGAAATGCTGGCATTGGCTGCGGTCATGGATGAAATGGTTTTTTCTCCGGGGGAAACAATCGTAGAACAAGATGCGCTCATCAAGTGTATTTATTTCATTATCGATGGCCAAGCAGAAGTGGCCCATGCAGAGACAAAAACCAATAAGTTGACCCATAAGGTCAAAACCATTTGGACGCCGATTGCCACATTAAATCCAGGCGAAGCCATTGGGCTAAGTGATACGGGGTTTTATTCCACCACCGGCAAACGCACGGCGACAGTGACGGCGTTATCAACGATGCATCTTTTATATCTGGACTTGGAAAAATTTAATTTATTTTTTCAGCAATACCCTCACTTACGTTCGGACATGTCTGCTGCAGCCAAAACGATGTTAAGAATGAGTTTAATTAAACAGTCATTACCGTTTAGTCGTCTTTCGCATGAAAGATTGCAATGGTTAGCAAGTAAAATTGAAGAAATAGCATTCTCCAAAGGGACGGTTATTTTTCAGCAAAATGATAAAGGTGATTGTTGCTATTTGATTTTTTCAGGCCAGGTAGAAATTCTAGCGATAGAAGAAAATGGAGAAAATCATCCCCTGGCGATGTTAAAACCGCCCATGTTATTTGGCGAAGCGACCTTTATTACGCATGCCCCAAGGAATGCGACCGCTCGAGCAGTGAGTGATTGTCAATTATTGATGTTACCTTATGAGTATTTAACAGAATTATTTGAGACTGAAAATAATGTCGCTGATATGTTTATGACACTGATGGTAGACCGTAGCCGGCCTATCCAAGCACCTACGATCACAGAACATAAACGAATGACAGCGGACAAACAAGAAATAGTTATTTTGAAAAATCCGGACAATGAGCATTATTTTAAATTGTCAAAAGAAGGTTGGTTTATTTGGCAACAATTGGATGGCAAACAAACAATGCAAGAAATTACTTTTAATTTAGCTGAAAAATACAATCTGTTTGCACCCGACATTGTTGCGGCGTTGATTTCTAAATTAGCCCGCGGTGGTTTTATTTTAAATTTAGAAATCAACGATCCTGTGCAAAATGCCAATAAACCGATGTGGGTCCGTGCGATGTTACGGATGCGTCGCATTTTAGAGGCACGTATTGCCATCGGGGATGCGGACAAATGGCTATCCTCTATTTATAAACATGTTGCCTATTTATTCTTTACGCGACTTGGAAAAAGTATAGTAGTGTTGGTCATGCTTGCTGGATTACTGTCATTTGCCTGGGTTACGCCACCTATTTTGAGTTCTTTTAAGAATACCCAGGATACGTTATTTTTGCTTATTTTGTTAATTCCAATGACCATTGTGTCCATTGTATTACATGAATTAGGACATGCATTGGCGACAAAAGCCTGCGGTTTTGAAGTGCATTATATGGGGGTCGGTTGGTATTGGTTTGGGCCGGTTGCTTTTACTGATACATCCGATATGTGGTTAGGAGACCGATGGCCACGGGTGATGGTCAATTTAGCGGGCGTGTTTGCTGATTTGCTAACGGCGGGCGTGTCTGCGCTATTGATTTTTATTGTGACTAATGTGTATATACAATGCTTTTTATGGTTATTTTCATTGTATACGTATGTGAATGCATTTCGCATGCTCAGTCCTTTGCAAGATTTAGACGGATATTATGTCTTAATGGATTTATTTGAGCGCCCGCGGTTACGTCGTTCAGCCGTCATTTGGTTGGTGAAGGGGCTGCCTCGTGCATTCCGTCAACCGTATGCATTGCGCGATCATCTTCCCGAGGGTTGGTACTGGATTGCGTGTATTATTTTTTTGATATTAGTAAGTGCGTTAACGTTATTAATACAAGGTTTTATTTTTAAAATTCTTGGTATCCACGTAGCGAACCCTGCGATGAGTTTACTGTTGCCCTTTGTCATTGTCATTTTTTCGAGTTTGGGTATTATAGCGGATATACGTTCTCAGGCAGAGTAGTTGTGCACAGGTTGCTCAATCATCACGACAAAGAACATGTATTTTTGCTATCAATCAGCAGAAAATTTAGTTAAAATTCTCCACCGTTAGCGCCCGCAATACTCAACTCTTAATGAGGTAACATATGCATTTAGCACAGGTGACTTATATTTGGATTGATGGTACCAGTCCAACCCAAACGTTACGTTCAAAAGTTAAAATAGTGCCACACAAGGAGCAATCCATCACCTTAAACGATTTTCCACAATGGAACTTTGATGGTTCATCCACGTACCAAGCCACTGGACATGATTCTGATTTAGTCCTGCAGCCCATTTGTTTTGTCGATGATCCTATTTTGGGTACTGGTAATTATCTCGCACTCTGTGATGTATTAAACCCTGATGGGACTCCTCATGTCAGTAACAAACGTGCACGATTGGTGCAGATGATGGAGAAGTTTGGTAAAGCGCATGATCCTTGGCTAGGCTTTGAGCAAGAGTACACCTTGTTTAGTGGGCAACAACCATTGGGTTGGCCAGAGCGTGGTTATCCTGCACCACAAGGCCCTTTTTATTGCGGTGTAGGCGCAGATGAAGTGTTTGGACGCGAGTTGGTTGAAGCGCATGCACAAGCCTGTATCGATGCGGGTATTATGTTGTATGGTACCAATGCAGAAGTTATGCCCGGACAATGGGAATTTCAAATTGGATATCGTGGTGTTGATACCGAAAGTGCAGACCCAGTGACAGTGGCAGACCATCTGTGGATTGCGCGCTGGTTATTATATCGTTTGGGTGAAGAATTTGGTATCAGTGCTAAGTTACATCCCAAGCCAGTCAAAGGGGATTGGAATGGCGCTGGGAAACACACCAATATTTCAACGAAAGAAATGCGTGATCCTAAAACAGGCATGGATGCTATCAATAAAGCAATTAAAGCATTAGAAGCCCGCCACAGTGAACATATTGCTGTGTATGGCCATGATCTCGAACAGCGGTTGACGGGGAAACACGAGACTGCGCATATTACACAATTTATTGCTGGTATCGGTGACCGGGGCGCTTCTGTTCGTATCCCGCGGCCGGTAGCAACCAAAGGTTATGGCTACTTAGAAGATCGACGGCCAGGCGCAAATGCGAACCCCTATGAAGTTGCAGCCATTCTCGTGGAAACGATTTGTGGGCCCTCTAAACCAGTTTAAAGGCATGCTCTGTATTCCCCCAGCGTGTGCGCCAGGGGGGAAGCTGTTTTTGTATATTATTGATTAATAGTGAGTTTTTAAAATGCATACGGTGAGAGGCAAAGTAGCAGGTCACTATGTCTAATTATCCACAAATGTCCACTCATGAGGAGATTTGCACGAAAAAGTCCCGCACTTGTTGCGGGATGAACCGCAGCATACATAAAGTATGTGAGCATTGTGAAGAAATTTTTCGTGCAAAGGTACCCATGAGTGGGCATTCTCGAATAGGGACTGAGCTGTTACGAGAAAATGGGTTTACTGCTTTGCGATTATTGGCAGCCTTTCTTGTTTTAATGACGCATAGCACTGCATTACTGAAAGCCAAGCAAGATTTTCTTGGGCGTCGGCATTTGCCGCAGTTTAGTGAGCTCGCGGTGGATGCGTTTTTTGTCATTAGCGGGTTTTTAATTTGTTTAGCTTTGTTGCGTAATCCAAGTATAGCAACCTATATTCGTAATCGCTGCTTACGTATTTTTCCCGCGCTGATTGTCGTCGTATTATTGACTATCTTGGTTGTAGGCCCACTGTATTATACTGGGCAAAATTATTGGGTCGATGCCAAGCCATGGCAATATTTATGGAACATTACTCTTTTTTGGCCTAGTCTAGTGTTGCCTGGTGTCTTTCAACATAATAGTGTTGCAGTCCTGAATGGTTCGTTATGGACATTATCGGTGGAAATGCTTTGCTATAGTGGATTGCTATTACTGTCATGGTCAAGGGCTTTAAATTGGCGAATGCTACTTATTTTATTTGTCATTACATTCATTGTTAAACAAAACAATATTATTTCGGAAGAAAACTTTTTTTTATTCCATTGCAATCGATTGATCATGTTTTTTATCGGTGGGTCCCTTTTGGCGACATTAAAAAATTATGTGCCTTTTAATAAAAGTGGCTTGTTCTTGAGTATCGTTCTCGTGGTTTATGCTTTTTATGGACATCGATGGCCTGTGTGGCAGCAACCTAGTTTATTTTTGATACTCTATCCTTACATCATTATCGCAAGTGCATTACAACTGAAAAAATGTCACTGGTTAGACAAGTATGATTGCTCTTATGGGATTTATATTTATGCTTTTTTGATCCAGCAGTGTCTGATTGCCACCTATGGAGCGGCGCATTGGAGTTCAACGGAATTCGTGCTCCAAACAACCGTGCTGACGGTGCCGATTGCGCTAGCATCATGGTTTTTGATCGAAAAACCTGCATTACGGTTGAAAAATATGTCTTTTGTTCCAAGACGAGTAATAAGGGTGAAATCGTTATTGCCAGCACCCTAACCCTTTCAGGGTAAACATCGAAAAAGAATTTTTCGGCCTCCCCTCCCAACCTCCCCTCCAGTTTACTGGAGGGGAGGTTGGGCAGGGAGGAATCTTGGCTCATAGCGGTTTAGTATAGATAGACCAATGAAAACAGTGTCCAACTGCGCAATCGGTATTTTTGTTCTACCATAAAAGCATGAATGGCGGACTGTAGTACGGTGTTGATGTCTGTGGCGTGGCTTTCAACGACGAGGACCTTAGGTTGATAAATAGTAAAGTCCAAAGATCGTAGTACATGTAAATCGTGGCCTTCTGCATCAATGGTTAAAAGATCGATGGGTTTCTGATGATAAGGGGTGGCAGCAAGGATTTCATTGAGTGTTTTGGTGCGGATTGTGGGCCCTTCTGTTTTCGTTTCACTTAAAGTAGCAAACACATCATACGGTCGATTGGCTTTAATATAAAAATCTTTATGCTGGTCTGAAATGGCTGCTAAAACATTGATGTCTTTTTTCCTGGCCAAAGAAAATAATTCGATTTTATGAGCTTCCATATCGATGTTGATACCGCGCCAGCCTTTTTTATACAAAGCATAGGTGTTTGAAAATTTTTTTGGATGAAAGCAGCCGACATCCACGTAAAAACCATTTTTTTTCTTGCTGAGTAATTCTTTTAAAATGATATCTTCACCGAATTGTGAATAGTGTATGCGGGTGAAGCGGGTCAAGAATGCTTTCCGAAAGGATTTTATTTTTCTTAAGATATTCATTAGAAAACATTATTACATGAGTATATCTTTTTTTACAGTTACATTTACGCGAAAATGCAGTAAAATATTCATCAATATTTTTTAGGAGAAATTATCGATGGATAATTCAGCGCCTCTTATGCAAGAAGATCCTTCAACAAAAAAAATGGCTTATGCTATTTATGTTCTTTATTTGGTGTCTCTGTTTTTTCCTGTATTGCCAATATTAGCAGTAATTTTTGCATATATATTTGATAATGATGCCAAGTCTATCTTAAAGTCCCATTATCAATACTTAATTCGTTCTTTCTGGATTGGAATTTTATATTTTACTATCGCTGGCTTATCGGTATTAGTGTTAATCGGGCTTATTTTAGTCCCACTTTGTATTATTTGGTGGATTATTCGCATGGCTAAAGGGTTGAAGTCATTAATGCGTAATGAGGCTATCCAGCGACCGAGAACATGGTTGTTTTGAGTATACAGCTCAGCCCCTATACAGGAACGTCCACTAATGGGTACCTTTGCACGAAAAATTTCTTCACAATGCTCACATACTTTATGTATGCTGCGCTTGTTCATCAATTTTTCGTGCAAATCTCCCTCATTAATGAACGTTTGTGGATTATTAAATATAGTGAGCTGAGCTATTATCTTTGAGCCCGCTTGTTTCATCACTGATGACCTGACCATCAAAAATGCGTATGATACGCTTGGCTCGTTTAGCTAAGGTTTCATCGTGGGTCACAATGATAATCGTTTTGCCTTCGTGAACGCATTGTTCGAATAGTTGAATAATTTGTTCCCCGGAACGGCTGTCTAAATTACCGGTGGGTTCATCGGCTAGAATCAAACTGGGGCTGGTAACCAGTGCGCGTGCGATGGCGACACGTTGCCGCTGGCCACCGGATAATTCATTCGGGCGATGCTGTAGGCGATCGCCTAGGCCGACTTGTTCTAATAATTGGGCTGCGCGTTGTTTTCTTTCGGGTGCAGGCACTTTACGATAAATCAGCGGCAATGCGACATTCTCTAATGCAGAGGCATATTCTAATAAATTAAAACTTTGGAAAATAAATCCAATTTCTTGATTGCGTACCTTTGCTAATTCATTCGGTTTGAGTAAACTGACTTCCTTATCATGTAATGTATATTTTCCTGACGTGGGAGTGTCCAAACAACCCAGTATATTCATTAAAGTCGATTTGCCTGACCCCGATGGGCCTAAAACGGCGACGTATTCGCCGGTTTTAATGGTCAATTGATTAATGTGTAATGCATTCAGCTGTAGGTTACCTAACGTGTATTCTTTGCGTATTTCGTGCAGTTCAATTAATTGATCATTCATAACGGAGTGCCTCTGCGGGGTTAATCAACGCTGCTTTACGTGCTGGAAAAATGCCGGCCAATAGTCCAGTGGCACCTAAAGTAAAGATGACCAAGAGAATGACAGAGAGGGACATGACGGGCCGTGGGCTGCCAAATTCTTCCAAAATGTCAGAATTGATGGGTATACAGTTAATGATGAATACCACTATTTTTGTTAAAAAAAGTCCAATGACACCACCAATGGCGGTCGTAATCCCTGCTTCACACGCATAATAGGCTAAAATATCGTGTGCAGTGGCACCCAATGCCATGCGAATACCTATTTCACGGGTCGCACGTCGTACTGAAATATACATCACATTCGCGATTCCAACCCCTGCCACTAACAGGGTCAAACTCCCTATAATGCCTAAGACTATTTCTATCCCATAAAAGAACAAGTTAATTTTTTGTTTTTCTTCTTGGATATTAATAAAATCGACAAGGCCAGGATCATTGGGGTCCACTTGGCGACTGGATGCAATATACCGACGGACTTCATTTTGTAAGCGCGGTATGATAGTTAAATCCTGCGGGGCTATTATAAAATTAGAATAATTATAATTATTCGATAGTTCTTGATAAATACTATAGGGAATCCAATTCGTCATTTCATCGGGGTATTGGCTTGTTTCAATCAATTGTACTGTCTTATTCTGTATGCCAATGACTAAGAAGGGCTTATTTTTGAGATAAACATATTGGCCTATGGGATTTTCATTGGCATTAAATAATTTTTTTACTGTGTGGTCACCTAAGACAATGACTTGACGGTGTTGTTTATTGTCTTCTGCATCGATAAAACGCCCGCCTGGCATCACATGAATGGCATGCATTCTCACATAATCGGGCTCTACGGCAGTCACGGGCGGGCCACGGGACTCTTTAGCATTTCGATGGATATGAACGTCCCAGGCGATGGAACCGGTGATCAGCGCCCGCCCTGCGAAAGATTTTTTTAATGTGTCTAAATCATGCTGGGTCAAGAGGATTTTAATGCCGTTGGATTGCCCATGATGTGCTTTAGTCGTTTGTTTCCCAGTGACAACTAAAGACCCTTCGCCTGAATTGGCAATGGCATTCCCAAAAGTCAATCGCAATCCTTCACCCACGGCCAACATACTGGTAATTGAAAAAGTTCCCCATGCCACGGCTAAAATAGTCAATAGTAACCGTGTACGATTGGCAAACATGTCTCTTACTAATTGCGAAATGGGTATCATATTAAAATGCCAGCGCCTGTATCGGTTTCATGTTCGCTGCACGACGCGCTGGATAATACCCTGCTAATAATCCCACGCCCGACAAAATCAGTGAAGTCGTCAGTATTGTTGTCCACGAGATATACGGCGTGCCTAACCATTCCGGTATTCCTATGGTATTGATGAGAGCAAGCAATGATTTGGAAACAATGAAACCTAACACACCACCCAAGGTAATCAATAAAAATGTTTCACATAAGAATTGTAATAAAATATCGATTTGTCTTGCCCCTAGCGCCATACGTAGACCAATTTCACGTGTCCGTTCGGTCACGATTAAAAACATCATATTAGCGACGCCGAGGCCGCCGACAGATAAAGTCAAGGCACCGCAGGCCCCAAGAAAAAATGCAACCACTCGAAAAAACCAAGTAATAAATTGTTGAGGACTTTCAAGATTAGGCATGTGAATTGCATCGTCATCGGTTGGATCAAAGTGATATTTTGCTGCTAATAAATGTATAAAATCTTGTTTAATGCGCGGTGCTTCTTTGGCATTGTATGGCAATAAAAACATCATTGCCACGTCTTGTTTGCCATGGATGGCAAGATACGTTGTATAAGGGACATAAATACTATTGTCCATCCATTTGATAGCGCTTGCATGGTCTGGGTCTGTTGTGCCAATCACGGTAAAGGGAAGGCCATCGATAGATACTTTTTTTCCAAATGCATTTTCTTTGCCAAATAATATAGTTTTAACCGAATTATCTAAGAAAACGACCCGATTTTTATGGAGGATATCGATGGGATCAATAAAGCGGCTGCCGGGCAAGAGAGAGACTTGTTGAATTTCTTGGTAGCCAGATGCCACGGCTTGTACATTACCCGCCACATTTTTATCTTGATATTGCAATGTCGATTCATGATGAAAAGCAGGAGAGAATGTTTTAATCCCAGGAATATTGTGCACGATACGTAAAAAATCATTTAATTCAATATGAATGTTTTGTCCTTGTGGCATCCCTGCAAAGGGTTTGCTGGTGATGCCCGGCCACGCAAAGATGGTTGCATTATTTAAAAATGCCAGTTTTTTAATTTGTGTGGTGTAAAATCCATTGGAAAGCGCCAGTAATAAAAAAACAGTGACACTGCCCCAAACAATACCAAATAAAGCGAGGCAGCTCCTTATTTTGTGGGCCAATAAGGTCACCACGATTTGTTTCAATAAGTCATTTAAATACATAAAAATCCACTGTTATTTTAACTGACAGGGTTATCCAAGATGCGTTGTTTGTCAGAGAGGCCTGCCATCACTTGGGCATTGATTCCATCGGAGATGCCCAAGTGAATTTCTTGTAATTTTGGCTCTTTCGATTTTTTTTCAAATAATTTAACAAACACTTTATCGTCCTTAAAAATAAGCGCTCGCTCGGGAACCAAGATGGCATTTTCTACTTTTTTAATCGTTATTTCTGCTGTTGCAGAATAACCCGCGCGTAATTTAATCGTGTTTGGAAACTGCAAATTATCAAGTTCGATATTAAAGCCTACATTAAAGGGCGACGAGGTGGAACTGGTGGTTTGGCTTGATTGA
>Ga0207027_1095_pt2 | contig 14977 bp, 18 predicted proteins | sample Alteio_BWMinCont_43_FD_153280 | JGI IMG/M metagenome (GOLD analysis project Ga0207027, IMG submission 153280) | Enriched cells from forest soil in Barre Woods Harvard Forest LTER site, Petersham, Massachusetts, United States -... | ecosystem: Environmental > Terrestrial > Soil > Temperate forest >... | reverse complement strand
AATGTTTATCTCTATCCAACCCAAACATTAAATCAATATCCAAAAACATAATACATCTAACGAAATTACGTCATCTATCACTCTACGATATAAATCTAAAAAAAATATCATCAGAAATCTCAAAGCTTACAACTTTAACACGACTACATCTACACAAATCACACATAACGCTAGACAAACTAACAACCCTAGTAAGCTTAGAACAATTATGTTACAGTGGCAACGTTGAACATCACCATTCTAAACGAAAAAGATTCATTATCCCCGAATCCATTAAAAATCTTACAAAACTACAAGAATTACAACTTGACTACTACCGCATGGTATTCCCAAATGAAATGGCCGAACTACAAGATCTGAAATTCATGTTATTCAATTACTATGATCAAGATAAAATCAACATCAATCGCTATAATCCTGACTACATCTATAACAACATTTGTATTTACAATAACAAAATGATGATTATCAAGTTCACAAAAAACATAATAATTCCTGCCGGCATCACACATCTTAATATCATGCATTACATTGACGGTAACCTTGATAACTTACCAATAACGCTTATGTTCCTAAGAATCAAATCATTGAAAGTCACGCTAACAAATCTACCAATGTTTCTAAAACGTCTTGAGTTATATTATGTTCCCGGCAAAGTTCGAATTACAGAAGATGATATAAAATTACCATATGGTTGTGAATTCGTATTATCGACACAGTTCACATTACAGTCTTGTTCATGTTATTAGATATTATTATTATATTTTTAAGAATGTGGCCTCTGTGGCATATAATCATATCATAAATAAACTGAATCCGTGTTCCCCCAACTCTGGATCACAACTTGAATGATCAAATAATGGATATAAATGTTTTAGAACATTATTATAAATCTCAAGTACAAAGATTTTATTTTGGAATAAATACATGCATTCCATATACATGATTGAAATTACATTAGGAGGTATGAGATCTGGATCGCCTCTGTATCTATAATTATTATTTGTATATGCTAGATAATTATCTTTGAAAACTATTAGCAAGTGTTCTGATTTTAGTTTAGTTGCCTTGTCTAGATATACATCGTAATCTGGTTTTTTATGTAACTCGGAATATGGCGTTGATGGGACGTAGTTAGTATTCGTATTCGTATTCGTGAGTGCTTGAGTTGCTATATCAATATTATTTTCTATTATGGAAACCGGAATTATGATATCAGAATGTGTTGTTGATAGTTCGTTGATAACCATTAGATTTAATATACATGATTCAACTTTATTTTTGGTTGCATCTGATAAAGTCCGTCCCTCTTCCATAATCTTGAAAATAGCATCCTTGATACACGATATATGAGACATTATATTATATAATAGCTATGATTATTTTTATATTCAGTTGATGAATAAATCAAATTTTATGTGTTATTACAAAAAAATTGAAATTATAATTATACTGGGGTTTCTATATATATTAAGTACTACTATAAACAAACTTTCAGAATATTATGGGTTCAACGTTGTCTTTAGTTAGTGAATTGGTAATTTTAACGAAATGTGAAGATCATAATAAGTATTCGAAAAAGTATGGTGAGATTATGAGAATGTTAGATGACGGTTTAGGACAATGTATGCTAAATCACAAGACAATAATTTATCGTGATGGGCCGGGTTTGAATAATTGGGAACGGGATCAAAAACATCTTGATAAGACGGCGCTCATATATGCATGTGCAGCAAATTTACCTGAGATTACGCTTAAGATCCTGATGTATCCTGATCTATGTATGATTGAAACAACAGATTATAACAATAAGGATGCATTATATTACGCGTGTCTTAACAACATGGGAACTGTAATCATAAGAATATTGGATCTACATGAATTTAGTAATAATCGATTCATTTCTAGTTTCGAAGCGGCGTTTGCGTATGCCTGTAGTAAAGAACATATGCATCAGTATGCATTTAGAATGTTACAGTTTCCATATAAATGTTTTAGGATTAACCCAGAGAGTAACACACATTTTATTTCTGATGCATGCAAAACTAATAATGAAGCGCTAGTCTTAGAGTTGTTGAAATATCCTAATGAATTCGATTTTAGATTCAATGACTTTCAATGCGTGAAGGATCTGTTTAAGACTAGCATGACATCCGCGATTAACAGAATATTGTTTATAATGAATCAACGATCACAAGATGATGATGATATAGTTATTGATGGTTGTTCGATTTTGGTGTATACATGTAAACACAATATGTCAGTAGCAGCATTACTGATTTTGGATTATGATAAAATAAGTCACATAGATTTTAAAATGCCCTGTGGTAAGGCAGCGATTATTTATGCATGTGATAACTCAATGACTGATGTAGTTCGAAAGATACTCGGGCGCGTTAGAATGGCTAGCAACATCGTATTTGAACAACAATTTATTAAGAGTCTCTTGACATACACATACGCAAAAAAATTAGATGATATGGCATTGACAATACTTGGTACACTTGATGATCATGAGAGACACAAATTCATAACTCAGAACGATTTAGTCAAAACAAGTGATATCCGCGTGTGTCCCAGAGTTTATGAAGCTCTTACAGCAATATATACGCAAACCATCACGTAACATTATTATATTATTCATACTGTAAATCTTCGCGCATATTATAATTCCTACACAGTTATTATTCACTTTGCACATGATCATTGGGTGCTTGTCGAATCGGTTATATCTAAAACAACATAGGCCTTCATATATGCTATAACGATCATCAATACGTAAAAAAATTGAAAAAATAATTCTAACGATTCCCATTTATATAGTAAGACCATACACACAATAATACTAAAAACATCATTGAAATGGACTCAGGATTGAAGGTATCTACAGATGGACGTTCGGCTACTTTTGGAGGCAGTGATAGTGATTCAGAAGGCGAATGCGGGGCTGGTAGCGGGAAACATTCAACATCAAGAAGACATCATGATCACGAAGAGGAAGATAATCCAATGCATAAAACTGAAATTACATGCTTTGGAGGTGCATTCAGTAAGAAAATTTTAACAGATCGCATCAGTCTACCAAAAGACAAGACTGATGAAATTAATACATTTATCGATAATGTCATCAATAACAGAATAAAGTACTCACATGAATCGTTTTTAAAATTCAATTTAAAGAGCAGTCGCGGCCTTTATACTGATTTCATGTACAACAAAGAATTCTTCAAAATTCAATTGAAATATTTTGGGGGTGATGTTATTGTCTTTGAAGCATCCGTAAAAGCATTCGATCGGCGTAAATATCCTGATTCGGATGACTCGGACTATGAAGATGCTAAGGGCAAGATGGAGAACCAAATCCTACGTCCATTCAAAATCTGTAGTCCAATCCCATCAAAAACTAATCCTAAAGAAAAAACTCTTACAATGGACATGTTCATCGATTTCGTCTATGAGTCACTAATTTTGCGCGAACCAGATCGCGTCTACCTAGATTGAAATGACACTGGCGCAAATAAAACATTTTTGTAAACAATATCAAACATATTATCAAAAAAATTGATTCTCACACTCAATACACATAATATCAATAACATACAGCCATGACTCAAATAACACGCAAGCGATGCATCATTCTAATAGAATCCATTGAAGAACTCAATCACATATCAGAAGAATTATATAACTCAGTAACAAACATACGAATACCAAACCAACGAATCAAATCTGAAAGATTATTCCAAAAAATATTCAATTTCCAAAACTTAAGCAAACTATGCATAAACGTAAACAAAGAACTAATCCTTAAGCATTGGAACAAGTTTGCTATATTTCAACAAATCGATTTTATGCAAGTATTCGACAGTGAAGCCAAAGAAAATTATAATCTATTATGTGTACACAATAACAACCTATTATTCAAATGCAACACTACAAATGCCGAACCGATCATAAAAATAATGAAAGATAATACTGACATCAAAAATATAAACATCTTCGTACCAGAATCACTGAACATGAATATCCTAAACAACCTACCTCTGAATCTAGAATATCTACAGCTAACGTTTCACGACGAAACCGGATCAGTAAACCTAACAAATCTACCAATCACACTGAAACAACTAAACATAGTCTATGACGCATATTTTGATGAAGACGAACGACCCATCTACGATAAATTTACCATAAAAGTACCCTACAAATGCAACGTTTCATATATCATAATGTGAAGCCCATATAAAAACATAACACTAAATAATTTATATAACAAATAATGAGACAGTTTTTTCTAAAATGTGATGAATCGCAAAAATACAAGGACGATATATCAAATCTACAAGATGAGATTACGAAACTCAATCAAAAACTATCAGACTATGAAACAGTTATTCAAGAACTACGATCTCAAAAAGACAACCCAGAACACGAAACAGAACAAGTTCGCGACTACAATCGTATCATAAATTGGCAGATAGGAATTGAACATTGTATACGTCATATCCAAGACAACATTTCAGAACACCGAAACAATATCGCAAACATCAACGATCTCCTAATGAAACTAACATCGCGGATTATTGAACGTGAGAAATTAATTCTAAAATTCAATTCAGATAACAAACCGTCAGAAAGTATCATAACCAAACAAAACATAATATATAAGTTAGTCATATCTAGCAAATTATGAATATCTATCTTCGCATTCTCCACCAGTTATTATCACTCTTGTTACAATAATTGTTATTCACAAGACGCATTTTTCCAACTTTCGAATTCTCATCGCTAAACACAGTAATCTATTCCAAAAATCATAACATCCATAAATTTGTTCTTCAAAACGTTCATTCTCATATCGATCCCAAGCGTCAAGTTGCTGCGTATCTCCATGGTACATTTCATTTGGATAGAATCTCAACGGCATACTTTTATTATTAGAATCAATCGCATCAAATGCATATTGAAGATGTTCTTTCGTGATATATTCACACTTGCGCCCCATGATCATTTTGTCTATAAGATTCTTATCCATAATACATTATTTCATACTTTATTTTGATTATTTGTAACATTATAAAAATTGAAAATACTACACACTGAATACACAATATCATAAAATTCAATATGTTAAGTATCACCTCCAATGCAGAATTACGTTATCTACCAGAATCAGATTACGAAAAAGTTGCAGCAGTTTCAATAACACATGCACCAATAACATTCATAGACATGCACATCATAAAACAATTCATAAACTTGGAATTTCTAACACTTAACAATGTAATATTCGAGTCAGAGCCAGATTTTCCCATTCTAACAAAACTAAAATATCTATCTCTCAATGGTAACCATTTCAAATATGTTCCGACATTCATTCACAAACTAACAAATTTAGTGGTACTAAGCCTAGATTTTTGCAATGTCATGACAGACGCCAGATTCACTCATGAAATTGCTAACCTACAAAAATTGATTAGAGTGTCAATCAGAGGAGAACACTTAGACGACATAAAATATTATGGATTTTATATAAATGATCGTAACCTACTGATACTTAAAAATAAAAGTTTACCTGATGGATTTATAGTGCCTAACTACATCATAAGTATAAATATTCTTGCAAGTTTCGATAACCAAATAATGCACATAACGCAAAATCTTCCTCCATCAGTTGAACAACTATCATTGTATTGCAGCATAACGTCCAAATGTAATTATCTAGATAACTTACCATATTCGCTAAAGCAATTAAATCTATACCATCATGATGACTATAACTACAAAAAATCAGATATATCACACATTAGATTACCATATGGTACAAGCGTCAATCAATACATATTTAAGAATCAGTTATCAATATCACTGTCAGTTTCAGAATACATGACATCAATACAATAAATTTTATATCACAAAAAAATTGAAATATATATTACATTCAAAATATAATATAATATAGTAACCATGATGCATATAAAAACTTGTGAAGAACTCAATGAGATATTAGAATATGATAAAATCATCGCAGTATCGATAGTCAATGCTACGCTAAGCAACAAACACATTGACATCATAAAAAAACTTGTGAATCTTGAATTCCTAACATTATATGAAACCAAATATGAATCAACACCAGATTTTTCAAGTTTAACAAAAATCATATATCTTTCAATTCAATTCGAATACATTCCTAAATTTATATCTAAGCTAACGAATTTGAAAGTATTACGATTGTCACATTATGGCACTGATATGATAAAAAATAAGAAATTCAATCATAGATTCGCGGATCTACAAAATCTAATGTTCATCGATATTTTTGGTAATTATCGACTGTGGGGTGGTTCTGAGTGTTATGTGAACGGAAATAACATGATAATACTAGGTTCGCCGCCAAAAGATTTTATTATTCCAAGTAAGATTACTCACCTAAACATACTTGGACACAACAATAGTGCAGATCTTCAAATTCTAAATAATCTACCGTTATCAATAAAACAATTATCGTTACATTACAGACCAACACTTGCGTTAAATAATCTTCCTCCGTCATTAGAACGACTAAATTTATATCATCAAGATACAAAACCAGATATTTCACATCTAAAATTACCATATGATACAAAAGTCAATCTATGTGATTATCTTAGACACGTAGCTATTTCGAATGAGATTGATGTTTTTATGCATAGTTATCGATTAGGGACTTTATAAATTCTACTATAAAAATTGAAAAGTGATGGCTTTGTATAGTAAAATATAACAACAATACAATGAACAACAGATCTACTATTACGATAGTTATGAATCCCAAAAACATAGGTATCATCACGGTTCTAGGAGCTGGCGTAATGGCATATACATATAAAAATTATTTACTCAAAAAGCATGCAGTCAACAATGATTTTATAGAATACGATAACACAAAAACATTCAACGTCAATAGCAGAGACATATATAAATATCATTGGAAATTGGTTGGACAAAGTTTTCTCTTGGGAACGTTATTAGGATTATCTTGCGGAATGAAATATAGTTGTAAACATTAAGCATACGACACATCTATAAAAATTGAAAAACAATTACTTTGTATAATGGATTATAACAAACAACAATATAATAATGACTAACAAAGATACCATTGAAACGATTGTTGCGGGTGCAATCCTAGTATGTGCGGCAGGATGTGTACTGTATGATGTGAATCCTAAAGAAAAGTTCATGGATAACATCAGAATAAAATCTTTAACAGATGGGCAGCATAGTAACTTAAAATGGACTATAGCTACGTGCCTTCTCACTGGAACATTTGTTGGTTGGGTTTGTACAAGATATTACTATACACGCAAATAACTAACTAACTATTCATTACCATAAAAAGTTGAAAAATAATCATTCTGAATAGTAAAATATAACAACACAATACAATACAACACAATACAATACAATACAATACACAACAATGAGCAACAAGACTATTATTACGGCGATTGGAACAGGAATTACGCTAGTATGCATTTCATTTTTGTTTCATGACATACGTAGAGTTACACGATCCATTGCATATGACAATAAAACTGTTGGATATTCAGGAACTCTTCTAAAAAATGATTATAACTGGGGACTACTCACAGGAACATTTGTTGGTTGGGCTAGTACAAGATATTATTATTTGAATAAGTAACAATCTTCAAAAACTATGAGCATCATAAAAATTGAAAAAACATTTTATATAAAAATCCCAATTACAAATAACAATGTTTAGCGATCACTTACCAATTATCGTGCATTATACAATTTTGAATATAATTATGTCATTCTCATTATGAACGCGTTGGTAGATGTATTATTGGGTGATGGTTATATCTGTACGCTTTAGCATATAGCAAAAATATATTATGATAAGATTTATTACGATTAGGAGACTGTTTCTAATAGCATTATGTGATATGTGCGGAGTTTGAATAACCAAAAAGTTGATTTTTATATAGATTATGTAGAAAGTAACTCAGAACAATGCTTTCCGTATCAAATATGATAAATCTGTTCAATATAACGTTAGGGACTGTATATATTTATTTGGTTCTGAACAAGAGCATCAATTACATGGCAAGATCAGACAGTGATGGTGTACCGTTTATCATAAGGATTAAGGAAGAGCATAACATAGTCAGTAATTTTTTGAATCTGATTATATCATTTGCGATTTGTAATTTGCTGGTGATGGAATTGGATACGTTTATAGTGGCAGAATTTTTGGTTCTTGTGACATGCAACTATCATCTGTATAAGTTCTTGTATGTCTTCATGAACAAATATTTTAAAAGTTTTAGAGACATCTCACCCGAACATAAGAAATATTATGTCATTAAAAATTTTGTTAAGTCACTTACGTTGGCTTGGCTGTTTGTTGTTACCTTGATGAATTATGAGGATATAATTTATGGTACTTATGAGTTGACGTTTATTAAACGATGTGCAGTGTATTATTCGTTGAATGATGTAATAGGTTTGTTCGTTGTTGATAAGTTGCCGGCTACTACTGTTGTTCATCACACTATGACGTCATTGTGTACTTTATGTGTACAGTTCAAAAAATCATCAAAGCTGGATGTTATTAGTTTGGTGATTATTTATGCTATTTTCAGTTCGGCGGCATTTTGTGTTAATTTTTATCTGGGCTTGAGGATCTATGCTGGGTGTGAATATGTTAAGAAAGTGCTGTCGATAACATCATTTTGGATTTATGTTTTGAATTGTGTTGTTAACTGGGGAGTTCAGTTATATTTGTCGTTTATATTGTTTCATGATTGTTTGGTTAGGACGTATGATTTGTTGGCTAATTATGTGATGTGCTTGTATTGCAGTGAGTATCCTAGTTATGAAAATGTTGATTATGTCTTGTTGGCGCAGTTGCTGATGTATATCGCGTTCTTTGTTGCCGTTGCGAAGGATGACGTGATACTCATGAAATGGTTGTTCAATGATTTTCAGAGTTTCAGCAAGAAGACTAACTAATTTTTATATGATGACGTCTAATTCATCCTTGGAGTAGGGCGCAAAAATCACTTAAAGAATTGTTTGATTATTTCTGTAAAAAATTATCTATGAACCCGCCGCAAAATGACTTAAAGAATTGTTGATATATGATTATTTCTGTAAAAATATTATCTATGAACCCGCCGCAAAATGACTTAAAGAATTGTTGATATATTGAAATGATGCATAATAATATTATTGTTGGTACATTTGTCTTATGTAAAAATATTTGTACATCATTTATATATATTGACATTTTTTTAAGTTAGTTTCCGCGGGATGGATGATATGTGTATCTTATATAAAAATATTTGTACATCATTTATATATATTGACATTTCTTTAAGTTAGTTTCCGTGGGATGATATGTGTATCTTATGTAAAAATATTTACATCATTTATATATATTGACATTTCTTTAAGTTAGTTTCCGTGGGATGATATGTGTATCTTATGTAAAAATATTTACATCATTTATATATATTGACATTTCTTTAAGTTAGTTTCCGTGGGATGATATGTGTATCTTATGTAAAAATATTTGTACATCATTTATATATATTGACATTTCTTTAAGTTAGTTTCCGCGGATGATATGTGTATCTTATGTAGAAATATTTATACGTCATTTATATATATTGACATTTCTTTAAGTTAGTTTCCGCGGATGGTGCGCGCGTGAGTTGACTTCATGCCGTTTGTAAGTTCGCGCATAGTTTAGTTCACATAAAATTATTCTTAATGTGCGCAAAAAAATAACTTAAAATAATGTCGATATCATAATATGATGTATAAAAATTAGATATCATCAATCCAACTCAGTTTCTTATCTAGTCCAAGGAAGAAATCTAATGTTTCGGCGGATTTATTTAGTGATACTGTTGCACGTGGTCTCTTGGTTCTCGGTAAAGCGCGTATGTTGATGTTGATTTCATATATCTTATCCATAATATCTTCTAAGATTAGATCATGTATGTTATCATTCTCATTGATTTTTAGGATGAATATATCTTTGTTGATTCTTGGACGTTTCAATCCCCAAATTAGTTTACCATACTTTGTTTCCATTTCGTTTATGATGTCAAGTATTTTGTAGTGATGTAGTTGATGTCTGTCTATGGAGACGCGGGAGTTTATTTTATCGAATAATGTTATGAAATCTTCGTCGGGAGTTATATTGTTGTGTGTATACCAAATTATACATGGAACTTGTTGGATGGGATACTTGTTTTTAGTGTGAAAAAAGTTATATGCCTCTAGACGATGTTGTCCATCTATAACGTAATACTTGCTGTCAGATTTTTTTATTAAATGTATTGGTTCATAGAATATAAATTCGCCGTATTTTTTGTAGTCACTGATCATGGATTTTACTAGATATTTTGCGTGACTGATGTCTACTTTGCGCTGGAGTTCCCATCGATCGATAAGATATGTTCCATTCCAAGTGAACTTACAGAATTGTGCATTAATGTTATAGCGTTGTATAGATTCTTTTATAATATAGTTATCGAAAACATCTGGCGCGTCTATTAGTTCATCCTCGTCCTCAGAATCTGATATTTCATTGAGAACTTTGTTAAACTTACTTTCAAACGCTAATTCAGTTTCCATAATGTCAGAATTTTTTAGTCTCATTGATTCAAGTGTATGATTCATTGTTGGTAATATATGATATACAACACTTAATTCAATTTTTATTGCTTTACAAATTATATAAAAAAATTGAAATTCGATCACCATAATAACAAAAAAATAATCATAATAATCTAACATGCATAACTCAAGAACGATAATTCCTAGATTCGCTAGATATCATGGCGTAGTCACAATGAAACTTGATTACAGAAATAAGATAGCACAGTACAATTTGCAAGATTATAGTCAATCATATATCGCAAATAAACTCAAAAAAGTAATACACAACGAACTACAACACAATAAACCCTATGCTGACAGATATCACAACTTGATAACCAATGCTGCTAATCTAATTGAAGACGATATAATCAGATCTAATGTACTTCACGAAATCAAACATAATACATATTATCATTCTAAACACGAATGGGATATAACCAACCTAGCTCGCAAATACAACATGACGGGAATCCAAGTAGCCTACGCCCTCGCTAACAACTATAAACAATGTTCTCAAATAAAATACACATATCACCTAAACACAGATCACACAAAATCATATATTAGTCCCGAATTCAAAACGCATTACAATCAATCATCCAAGAAATACAACAAGAAAGGCTACGGATACGTGTATACCTACAATGGAATGGCAATTATGAACGAATTTCCAAAAAATATATTCAACAATCTAACGCCTCTACGAATAAATCTGAATCATTATGACTTTTACAACAACGATACAGTACATTGCAAAATTATGTCATTACTCACTTCAAAAATCATAACAAACACCGTCGATACACATTACAAACAACATAACTATTATCAAGACGACGATCTTCAAACTCAAAATAAATTATATGGCACTGAAATAATGTCATACATACAAAATCTTGTAAACAGACAGCACTCAACAAATCCAACCGCATTCACAAATAAATTATTCAAGTACTTACATCACGACGATATAGTAATCATAAAAAATTGATAAATAATATTATTCACATAATCATAATACAAATATAATGTCCCTCAATGCAATCATAAAACATACAGATGTCATTGGATATAAAATATGTTACATCTATAACAAACTCAGAAATAATTTTGTACTTATAAAATTAAGAATACCTCACAACGCAATCATCATAAAATCTAAAGATCATAAACTGAGAACCAATCTAGCGCAAGTACTTAACATATGGGCAATCAACATATTCGAATCACAATTACACAAACTAGACGACACTGAAATCGCATTTTCAATTTATGATCCTGCCTTCAAATATCAAATAAACAAAATTATAATACCTAACACATTCGATTCATCTAACAAAAACACATGTTCACCTGGCATTCATTTCTTCCTAAACTCACATGACGCGTTATCATACTCTGGGTTAGCCGACATGATACAAAAAATTGAAAAATCCATATAGTTGGAAAATATTATAATACTATAGTAACATGACAACTATTAATCGTAAAAAGAGATGCGCTAACCGAACATTATCTCAATCAAAAAAAGTGTCATTCAATAACACAATTATAATCCATGATGACACTGATATAGTAAGTATCGCATATGATGAACTTGTGAATTCGTATCTCAATATTGGAGGCACTATGTCATGTGAAGAATTAATCATTTACATCAAAGGACGATTCAAATCCATATCAGCGTACCCTGAAGACAACGACAAATTTGTAGAGTTTTACAATGACGTGCAAGGTAGAGTCATGGATCTCATCGACAGAATAGTTATCGCTCATACTCGTAAAATGGAATACAAAAAAAGTTACCTAATCAAATCTGTATTTTGCAAGCCTCCAATTCCGTATATCATAAACCAAAAACCAACACCAACACCAACACCAAAACCAAAACCAGAAGAATACACTGTGAAACTGATTGAATCATCACAAGTAGACATCCCATCTGAAATTTGCGTATATCCTCCCGAATTCAATGGACTAGTCCCGGTTCTTTACGAAGGCGGCGGTTCAAATAGATATATCGAATACAATGGAATCTCAATCCTATATCACCTAATTATAGCTATGAACATGGTAAGACATACATGCTACGAATTTATGGATGATCGAAAGCCTTCGGCTTGTGATGCACGCATCACGCAAACAAAGTTTGCCTCACGTAGTGAGAGGGCGTAGCCCTTCGACTACATTTTATCAAAGATATCGATTCAAGACTAAACATCAGAAATAAACTGAGCTATACAAAATCATAATTATTATAAAAATCAAAGTTCTTCAGATTTTATCAAAAATAGAATCTAACTGTATCACAAATTGTATAAACGTTACTGATGAAATATAATCTAGTTCCTAAATAAGTTTAAGCATCAATACATTCATTTCAGAAATATTCTTTAGGATATTATGTTTATCTTGAGATAAATTAGTTGTAAGTTTTTTTAGTATCAATTTATTACATTCAGTTATTTTTGATATTATTTTTGTTGTTTTGTTGTTGTTTTGTTTTTCTGAATATATTGAACTTATGATATCTGAATCTGAATCTGTATCTGTGTCATCGTCACTTTTAAATTTTATAGGTTTAGGCGAATATGTTTCTGTATCTTGCTGGCTTGAGTTCAGTAGTTCAATGACAGGAATCATTATTTCTTCATTGGGTGTGTTTTTGTAGTAATATGCTTTGTCTAAATATATTTTATGTGTACCAACGATTGTTAGCATTTCAGAATCTTCGTTTATTTGTGATATTGTTTGATTGAATAGATTATATGATGGAAATACTTGAGCATAATAGTTATATAAACTTTTCATGTTGCAGTTATGAGCCATGAATGTATAATCGAATTGGTATCTGACATCTGGTGGGATATCGTGGGGATACATCATTCTGATTATTAGTGTGATTCTGTAGCTATTACTATTCATGCATAATTCTTGTATAGCTTCACTATTATCTTTCCAATTAGATTCTAGACAGTTATCAAGTACAACCGCGACATGTTTCATGTTTATACAATTTGTTTCAATTCTGTGTCTTTGAGTTTCTAATATTTTGGTTATGATCTTGGTATCGTCATATACTTTGCAAGATATATTAACGTATACTGAATTTTTTGCTGGAGATATTATGATACATTCATCTATTTTTTTGGTTTCGTATAGATGTGATAGTGTACTTTTGATTAGAGTTCTTGCTTGGTCTTCGTGATTCATGTTTGCGATTATGACAATAGTTGGGTCCGCATCTATAAATCTTAGATCAAAATATTCTAACGGTGTGTTATTTTCTGATGTAATATCATCATCACTGTTATTATTTGAAGAATCCATGTGCGCTAGATCTGGCATTAAAATTAAACTTACTGGTTGAGATGTTTGTATTTCTGTAGGTTGATATTGTAACTTCATGACGGGGATCATTATTTCTTTGAGCGTGGTACTTTTATGATAATATGCTGTGTGTTTATGTCCGTTGTTATGAATTATAATCATTTCAGAATCCATTTCCATTTCCATGTGTTCGAATACTTCTGTGAATGATTTATATGACGGAAATGATTTTTTAGCATAGTGGTCAAATATTTTTGTTACGTTAGCAGGATAGTTATTATAGGTTATAAATGTATAGTCAATATTATCTCGAATTTCAGGTGAAAAGCTTGGAGGATATTGTGCTACGATTATTAGTGTGATGTTATAATTTCGTCCGTTGCATATAATTTCTGTTAGTATGGTATCTTTCTTCCAATTAGATCCTAGACAGTTGTCGAGTACGATTGCTACATGATTTGATGGTTGTTGTTTTTGATTTTCAACTATTTCATGTAGGATTTTTGTATCATAGCTTCTGTATATGTTGGATGCCATATTTTTATATAATGAATCGTATTTTTCAGTTGGAGATATTATTATGCATTCGTTTATTTTGTTAGTTTCGTATAGATGAGATAGTGTAGTGTTTATTAGTGGTTTTGTTATATGTTCGTGCCCCCTATAAGCGATTATTACGATTGTAGAATTTTTTTCGATATCAGTTAGATCAAAATATTTTAGCGGTTGAATATTATCTGATGTAACTGATACAAGATTGTCATCACTATTATTACTATTTGAAGAATCCATATATATTAGAAATTTATTTATATTATATTTTTTCAAACGTATTATTTTGTGAATTACAATATAGAATAAAATATTGTAGTATGTTATAAAAATTATTTCCGTCATATAAATCATTCACAGAAGTATTCGAACACATGGAAATGGAAATGGATTCTGAAATGAATGTATTGAT
>Ga0207027_1107_pt1 | contig 15041 bp, 14 predicted proteins | sample Alteio_BWMinCont_43_FD_153280 | JGI IMG/M metagenome (GOLD analysis project Ga0207027, IMG submission 153280) | Enriched cells from forest soil in Barre Woods Harvard Forest LTER site, Petersham, Massachusetts, United States -... | ecosystem: Environmental > Terrestrial > Soil > Temperate forest >... | reverse complement strand
CCACCGCTGCACTTGCCTGTGCATTGTCGGTGACGTACAAACAATTATACCCTCGTTGTGAATTCGAAGAATGGGCCGGCATTGCAGAAAAATATCAAGGCACAGTGTTGCAAGCATGGAGAAGTTTTTCTAAGCAATATACTCAGCATAAACACGTATTTTTCCCTGTGCCGAGCAATGCGCCTGCATCGACTGTTCAAGTAAAAAATAACCCAATGGTTCTTGGGGTGTGAAGTGTCATGTGCGTCATCGCGAGGCCGCAAAGCGTTTGGCCGTGGCGATCCAGGCGATTTTTCTTTGGATTGCTTCACCTCGTAACAAGCACGAGGTTCGCAATGACGATAGTTAAGCTCGCATATCTTGAGGTGCAAGCGGTATATACAAAATTCATATCTTGACTATTTAAGGTGGTATCAATGGCTATTTTTTTGGAAACCAAACGTTTAATTTATTCAAGACATTTTGCTGAAAATAAAAAAATGAATCAAGCAGAAACAATTGCGAGCAATGTTAAACAACTACGTCGTCCCGCGGCTCGTCCGCGGGATCCAGAAAAGGCTATAAAAACCTGGATCCCGCGTATAAAACGCGGGACGACGCCTGGATCCCGCGTATAAAACGCGGGACGACGCCTGGATCCCTCGGACAAAGCCGCGGGACGACGGTGTAAGTACTAAGTTGATGCCTATGGAGCAAGTCTAGCCCCTTAGCCTGGGTGGCTCAACCATGATTCCTTGTCCGGTATGTTAGACAGACGCCACTAAACTAAAGAATGTTTTTGGGTTTCTTCCGCGATTAATTAATTCTTCAGAAGCAATACTCTTTGTGAGGACTTGAGTAAACATTACATTTCCTGATACATATTTTGTTAAAGCAAAACGTGCTCCACCGCCGGTAGAAGATGCACTTTGAAATTGTTTGACCCCCGGTAATTCTTTGATGTTCCAAATTTCGCCGATGTCATAGAAAAGATAAAATTGTATATTTTGGATTAAGAACCGGTTTGGGAAAGTGTCCCAGCGGAATTCAATGCTGCCATCCGCACCGCGATCGCCCAGAAGTTCTGCAGGATCGTAACCGCGGCCAATGACGCTGCCCCCGAAACCAAATTGTTCCGAAGCCAAGAGTGGATTATTGCTAGACTGGCCTTGTGCGAGCAAGAAAATCGAAAAAGGAGAACTAAATAAAGGCTGTAAATGCGTTGCTTGGGCAGTATATTTGGTATAAATGCCATCGGCTCCAAAGCGTGAAGTAGTCAATGATGTGGGGTCATCGCTTGCACCAAGGACATTCAAACCTTGCTCAATATGAAAGGCAAGGCTATCGGAGCCCCCAAAACGGTCTCCAAAGGAATACGTCCCACCAAATTTAATAGGGCGGATATGATCATTGTATAATAAAAGTGTATCCAGCTGAGTGGTTTTGCTATCAAGATAGGTAAAACCGCCATCTAAGATGAGATTTTGTGAACGCGATAAAATAAAAGGATATTGCAGGGTTATATAATATGTTTTTGCAATACCATCGGTATCCAGTGGCCCTAATACAAATCCCGGTGCAGTTAATGATTGGTTCCCGCCGACCGTTAGTTGTAAGCCATGTGCACCCAGCGGTGTTTGATAAGCAACATCTAAGTAATGTAATTCAGCACCATGGGTCGCGGCAAGATAAGTGGCACGTGTCATGTCCCCAGAACGGACTACTGAGTTGACACTCGAGCCAGCCGTCACTTGATGTGGGCCAATGTACAATGTCCCATAATTGTCATATGACATAAATGCAGAGACGCGCTGTTCTTCAACGGCTATATTTAGGTCTGAAGCGCCGGTTTCTGTTTTAGAAGGTTCCAAGATAGCTTTTGCTTGAACGCCCGGGACTTGGTTTGCTAATAGCAAATAGTATTCCATGTCTTTCAATTGTAAGGGCCGTGATTCAGAAATCTTTTGCCCATAGTCTAATAAAATCCGTTCAGCGCCTCGCGGATTGCCCACGATTTTAACTTTATCGATATATCCTTCAATGATGCGTATATGTACAATGCCATCTTTGACGTGCTGAGGGGGAAGAATAGCGCGTGATAAAATATAACCATTGTTTCGGTAATAATTTGTAATATCTTGAACAATTTGTTCAAGCTCAGCAATCGAGATAATCGTATTTAATTTGTCTTGATACAAGGCCGCTAATTCTTTACTTGTGTAGACATGGTTTCCCTCGAGAATAACTTTATTTAATTTGAATTTAATTTTTTCTGCTTCAGGCCCTAATTGACTGGTTTTTTCTTCTGGATGGGTAACGTTGGGCTGCGCATGGGGCGCGCCCGTGGGCCGCGTGGGAAGATAGTTTTGGGTGACGCGTCCGGGCTCAACGCTGCCGGGAAGCGGGCTGATTGCTAAAGCAGCATGGCTGCTGCAAACAATGAAGAAAAACAGTAGAATTCGAAAAGCTTTTGGGAGGAGATATTTCCGGTATATCATTGTTTGAAAATTCCCTTTCAATCCATTTGAGCATTATTATATGTTACTATATGGATTATTGCATTATTTCATCGAGAAAATAATGACTGATCAACGTAACTATTCGCTTTTCGATCATGTTTGTCTGGGCATGGACCATGCTTTACGGGCTATTTTTGACAACCCAAAAACCACTGACCGGCCCTATCCTGCAGCGAAGGCACCCGAGATAGCGCTATCTGAGAAAGAACGGCGGCATTCAGCTGCTTTAATGCGCATTAATCACGCAGGCGAAGTTGCCGCGCAGGCATTGTATCATGGGCAAGGATTGGCTTCGCAGAATAGTGTTACCAAACAAACCATGCGCCAGGCAGCTATCGAAGAGGGCGACCACTTGGCGTGGTGTCGCACTCGGCTCTTGGAATTAGAAAGCCACACTAGCTATCTCAACCCAGTGTGGTATTTGGGTTCTTTCGCCATTGGGTTGGCGGCAGGGTTGATAGGCGATCAATGGAGCCTTGGATTTTTGGCGGAGACAGAGAGCCAAGTGGTCCACCATTTAGAAAAGCATAGCAAACTTCTTTCTGCAAAAGACCAACGTAGCCAGAGTATTTTGCAACAAATGCAATTGGATGAAGCTGCGCATCGTGATACGGCACTGCAAGCGGGAGCCATGGTCTTGCCCTGGGTAGTGCAAACATTGATGTCCTGGACATCGAAAGTAATGGTGAAAACAGCCTATTACATTTAGCAAGCGTTTGCACCATTTGTGGTGGATTACGGCAAAAAACGCCTAATCCACCCTACAACTACAACTACAATACCTTTTTAACTCCCTGGCTTTAAGACAGGCGGCTTGGAGGAGGTGGATGTCGAGCTGGATATTGAGTTGCTGGAGCTGGGTGTGCTTGTCGTTCCCTTAGAAGAAGACCTTGACTGAGAGAAGTAATGAGGCAGCTCAGTAGCATATTGATATGGTACACTGGGTTCGCTCGTTTCTTTTGCTTCTGCTACATCTACATGTTGTTGCATGCTTGTTTCGATGCGGACGAGAAGCTTTTCCACCTCATTTTGGCCTAATAGGCCACGCTGCAGTGCAGAAGGACAGCTTTCTGTAATGCGGTCGCGCAGACCTTCGAACTTGTTGCTTTCAAAGGCTTGACGTATGAGGAGCAAAGCATTTATTTTGTGGGTTTCACGTTTTTGTTTAGTCAATTCTTCCGAAGTCTTTAAACGTTTTTTATAGGTATTTTCCAGTTTGATAAGGTCTAGCATAAATTGATCATATAGTTTTGCAGAATCAGCAAGGGATGGATGGTTTTTTAATATCGCAGCTCGATCTTCTAAATAATAATCCTCCGTATGTTTTAATGCAGCATGCTCAAATAATTCACGTACACACCCTGGCTGATTGTCTAATAATGCGAATGGGTTTTCTAAAACCATGGTGACAATCATTGTGCGTATTTCTAATGTTTCTTTGGTGGGTGTTCCTTCGCAAGCACGTTGATACACCTTAAAATCGGCTTGTAGTTGGTTAAAATCAGGTGCAGCAGGATTTACTGGGTCACGAGAGTGAAAAAGGCGATGGATTTTTAAATAATCTTTATCTTGTTGGTTAATGGAAGTATTTTCTTGTAAGTGTTGCTGTACAGTAATCATTTCTTTGGAATCGAGCAGGTTATGAAGTTCCTGGACTTTTTGTAGTGGAGAACGGATTGATCCTTTGTGTGAGAGAACATAATTAGCCAGTGTCTCGATATAATCAGAAAAATCAATCCCCAATGGCTTGAAATGTGTTTCATAATATGTGCGAAAATCGGTTTTTGTTTTTAAGAGATGTGCGAAAATCGCATCGAATTCCTTGGCATGTACTTTGAATTGTTGCGCGACAGCTTCTTTAAAGGTATCTTTTTTGAAAAAATCGATCATCGCTTGTACTGTTTTTTCCGGCTCTTGCTTAGAGTCGGGAAGCATTGCCAAATGTTCGGTAGTCAGTATTTTCAATTGACTGAATGCATAATAATGGGAGGTTGGGCCTACTTGATAGTAGGCTTCTCCAGCAAGGGATTTTTTCAGGTAATCAATTCTATCCTGAAGCATATACAAAGTGTTTGCTTGGGTTTCTATATCAGTTTCTATGTCAGTTTTTATTGTAGATTTATTGCTGGTTTTTTTTTCCTGAACTGTAGTCAACTTTGTTTTGAGGCTTTCCAAACGGAGGGTCATGGCTGAATGGGATTTTTCATTCTCCTCTAATGCTGTTTTGCCTAATTCAATCGCATTCTGGATATTGTCTTGTAATTGCTTATCAAGTCGAGGAAGATACTCTAAGAGAGAGGGGTAATCAAAGCTCTGTTTTTCTGTCGGGCCTGAAAATACTGAAAATGAGCTTTTCTTCTTAATGCCCAGAGTAATCTGTAATTGTAGGCTGAGTAAATGATAAATGTACGCAGGAAGTGTGTTGTTTTTTAAATGTTCTTCACTTGCTCGAATTTTTTGTGAAGGAGTTCTTGTCTCGATCATGGTAATGGCCTCGTTTATGTTATTTGATTCTAATGACAGCTAGGATACATGAAAATGCAGTATTTTGCTACAGGTAGGGAGGGCGATCTATTTAAGTGTCACTATAACACTGGGACTGCTCAAATCAGGCGATAGTATAGTGCTGGTTGTCGATGCTGTCGAAGGCGGGCTTGTGGGTGCTTTGAATTGGGATATTTCTGGAAAATCTTTTTTCATACTCTTTAGAAGGGCTGTTATTTTTTTCTCTTTAAAAATCTTATCACGAGAAAATGCTAATGGGCAGGTTTTTTCAATATTATTTTCTAATCCTGCAAAGTTATTCGCTGCAAAAGCTTTGCGTATTGTATTAATAGCATTTAATTTATCAATTCGACGGGGTTTTCCTTTGCTTCCTTCTTCCGATTTGTCTATGCGTTCACGGAAATCATCACTCAGTTTGATGAGCGTAGGGACATATTTATTATAGAGCATATTGGGACTTTCTAATTCCTTATGTTCTTCTAATGCAGTCGTGTAATCCTTTGCTAACGTTTTTTGTAATTCTTCTTTAATGGAATGAGTAAACAGTTCGCGTACAAAAGCGTACTTATCACGTAATAAAGTAAATTGATATTCTAAGACAAAGCCTACAATGAGTTTTCGAATTGCTAATTTTTGTGGAGTCGAAGGCCCCGTGCAGGCTCGAATATATTGTTGAGTATACTCCTCCAATTCTTTCTGAGAGAGGGACATTTTTTTTGGATGTCGCATGTTAGATAATTTTAAAAAATCCATGTCTTCAATAGAAGGGCTTGGTTGGATTTTTTCTAAGAGACTATTTAATTGTTTGATATCGATGACGCTATAGAGGTCATTTAATTTTGTTAATGGCTCGTCTATCGTTGGTTTATTAGCGAGAATATATCGCGTGAGTAATAAGAGATAATCAGTAAATGCCACGCCCAATGGCTGAATATATGTACAATAAAAAAGGTAGAGATCTGCGTCAGTCTTCATTAATCTAGCAAAGATTAGATCAAGCCCTTTTACCTGCGCTAAAAATTGCTGTGCAATGGCTTGTTTAAACGTATCTGTTTGCAGAAAATCCACGATATCTTTCAACGTTTCTTCCAGTTTGCGACCAGGCGCGAACCGTGAGGGGTCCATTCCATGATGTAATACGTCTGGTTTGCTATCGGAAGAGGGTCGTTCACTGTGGATGGCATGGAGTAATTGAAAGTGCTCGATCGTCAAGGACCGTAATTGGTCTAATGTGTAATAATGTGAAGTTTTTGGAATTTGAATAGGCTGGCTCCCCTCATCTGGGTAAGCAAGGTCTGTTCTGGGGGCCACTAAAAAAGATTTTTCTTCGAGTGCTGCCTCCAAGGATTGTTGTTCTAACTTGGCCATGTCAGAGATATTCTCTTGTAATTGCAGGGCGAGTCGCGGAAGCTGGGCTAAGATAGTTTTGTAATCGTAAGGTTCTTTTTCTAGGCGTTGTATGACTGGGATGTTGTTTTTTCTAAAATCAACCATGGGCGTTTTATTAATGCCGAGATCGACTTTTAATTGCAAGACGAGTAAATAATAAATATACGCGGGGACTGCCTGGTTCTTTAAAAAATCTTCCTGCTTGGCTGCTTTTTCTCGCAAGCTTTCTAATGAAGGTCTCGTTTCAGTCATGGCCACTCTCTCGTATATATAAGTATATTTTTAGCATTATACAAAAAAATGAGAGATTTTTCTACAGAAACCAACACAGAAACATGACGCAGAAGGTAGAATGAGCAAAGTTTATTGACTAAACTATAAGCAAAAATATAATATACACATTAAAAGTGTGTATGGTGATAGGATAGAAGATGAGTAAGATATACAGCAGTCGCGAGATTATACAATTATTGAAGTATGATGGATGGTATGAGGTCAGAGTTACCGGCAGCCATCATCATTTCAAGCATACAGAAAAAGCAGGAGTTGTGACTATAACCTCATCCAAAAAAACAAATAGGTAAGGGCTTGTTAAATAGCATCTTAAAACAAGCAAACTTGAAAGGGGGCAAACAATGATTATTGAATATGTCGGATTAGCCGAGAAGGTTGATGATGGTTACAGTGTTTTTTTCCCTGATTTCCCAGGTTTTGGATCAGCAGGTGATAAATTAGAAGATGCAAGAAAAAACGCTAAAGAAGGTTTAATAGCACATATTGAGCTGATGGTTGAAGATGGGGAGCCGATACCTAAAGCTTCATCATTAGATGAAATAATGAAACTATCAGATGCAAAAGGATGTATTCCATTGATTATTTCTATGATCGCACCTTCTGGTAAGGCTCAAAGAATTAATATTACTCTTGATACTGCATTACTAAATGCGATAGATGTAGCGGCTACTAGCCAACATAAAACTAGATCAGCTTTATTGGCGGAGGCTGCGCAGAGATTGTTAAGCGAGCTTTAAATGTTTTGAATAGACAAAGTTAGTCAAATTTTATATAACAGTGGCTTTGTATAAAATAACCAAGGCGGCGGTTTGAATGAGCCAAATGACCCAAACAAATTCCATAAAATAAGGGAACCAGCTCCGTTTGACTACCCAATAGATAATGGCAGGAACGAGCCCTACGATGACAGGGGCTGCTAACAAGGCGATGAGTTCGCGTGTAATGCTGCCGGCTTCACCGCCGGAGAATATATTAGTAAGTAGATCGGAGATCCAATCATGAACGGCCAGTAGTGCTTGTAACCCTTGCTGGGCATAGGCCATGGCCATGATAAAAGTAACACTTAAGGCCACGATAGCAATAATTTGTTTTATCATTGTGCAATTCCTTATGATTTTTTTTAAAATAGTAGCATAGTCAGGTACGGAGTCCTACACCTTTTTCCAGTAGAAACAAAGACCAAATAAAGAGTACACTCAATAAAATACACACGAGAGCAAACCCGAAGTAAACGTTGACATCGGAATGACCGAGCATGCCATAACGAAAGGTATCTACAATATTTAGGATGGGATTAAATAGGGAGATGTGTTGCCAGACGGGCGGTAATTGTTTTATAGAGTAAAATACACCACCTAAATAGGTCAGGGGCGTTAATACAAATGTGGGGATAAACGACACATCATCAAATTTTTTCGCAAAAATACCATTAATAAATCCGCCCAGTGAAAATAATATGGCTGAGAGTATGGCCATTAATACCACGACCCAACTGTGTACGATCGATATATGCGTGAATAAAAAAGCGATTAATAGCACAATGATCCCGACCAACAAACCACGCAGGGCGCCCCCCACAATATATCCAATTAAAATAATATGATTGGGCATGGATGAAACCAGCATTTCTTCAATGCTACGGCTGAATTTGGCGCCGAAAAAAGAAGAAGACGTATTCGCATAGGCATTGGTCATGATGGACATCATCACTAAACCTGGGACGATAAATTGCATATACGAATAACCATTCACAGACTGAATTTGGGACCCAATGAGTTTCCCAAAAATGACAAAATACAATGTGATGGTGATGACCGGCGGGATCAATGTTTGTGTCCAGATACGTGTAAAACGGATAATTTCTTTGGATAAAAGTGTCCGCAAAGCGATCCAGTGTTGATAAGGGATACTCATATTTTTTTAGCCTTGTTTTCATCAATTAAATGCACAAATAATTCTTCCAGACGATTGGTTTTATTGCGCATACCAGTGATATTAATGCCAGATTGATTCAATTCTTGGAATAAGTCATTCAGGGATTGGTTTTTTTGCAATTCCACTTCCAGCGTAACGTCATCCACCATACGATGGGTGTATTGCGTGTGCCAATGTTCTTTCATCAGAGGTTTGGCGAGATCCAATACGAATGTTTGAATATGTAAACGATTGATTAATGTTTTCATATTGGCATTTTCAATAATGTCACCGTGATCAATAATGGCGACGTTTTTACAAAGATGCTCTGCTTCTTCTAAATAATGCGTTGTTAAAATAATCGTGGTGCCTTGTTGATTTAATTCCGTTAAAAAACTCCATAATATATGCCGCAATTCAATATCCACCCCGGCGGTGGGTTCATCTAAAATCAATAACCGAGGGTTGTTGACCAAGGCCCTGGCAATCATTAAACGGCGTTTCATACCGCCGGATAAACGTAATGCCGGCTGGTCTTGCTTTTCCCAAAGCCCTAATTTTTTCAAGTACTGTTCTGTGCGTTGTGCAGCAATTTTATAGGGGATTCCATAATAACCGGCTTGATTGATGACAATCTGTGATACTTTTTCGAATGGATTAAAGTTCATTTCTTGTGGCACGACACCAATGCAGGATTTCGCTGCTTCTAAATCTGTATCCAGGGAGTGGCCGAACACTGTCACGGAACCTGCGGTTTTATTCACGAGCGAACATAAAATGCCGATGGTCGTTGTTTTTCCAGCACCGTTAGGCCCTAACAGTGCAAAAAAATCCCCTTCCTTGACGTCTAAATGGATGCCTTTTAATGCAGCAACCCCGTTGGGGTAGTTTTTCTTTAGGTTGTTTATAACGAGCGCATGCATGTTAATTTCTCAATAAATGATTGTAAGGCTTGGCCGCGATGACTGCATTGGTGTTTTTGTGTGAGAGATAATTCTGCAGCACTGCAATTTTTTTGCGGGTCAAAAAAAATGGGGTCGTAACCAAAGCCTTGGGCGCCACTGGGTGTGTCACGAATGGTGCCTTGCCAACGTCCTTCGCACATCAGAGGAGCAGGGTCTTCTGCGTAGCGCAAAAAAACGATCACGCAATAAAAAAAGGCTTGGCGTTTTTCCTGGGGAACATCGACCAATTGTTCGAGTAATTTTTTAATATTGTCCTCGGCGCGCGCCGAGGGGCCCGCATATCGGGCTGAATAAATGCCCGGTGCGCCATGCAAAGCGTCGACAATTAATCCTGAGTCATCGGCAATGGCCGGTAAAGCGGTGGTTTGGTTGGCATGCCGCGCTTTGATCAGTGCGTTTTCGACAAAAGTCAAACCGGTTTCCGGAACATCGAGCACACCGAGGGTTGCTTGTGGTATCAAGGTAATGGCTTGGTTGGCAAAAGCGTGCTGCAATTCGCGTAATTTTCCGGGGTTAGAGCTGGCAAATACAATGTTCATTAGCACACAATAATCAATAATTGCAAAATAATCAGGGCCGGGATTGGCGTAATATCAAAACCTGCGATGGGAGGAACAATACGGCGTAAAGGGCGCAAGATGGGCGCGCTCAGTTGTGCGAAAACTTGCGTAATAGGCGTAATCCCCACATGGATCCAGCTGAGTACAGCATTAATCATCACAGCAAAAAAGAATGTATTTAAAATTAAGCGCAGTGTCCCTGTGAGCCCAAATAAAAGTAGCAAGAGTATGCTTGGGAATTGTGGCATGAAAAAAACGCTAACGACACTGAATTTGAGTATTTCTAAAATCACAATGACGAATAACGTGGCCAGCTCAAAACGGCCTATATTCGGTAAAATGCGCCGACAGCGGCCAATAATGGGCTGGGTAACATTAATAATAAAAAGAACAATGGGATTGATTGCGCTCGCATGTTCCCAAGCTAAAATTAAACGAATACTTAAAATAATTAAATAGAGATCAAATACAGTATCAATGAGATACAAACCTGCTGCATGCAACGAATTCATAGTGTGGGCCCCATAGTACTCTCGAATTGTTGTTCGCGTTCGACAGCGCGTTGGTTGGCGGCTTTTAGGGCTGCCAAGAAAATGGTATCGAAGTTATTTTCTTTAAATACACGCAGTGCTTCCACTGTCGAGCCACCCGGGGAGGCAACTTCGGCAATTAAGGTAGCCACTGTTTTATTACTTTCAAGCGCCATACGCGCAGATCCATACGCTGTTTGCAATGTCAGTAACCGGGCAATATCGGACGGTAGTCCGAGCGCTTCTCCTGCAGATTGTAATGCATTGATCACCGAGAAGAAATAGGCAGGCCCGCAACCGGACAATGCGGTGACGGGGTTCATTAATTTTTCATCGTCTAGCCAAAGGACCATGCCCAATGTACGTAAAATAGATTCCACGGTATTGCGTTCAGCATGGGACACCGCAGCATTTGCAAACAGTGCCGTGGCCCCGCAGCCAATCAACGCGGGTGTATTGGGCATGCAGCGTACAATAGGGACTGTGGCCTCTAAACCATGTTGGATTGTGGCAATGCTAATACCAGCGGCAACGGAGATAATGAGGGGCTTGCGTGACTGAATAATGTCTTTGCATTCTTGAATAATGTGCGGGAGCACAGAAGGCTTGACTGCAAATAACAAGATGTCGGCTTGCTGGCAAGCTTCGCGGTTATCCGTGGTTGTATGAACATGAAACATGTCCTTTAAGGGAGCAAGCTTCGCAGGCGAAGGATTGGTAATCCAAATAGTATTTTTCGAATACTGGTTTGCTATTAAACCACCTAATAAACATTGTCCAATGTTCCCTGCGCCAATAATGGCAATCACCGTTTTGCTCATACGTATCCTGTTTATGCTATCTCTTTCGCTGTTTTATGAATACTGGAAAGAATTGCAGATTTCGGTGCAAGCAATTGCTCTAATGCCGAATAAGGAATTTCAACTTCTTGAGCACCATACACATAGGGAGCGACTTGATATTCATCAAACGTAATTAATAATGCATCTTCTTCGAGGTTCCAATTTTTATAATTTTTCTCATTGGGTTTGGTTCCTTCTGCGATCATCCATTGGTCTCTTTCTTGCAACGTTTGATTGAGTTGTTGATGGCTGAATTTTGCAATCGTTTGCAAATAATCGGCATGGGATTTAAATAAATCTTTTAAGACGAGCTCTTTGCCATGTGTCAAATCATAATTCAATACGTCATGCGAATGAAAAGGATGGGCGCGGCCTGCTTGCATACTTTCCGTGGATAAACGGACGCTAATAAATGATAAATGATCGGGATGCACAACATCCAGATCGTAATCAAGTTTAAAAGTATTTCTTTGCACTTCTTCGGGGAGTGTTTTCATGTGTTCTGCATCTTTAGCAACGCTGGTTTTAAATTGCGTCACTTGCGCATTGACCTTGTCAAGGATTTGCTGATTAAATTGTTGTGCTGCTGCGGACAAAGGGTCTCCGCTGATTTGAGGATACGTGACATCCATCGAGTAATGTAATTGCAAATCGTCACTGTGTTGAGTCACAGGTATAATTTTTAAATCACTGTTGATAAAAATCGCTTCATTGTCCGGAACGGCTTTATTGGGGTTTGCGTGTGCTGCATAAGCAGGTACCGTATCAGCGACAATGGTGATTTCTTCATTTTCATCTGCGAATATGGGGCTGGTTACGATGAGAGTGGTTAGGATGAGTATTAATTTTTTCATACATGCCTCAATGTTACAAAAATGATCAAAAAATATACCATAGCAATGCTGGTGAGGTCAACACACGACAAGCATTTTTTTCATCCCAGTGGAAAGATGCTATATGTTGGTTAATTTCAAGCCAGGAACGTAATGGCTCAGGTCACTCTATAATTATCCACAAACGTCCACTCATGAGGTACCCATGAGTGGGCGTTCTCGAACAGGGGCGGAGCTGTTATAGGGATGGATAGCTCAGGCCAGTTACGGTACTATATACGTTATACGTTAGCACATAAAGTTTGAGAGAGCAGTGAAATTCGCATTTTGTTTATTTAAATATTTTCCCTACGGTGGATTACAACGTGATTTCTTACGCATTGCAAAAGAATGCATGCGTCGTGGTCACGCCGTGGATGTTTTCACGATGTCATGGGAAGGTGCGAGCGAGCCAGGCTTAACTGTGCATAGTGTGTCAATCAAAAAAACCCAAAACCATACTCGCAGCCAAGCTTTTGTCGCTGCGATACAGTCGCGACTGGCCCACTATGATCGCGTTATTGGGTTTAATAAAATGCCAGGCTTGGATGTCTATTACGCAGCGGATACCTGTTATCAAGCCAAGGCCCGGGAGCAACGCCCTTTTTGGTATCGATTGACGCCACGCTACCGCCATTTGCTTGCGTACGAAAAAGCTGTTTTTAGCCCCTTAGCAAAAACGGATATTTTATTAATATCAAAAAATCAACAACATGAATTTATGCGTTTTTACCAAACGCCACCCGCGCGCTTCCATCGTTTGCCACCAGGAATTACGGAGGACCGAGTAGCGCCTGCCAATGCTTCGGCTATTCGTTTGCAAACACGACAAGAGCACGGTATTCGCCCCGATGATTTTTTATTGTTAATGGTAGGGTCTGGGTTTAAAACGAAAGGCTTGGATCGTATTTTATTGGGCTTGGCTGCATTACCACCGGAATTACAACAGCGTACAGTCCTGTATGTGATTGGCCAAGACCAGGCCCTACGATTTGTCCGCGATGCGCGCGCCTTAGGCATTGATGCGCGAGTTAAATTTTTAGGTGGACGTGATGATGTTCCTGCTTTTTTATTGGCGGCTGATCTGTTGGTGCATCCAGCCTACAATGAAAATACAGGGACTGTATTGTTGGAAGCGTTAGTGTCTGGATTGCCTGTCTTGACCACGGATGTCTGTGGTTATGCACACTATGTTGAGGACGCAAAAGCAGGCAGGGTATTGCCCTCCCCGTTTAAACAAACGGAATTTAACCAAGCCTTGGCACAGATGTTGTGTGCACCCGAGCGTGCAGTTTGGCAACGCAATGCATTGGTGTTTGCAAAACAGGCTGATATTTATTCTTTGCCAAAACGTGCCGTCGATATTATCGAGCAAATCAAGCCCAGTCTGCTTCCTACGTTTACTACCGAACGCGCAGTTTTTTCGAAAATAATGGCACTTCGTGGCCAGGTGTATCGAGAATTAGAAGGCCGTTGTACTCAACGCATTCTCTGTGGTGACGAGGGTTATTTTATTAAGCAACACAGAGGCATAGGCTGGAAAGAAATTATAAAAAATACAGCGGCCTTGCGTTTGCCTGTGCTGGGTGCAAAAAATGAATGGTTAGCGTTGCAACGTTTGCAACAATTAAATATTGCAGTCCCTGACATTGTCAGTTATGGCTGTCGTGGGATAAATCCAGCGGCCCTGCGTTCTTTTTTGATTACGCGTGAGTTGACTAACATTATTAGTTTAGAAGACCATTGTCGATCCTGGCCGCAACAACCGCCGTCCTTTCGAGAAAAACAAGCGTTGTTACAAGCGGTGGCTCGCATTGCGCGGGTTTTGCATACCAATGGCGTGAACCATCGGGATTTTTATATTTGTCATTTTTTGTTAGATATATCGCGAGGAGTGCTTGGCGAAAATGGCCAACCTCAGTTATATTTAATTGATTTGCATCGAGCACAGTTACGCCGACATACGCCACTGCGCTGGGTCATAAAAGATTTGGCAGGGTTGTATTTTTCCAGTATGGAAATAGGTTTAACAACCAGAGATCGATTGCGTTTCATGCGGGCCTATCGTAACCAGGCAATCCATGACATAGTTAATAGAGAAGCAATTTTTTGGCAAAAGGTGAAAAAACGTGGCGACAAGTTACATAGGGAACAATGATAAGAATTTAACGCAAGACCTTGCTTGGGAAACGCTGCACAGCGCTGATTTCACACTGCCATTGCCATTTCAACTGACCCTCACCAACAGTGAACAGGTCTTGGTTTGTGAAAAAATGATCCGATTAGTGCCTTGTAAACGCATGGTGACATTTGCCAAATGGGGCAATCAAGAGGTCGTGGCCAAATTATTTTTCAACCGCAAAGAAGCCAAGCAGGCATGTTTCCGGGATTCGCGTGGGGTAAAAGCGTTACTGCAAGCCAATATTCCAACCCCGCAATTACTGTACGAAGGAACGGTGTTAGGGCAGCCCAAGATCCATGTTTTAATCCTTGAAAAAATCCACCATTCCTTAAACCTTGCAGAAATTTGGCATAGCAAAAATTCCATTGATGAAGTCAAGCCTTTAATGCGTGCCATTACAATTGAAATTGCTACCCATCACGTGCTGGGAATTTTACAACGTGATTTGCACATGAAGAATTTTTTAGTGACAGAACGGTGTCTCTATTCG
>Ga0207027_1106_pt1 | contig 15243 bp, 12 predicted proteins | sample Alteio_BWMinCont_43_FD_153280 | JGI IMG/M metagenome (GOLD analysis project Ga0207027, IMG submission 153280) | Enriched cells from forest soil in Barre Woods Harvard Forest LTER site, Petersham, Massachusetts, United States -... | ecosystem: Environmental > Terrestrial > Soil > Temperate forest >... | reverse complement strand
TCACGGTATGAAATTCTAATCCAAAAGCCATGGAGAACAGACAACGATATTTAATTTGTTGTTAATAAATAGATTTGAGTAGAATACTATGCTTTTATATTTGTCATACGTGAACACTGATTTAGATAAGTCACATGGGATATCATTATATTTGAATTTATCGCCTTGTCTAGAAACTTTGTTCATCTTGTATCCATAGTTAAACGAATTTATGACATCTACATCTGAATCTTTTTTTATGACATCTATTTTAATGTTGTATGCATCATATTCTTTGAACATTTTTTCTAGTTGGTTATTGTAGATTTTAAAGATATCGTTGAATAGTTTTATGTTAAATATTCCTAACTTGTCTGATTCGATATATTTGTAGATTTTATATAGTAGGATATGTTCTGAATGATTACAGTTTGATTTTAGAATTTTTATGATGTTGTTCTTTTGTTTATCGGGGGCGTCTTTGTAGAAGAAATCGTTGATGCCGTGCTTGATGAATGATAAGATACATATGATATTGAATACTTTCATGAACGTTTCTGTGTTGATGTTGAATGCGTATAGGAGAGACAATGCATCTTGAACGTCAAGTCTTGTTTTGACTGTGAGTTGTCCTAATTCTGATAGTATGTCGTTGGTTATTAGATTATTGTTGATTGCAAATTGAAAGCCATCTGTGATGAATGATTGGAGGGGAGGTTCAATGAATTCTGAGAACATTTGTATTGTATCTGAGATCGTAAAGTTAGCGTTGTTGATATCTTGTCCTAATTTCATAAGTGTTAAGCATAAGTTTTTGAGATCTTCACGAAGGATTTCGGGGTCCGGGAATTCTGGGGTATTTTCTTCTTGGAGAGGCGTGTAGAGATGATAACATGTACCGGGCCTTGTACGTCCGGCTCTTCCTCGGCGTTGTGCTATTTGTGATTTAGTTATCATATGTTTGGTCATAACGTTGAACTGTCTTTTAGGATCATATTTGACTCCCATTTCTAGTCCTGAATCTATAACATAGACAATGCCATCAATGGTTAGACTACTTTCTGCTACATTGGTGCTTATGAAGATGCGGCGTTTGAATTTGGGATTTAAATCTTTGTATTTATCTTTGTTGGATATATATTGTTCTAATTCTTGATTGAATCCTGAGTAGAGTGCCATTATGAATGAATCTTTGATCGTTTGAAGAAGTTCGGTTGTGGTTTGTTCACATTCTGATATAGTACATACGAAAAATAGTATATCTCCTTCTGCATATTTTTTGTTGTTTATATTTTGGATGATGTTGTTGATTATTTTCTTGCCGGCTATGATGTATTCTTTGGTTTTTGGGTCTAGGGGCGTTTCTAAGTAGATTGGTTTGATGGGATAGTTGGGCTTGCCTGATAGAAATAGATAGTTGTAGGAAATATCTTTGTAGTAATTGCGAAATAGTTGTTCGTTTATGGTTGCGCTCATGATTATTAATTTTAGCGGTGCTATACCTTTTTGTATTCGTAGTTTGATGGCGTTTTTGATTAGGTAGAGAAGGAGATCTATTTGGACTTTACGTTCGTGAGCCTCATCGATGATTATTATGTCTACTTTGCGAAGTGTTTGATCTGATTTTAACATTGAGATTATGCTGCCGTCTGTACTGTACAATAATATAGTATTTTTGGATTTTAGATTGTCACCTCTGAATTGATAGCCAACTTGTTCTCCTAATTCGACGTCTAGTGTTTGGGCTGCAAATTCGGCTGCTTTTTTGGTGATGATTTTTTTGGGAAGAGTGACGATTATCTGTCCTTTGTAGTTGTTGACGTGGAGGGCGAACTTGGGGACTAAAACTGTCTTTCCGGAACCTGTAAATGATTGAATGAGTGTACAACTATTGTTTTGGATTGTAGTCACGATTTCTTTGCCCATACTGTATCCTGGGAGATTGCACCAAAATTGAGATAGATTTTTATAGGTATCTGAATATGGTTTGTCATTTAAGGGATTTATGTTGATTCCCATTGGATCGAATATTCCAATATCATAATTGTTGTCAGTAGTCATTATAATATAGTGTGAAATAAATAAATTTTAGAAATTTTAGAAATAATATGGATTATATTCAATCATGTCCATTTCATCAAGTTGGACGCTGTATTCTCGGTTTAGTTCGGGAATGAATACGACATCACCATCATAGAGTTCGCGTCTGTTTTTATTGTGGACGACTATTTTGATGATTTTGTTGCCAACACTCATAGACGTAAAATATTTATACCAGTTAGTAGTTATTTTTTTACCAATGAGTTCAAGAATATTGTTGTCTGAACCAAGTATTCCGGGTGTATTTACAATATTATTTCTGAGATTTCCAAATTCTTCTGTAAAGTTATCGTATGAGTTGTTGTTGTATTCTTCTCCATCGTAGTAGCTGTTGTCATTATCATTATCATTATCGCTGTCATCTAGATTCCCAAATGTTTCGAATTCTGAACCGGCATGGCCTTCAAACAATCCTCCAAAGCCCTCCTTCATAGCTTTTACTTTGTGCTTTCGATGATGTCTTTTGGGTTTCACGGGTTTAGATTTTGTAACGTATGGATTTATTTCTGATTTAGATGATGCTGTTGATGTAGTCAGTGATGAAAATGGCGTTGGTGGAAATGTATTATTTAATGCAATTTGGACTCCATTATACGGAATAGAACCATTATCGATAGCGCCTCGATGAACACTTGGCTGTCTGTTATTATTTTGATTTCCATTTCCATTGTAACTGCTATTATTATTATTATTATTATTTTGGTTTATAGCAATAAGTAATCCTACACGATGATATATGTCTAGTACGCCTTGAGTTGGAAAGTTTAATTGGGCTGCAACTTGTGGTGTTGGAATTTCGTCGGCCGACGATCTTTGACGTGGGTCTACTAATGGATCCGTTAATTTCAATCTATCATAATTCGCAATTGGATCAAATATAATTACCTCGGCGCTGTCCCCATTAGACGAACTATCTTGATTGACATTAACATTTATTTTTGGTGTCTGTATTTTTTTGGATTCTATTTCATGTTGGGCGCTATGATGCATGTTCTTTGATTTCGATTTATGTTCAGATTCTTGTTCTTGTTCTTGATGTTTATCTTGTAGCTTACTTTGAATGAGTACAACCTCTGATTTAAGATCATCAATATCGCGTTCTAGAGTTCTGATCAGTTCGTTCTTAGATTTATCAAGTTCATTAATAATATTATTCGATGTTTTAGAGTCCATAAGAATCTCCATTTTTGACGTGAGCTTGGTTTCTATTTCTGATTTAGCATGTTCTAATGATCTCTCGATGTCAAAATTGTTTATAGATGCCTCGGGGATCATGAAGAATATCATTATAGCAACTAGTATGATAATCAGAATAATATTGGTTGTTGTCAGAAAAGAATTATTTTTCGGTGTATTGTAATCCATATAATATGTAGAATATTTTTATATTCATCTAATGAAAAAAATTGAAAAACATATGTTATATTATGATTGTTATACTATACAATGGGAACAAGCGTATCAAGAGTGATTACTAGTAATGTTAAGAATAATGTGTTGACTATTCCTGATAAGTTCAATGAACCTTTAGATGACGCTACCATACCTGAGAATATATTGTCTATAATATTCGGAAAGTCATTTAATCAAGATATCATGAGAACTCAATTTCCAAGTAAGATATTATCTATAACATTTGGAGAACATTTTGATAATCCGCTGCGTTGTTTTCCAAATACTTTAGAATATTTGAGATTAGGAGATAATTTTAATCAATCAGTTAACGGCTTGATGTTACCAATTTCTTTGAAGACGTTGATATTTGGAGAATCGTTTAATAGGTCTATTGATGGGATAATTTTTAATCCTAATTTGGAGAACATTGTTTTTGGACGATACTTTAATCAAGAAATTAATGTTATCCTTCCAGATAAACTTATGTATGTGACATTTGGAATGCATTTTAATCAATCTTTGACGAAAGCTAGCCTTTCTGTTGGTTTAAAATCGGTGTCATTTGGTAGCTGTTTCAATCAGACTTTGGATGGATTACCTGAATCGGTAGAGGAGATATCATTTGATGGGATCAATCACGATATCACACATATTCCTAGACTGACTAAGAAAATTAGAATCTATTACGGAGGATCGGGAAATTTTATCTCAGATGCAATTCAGAAATTAAAGGACGTACCATTGGGTTGTAAAATTGTGTCATTCAATGACTTAGGTTATGAATTTCCTGTGTAAATCGTGAGATTATTTTTGTTGTACATAATTCGCGCAAAATGACTTAAAGAAATAATGATATATTGAACGGTATAACATGTTATTTATGAAATTATTTTGAATGAACATTATTTCGGATAAATATAATTCATGTGACATTAATGCAAATTGACTTAAAGAAATAACGTTACTATAAACGGCGTATTATTTTTACATGCTTGCGCGGCATACAACACACATAAAATATAATAATTCCAGCACACATAATAATTTAAAATATTCATAAAATATAACACCCCCAACATACAACACAAAATATAATAATTCAGAATATTCATAAAATATTTTATCTACAAACTATATTATGGACAACGAATACATATCAACGACAATAATAATCATCATCGGAATAACAATTGGAATAATAATTGGATATTACATATTCAGAGAAATTAAATATATAGGTCCTGATTCCAATATAATCTCAAAAAAAATATATACTGATGCAAATGGAAAACAATATAAGCTAGTCCCCAAAATAACTGTATGTCCAATCTCATATTCAATGAACAAACTACATGATCCAACATTCAAAGAATCTCACTAAAATAATCTAAATAATAATAGCATATAAATAATAATCATGTCATCATCACTTAACTACTGTCTCGTTAAACAAAATAACATTTATGAAGAACTATACGACATCTTATCTGACGAAGATCTAATCATGGATAACCCAAATCACAAAGAATCAATCAAACTCAATGAATTTATAACAAATTATTTATTTATATTCATCATATTATACAATGTATCATCCGTCTCTTGTCCCAAGAAAAACAAAATCCGTCATCAATAACGCTATTCCAAAAGATACCAACATTGAACCTCCTAATCCTAAACCTAAACCCACACCACACAAAACATCATATTGGGAATACGGCAACCGAGCCATCAAAATATCAAACTTTGATCACAAAATGAAAAAAAATATCACAATCCTAAACAATATTGATATTCTATTCAACGAATTCATAAACACAAATATTCAATCAAGCTACACAAAATTATCCGCATCCAACATAACCCACAAACTAAAATCAGGCACGATAACATCATCCAACAAACAAGTATACGTAATCCTCCCCAACAACAAACATAAATATAAAATAATCGATATATCATTCACAACAATATCTAAAATCAATATTACCGACAAAGATCTACATAAAAACAACATTCCTAACTTTGTATCAGCCTTAAAACACAAAGACAACACCTACCATGTCTCTAAAATCATAAGGCTTCTCCAAATCCCAAAATATACAATCACCGAAAACAACTACAACAAGAACAACACGCACCACAAAATCGCAACCAGTTCCTACACCCACATAACCGAACTCATAAAAACGAACAGCAAAGACAAAATACTTAAATCCACCCCCAAAACTGCCTTCTATATCAAACTCTACAATGATGGTTCATCAAAAGCATTCGTAATCAACAACAACAAAATTCACTACATCGCAATAAACATCAACACCGAACAATCATACATTAACACCCGCACTTACACACTAGAACTCACAAACCACAGAATCACAAAATATTGAAAATATATTTAAATACACAATAATAACTAACAATAACAATAACAATAACTAACTATGTCTGAAATCATATCTCCATTCCACAACTCTAACTATAAATTCATAACAGAAAATTCCATAGATATCAAAGAATCATATATCCAATATGCCGAGAACATACTAGACCGCACAAACACACAGCTACAAATAAATGACATAATCAACGATATTGACATAGCTCTCAAAATGGAACTCTCCATCTTCGAATATTCTCTAATATACTGTCTCAATAACAACTACGATAATAAATTCATAAAACCAATATATGACGATAAAACCTACAACATAATCGCAAATCTCAACCCAACCAATAGAATCCAGAATCAAACCTTCAAAAAAAATATCTTAAACAACAAAATTAATCCAAGTGACGTTGCATTCATGTCACCATCCCAAGTTCATCCTTCAAAATGGAATCTATGGATCAAACGTAAAGAATACAAGGAATGGCGTGAAAAAAATATCGCGTACTCAGATGCATACAAATGTTTTAAATGCGGAGAATCCAAATGCAAGATCTCACAATTTCAATCCCGAGGCGCCGATGAACCTATGACCACATTCGTAACATGTCTAATTTGCAAGAATACATTTAAATTTGGCTAACAACAATAATAATTATAATTATAAAAATTCTAAAAATTCTACAATAACTCAAGAGCGGTATGAGCACATTCGTAACATATTTAATTTGCAAGAATACATTTAAATTTGGCTAACAACAATAATAATTATAAAAATTCTAGAATAACTCAAGAGCGGCATGAGCACATTGTTGGGGGGTATCTCCGGTTGCAACATTTATATCACATGACAATATTTCTCTAATAAATTCTGGATCTATGGAATCAGTTGATTTGCCTGTCACAAAGCAATATATACATGTCACATAATAATCAGGGTAGACGCTAAGCAATATTTGTTTCTGCTTGATACCCTGTCTAATAATTGCACTGCGTCGTCTCCTGTCGCAAAGAGTTTTTGCATTAACACCTTTAATTTCAAAAGATATTATTTGTCTCGTAATTTCATTAATATACAGCATATCATATTCAGCAACAATGCTTCCGGAGTCACTTCTGTATGTCACATTTAATTTGATATTTTCTGATATTTCGCTTGGCAAGGCCTTGTAGAATGCATGTTCTAATCTGAAACCGCCTTTTTGAAACTTGGGACCGCCTGGTAGAGATCGCTTCGAAAACAATTCTATGGTATCACATGATGGATAGGACGTAGATGATGCAAAATTCATAGAATGTTTGTTAGTAGACATTTTTATATGTAGAATGGACGGATTGGGTTGATGATGGTTAACTTAGCACTAAAACGATGAATCTTACAGTATAATTTCCTATTGGGCGCTCAAACCCTATATAATTTCAATTTTTTACAGTATAAATTCTACTATATATAATCATTATATTATGGATTACTCATCTATCGAACATTGCTACAACAACGATAAAACTGTACTAAAATTCTGTAATGACTACAACAGATCATTAAACACAGTAGTTTTTCCAAAAAGCCTACATACCATCATATTTGGAAACTACTATAATCAATCATTAAGCACAGTTGATTTTCCATCACACATATATTCTATAAAATTTGGACATAACTTTAATAAGTCACTAGATAACACAAAGCTACCAACTAATTTATACACTATTGCATTTGGACATTGCTTCAATCAATCGTTAGATAACGTACATTTTCCAACTAATTTATATGGTATTGCATTTGGATATTGTTTTAATCAATCACTAGATAAAGTAACTCTTCCGGCTAATTTACAAAGTATTGTATTTGGTGATTGTTTTAATCAAGTATTAGACAACGTAACTTTTCCGATGAACATGCAAACGATTGTATTTGGTTATAGTTTCAAGCAACCATTAGATAACGTGAAATTACCAAATAGTCTACGTCACATTAAATTTGGAAATGACTTCAATCAATCATTAGAAAAGTTACCAGAAAATCTAAACACTGTCACGATAGGACGTGAGTTCAATCATCTAAACAATCTGCCACATACAATCGAAAAACTTATATTTGATGACGGAATAGCAAGAGACATAACTAATCTACCATTCACAATAAAACAAATAAAAATAATGAAATATACGGAACAATCCATTAAGAAACTGATAAAAATTCCATATGGATGCAAAGTAATCGATAGCAACGATAACGAAATAAAAATTGATTTACAGTTACACTAACACTAATACTAATACTAAAACAATACAATATAATGTTCTGGTTATTTCAACAAAATTTATCTGAGTATAATTACCATCAGATATTTCCATTCTATACGAAATTCAAAGATGGACTTGATACAGGATGCATTAATACATTTTATGATCTATATGCAAATATTGATAATCCGAACATAGATTATAACAAATACGATACAACTATTTTAGAACATAAGAATGTCAAATATACAGTATGTGTCAAGGGACATCATACAAGCTACTACGATCATAACACAACAGAAACTATAACATTCAAGACAGAACAAACATTTATCAAAGAGAATAGTGACTACAACATACATAAACTACCAATGTTCATATGTAAAAACAAACGTACTGACAATAACAAACTTCCTAAACTTCTCCCAAAAAATTATGACTTCTATTATGAAAATCTAGAATTCAATATCTATAAAATAGACGATAATACATTACTAGTTATCGAAAATATAAAAAAATATGTGTTAATTAGTTAGATAAATTTCTTTAGAACCATGTATGCGACAGTTAAGATAAGTCCATATATGATGACACCTTTTACGTTCACCTTGCCTGTGTCATCTGGATTCAGACTTGTAAAATATTGTCCAAAAAAATCTTTGATCATCTCTTGCGATAACATAAAATATAATCCAAATAGTAATACAAAATCTCTAATGTTAAAGCTGTTATCGAATAAGTATGATGATATTGTGTTTGATTCAGGAATGTTGTTTTCAGACATCATATGTTCAACGCCTTTTTTTAATGTACCTTTGTAATTGATGTCTTTGAGTTCAAGTTCGAGTTCGTGATCGTCCGCGTCTGTAGTAAAATCTTGTAAAGTTTCTGGATTCTTGAATTTCTTGCCAATTTTATGTTTTCGTGTTCGTGTTCGTGTTCGTGATGATGATGAGTAGTTGCTTGTGTTGTCATCATGTAATGATAGATTATTTTCTTTAAGACCATTGATGAGTTCTTTGGTTATTACTTTGATGAGACCTTTGTTTTGTTGGGGATCATGGTTGGGATTTTGTAATGCATAGTTATTTTGAGGTTGAGCGTATGTGTTATTATTATTAAGATCTGAAATATTTGTTCCATTGAGGTTGTCTAGAGAGATTGTGTCTATTGATCTTGCCATATTCATAAAGTTGTCGTTAGTCGTGTTCATATTTTCGATGTTGTTATTATTATTATTATTGTTATTGTTCATATTTTGGTTATTCATTAAATTATTCATGTTGTTGGGGCCGGAATTATAATTATTAAAATCACTAAAATTATTCATAGATATATATATTTATAACATAGAATATTTTTTGATAAAATAAAACGAATTTCCACGCTTATCGTCTGATATTTCATTGGTTAGTTTATTGAATTTTGCTGTTAGTTCTGGGTTATTTGAGGTTTGGTAGGATAGTAGTTTGGTTATGTTTTTGATAGTGCTAGTCGTTAGGCTCCAAAATCGTTTAGATGTGATGGGACATAAAGTTGTTATGAATACTCTGCCTTTGATTTCTGAATTAGATATTAGAGATGCGGTGTTGTTTGGTGAGTCTCCGGATTCGATATAAAGTACTAGCGATAATCCGAATAGCTGTATTGGGCTTGATTGAATGAATGTGTTACCGATTACGAGATTTGGTTTGTCGCCTGAGAATTCAAGTTCAGTTAGCGTGTTGTCAGGATTTATGAGTACGCCGGTATGATAGAAATTGTTAGTCATTATGTGAATTATGTCGTTGTAAGTTATCGATGTGTTTACGAGATTTCCGGATTGATATGATGTTTTGATGATTGCACATGTGTTGTAGATTGGAGATAATTCGAGATTGCTTATTGATGCAAATTGATTTAATTCTGAATCGTTGTTGTTTGGTGTTATGAGATTTTCGATGAATATTACTTCATATACTGCGTTGTCGTCTGCGTAAAGTATTAATGTATTCCCTTGGTGTTCCGGATTATCTTCTCTGGTTATTTCAATCATGAGATCTTCGAATACTTGTTCATTGTTATCGAATTCTTTGCTTAGGATGAATGACTTTGATAGCTGTAATTGTTTGATTTTGTATTTGATTGATTCTTTGTGATTTGGGTTATCCATGATTAGATCTTCGTCAGATAAGATGTCGTATAGTTCTTCATAAATGTTATTTTGTTTAACGAGACAGTAGTTAAGTGATGATGACATGATTATTATTTATATGCTATTATTATTTAGATTATTTTAGTGAGATTCTTTGAATGTTGGATCATGTAGTTTGTTCATTGAATATGAGATTGGACATACAGTTATTTTGGGGACTAGCTTATATTGTTTTCCATTTGCATCAGTATATATTTTTTTTGAGATTATATTGGAATCAGGACCTATATATTTAATTTCTCTGAATATGTAATATCCAATTATTATTCCAATTGTTATTCCGATGATGATTATTATTGTCGTTGATATGTATTCGTTGTCCATAATATAGTTTGTAGATAAAATATTTTATGAATATTCTGAATTATTATATTTTGTGTTGTATGTTGGGGGTGTTATATTTTATGAATATTTTAAATTATTATGTGTGCTGGAATTATTATATTTTATGTGTGTTGTATGCCGCGCAAGCATGTAAAAATAATACGCCGTTTATAGTAACGTTATTTCTTTAAGTCAATTTGCATTAATGTCACATGAATTATATTTATCCGAAATAATGTTCATTCAAAATAATTTCATAAATAACATGTTATACCGTTCAATATATCATTATTTCTTTAAGTCATTTTGCGCGAATTATGTACAACAAAAATAATCTCACGATTTACACAGGAAATTCATAACCTAAGTCATTGAATGACACAATTTTACAACCCAATGGTACGTCCTTTAATTTCTGAATTGCATCTGAGATAAAATTTCCCGATCCTCCGTAATAGATTCTAATTTTCTTAGTCAGTCTAGGAATATGTGTGATATCGTGATTGATCCCATCAAATGATATCTCCTCTACCGATTCAGGTAATCCATCCAAAGTCTGATTGAAACAGCTACCAAATGACACCGATTTTAAACCAACAGAAAGGCTAGCTTTCGTCAAAGATTGATTAAAATGCATTCCAAATGTCACATACATAAGTTTATCTGGAAGGATAACATTAATTTCTTGATTAAAGTATCGTCCAAAAACAATGTTCTCCAAATTAGGATTAAAAATTATCCCATCAATAGACCTATTAAACGATTCTCCAAATATCAACGTCTTCAAAGAAATTGGTAACATCAAGCCGTTAACTGATTGATTAAAATTATCTCCTAATCTCAAATATTCTAAAGTATTTGGAAAACAACGCAGCGGATTATCAAAATGTTCTCCAAATGTTATAGATAATATCTTACTTGGAAATTGAGTTCTCATGATATCTTGATTAAATGACTTTCCGAATATTATAGACAATATATTCTCAGGTATGGTAGCGTCATCTAAAGGTTCATTGAACTTATCAGGAATAGTCAACACATTATTCTTAACATTACTAGTAATCACTCTTGATACGCTTGTTCCCATTGTATAGTATAACAATCATAATATAACATATGTTTTTCAATTTTTTTCATTAGATGAATATAAAAATATTCTACATATTATATGGATTACAATACACCGAAAAATAATTCTTTTCTGACAACAACCAATATTATTCTGATTATCATACTAGTTGCTATAATGATATTCTTCATGATCCCCGAGGCATCTATAAACAATTTTGACATCGAGAGATCATTAGAACATGCTAAATCAGAAATAGAAACCAAGCTCACGTCAAAAATGGAGATTCTTATGGACTCTAAAACATCGAATAATATTATTAATGAACTTGATAAATCTAAGAACGAACTGATCAGAACTCTAGAACGCGATATTGATGATCTTAAATCAGAGGTTGTACTCATTCAAAGTAAGCTACAAGATAAACATCAAGAACAAGAACAAGAATCTGAACATAAATCGAAATCAAAGAACATGCATCATAGCGCCCAACATGAAATAGAATCCAAAAAAATACAGACACCAAAAATAAATGTTAATGTCAATCAAGATAGTTCGTCTAATGGGGACAGCGCCGAGGTAATTATATTTGATCCAATTGCGAATTATGATAGATTGAAATTAACGGATCCATTAGTAGACCCACGTCAAAGATCGTCGGCCGACGAAATTCCAACACCACAAGTTGCAGCCCAATTAAACTTTCCAACTCAAGGCGTACTAGACATATATCATCGTGTAGGATTACTTATTGCTATAAACCAAAATAATAATAATAATAATAATAGCAGTTACAATGGAAATGGAAATCAAAATAATAACAGACAGCCAAGTGTTCATCGAGGCGCTATCGATAATGGTTCTATTCCGTATAATGGAGTCCAAATTGCATTAAATAATACATTTCCACCAACGCCATTTTCATCACTGACTACATCAACAGCATCATCTAAATCAGAAATAAATCCATACGTTACAAAATCTAAACCCGTGAAACCCAAAAGACATCATCGAAAGCACAAAGTAAAAGCTATGAAGGAGGGCTTTGGAGGATTGTTTGAAGGCCATGCCGGTTCAGAATTCGAAACATTTGGGAATCTAGATGACAGCGATAATGATAATGATAATGACAACAGCTACTACGATGGAGAAGAATACAACAACAACTCATACGATAACTTTACAGAAGAATTTGGAAATCTCAGAAATAATATTGTAAATACACCCGGAATACTTGGTTCAGACAACAATATTCTTGAACTCATTGGTAAAAAAATAACTACTAACTGGTATAAATATTTTACGTCTATGAGTGTTGGCAACAAAATCATCAAAATAGTCGTCCACAATAAAAACAGACGCGAACTCTATGATGGTGATGTCGTATTCATTCCCGAACTAAACCGAGAATACAGCGTCCAACTTGATGAAATGGACATGATTGAATATAATCCATATTATTTCTAAAATTTCTAAAATTTATTTATTTCACACTATATTATAATGACTACTGACAACAATTATGATATTGGAATATTCGATCCAATGGGAATCAACATAAATCCCTTAAATGACAAACCATATTCAGATACCTATAAAAATCTATCTCAATTTTGGTGCAATCTCCCAGGATACAGTATGGGCAAAGAAATCGTGACTACAATCCAAAACAATAGTTGTACACTCATTCAATCATTTACAGGTTCCGGAAAGACAGTTTTAGTCCCCAAGTTCGCCCTCCACGTCAACAACTACAAAGGACAGATAATCGTCACTCTTCCCAAAAAAATCATCACCAAAAAAGCAGCCGAATTTGCAGCCCAAACACTAGACGTCGAATTAGGAGAACAAGTTGGCTATCAATTCAGAGGTGACAATCTAAAATCCAAAAATACTATATTATTGTACAGTACAGACGGCAGCATAATCTCAATGTTAAAATCAGATCAAACACTTCGCAAAGTAGACATAATAATCATCGATGAGGCTCACGAACGTAAAGTCCAAATAGATCTCCTTCTCTACCTAATCAAAAACGCCATCAAACTACGAATACAAAAAGGTATAGCACCGCTAAAATTAATAATCATGAGCGCAACCATAAACGAACAACTATTTCGCAATTACTACAAAGATATTTCCTACAACTATCTATTTCTATCAGGCAAGCCCAACTATCCCATCAAACCAATCTACTTAGAAACGCCCCTAGACCCAAAAACCAAAGAATACATCATAGCCGGCAAGAAAATAATCAACAACATCATCCAAAATATAAACAACAAAAAATATGCAGAAGGAGATATACTATTTTTCGTATGTACTATATCAGAATGTGAACAAACCACAACCGAACTTCTTCAAACGATCAAAGATTCATTCATAATGGCACTCTACTCAGGATTCAATCAAGAATTAGAACAATATATATCCAACAAAGATAAATACAAAGATTTAAATCCCAAATTCAAACGCCGCATCTTCATAAGCACCAATGTAGCAGAAAGTAGTCTAACCATTGATGGCATTGTCTATGTTATAGATTCAGGACTAGAAATGGGAGTCAAATATGATCCTAAAAGACAGTTCAACGTTATGACCAAACATATGATAACTAAATCACAAATAGCACAACGCCGAGGAAGAGCCGGACGTACAAGGCCCGGTACATGTTATCATCTCTACACGCCTCTCCAAGAAGAAAATACCCCAGAATTCCCGGACCCCGAAATCCTTCGTGAAGATCTCAAAAACTTATGCTTAACACTTATGAAATTAGGACAAGATATCAACAACGCTAACTTTACGATCTCAGATACAATACAAATGTTCTCAGAATTCATTGAACCTCCCCTCCAATCATTCATCACAGATGGCTTTCAATTTGCAATCAACAATAATCTAATAACCAACGACATACTATCAGAATTAGGACAACTCACAGTCAAAACAAGACTTGACGTTCAAGATGCATTGTCTCTCCTATACGCATTCAACATCAACACAGAAACGTTCATGAAAGTATTCAATATCATATGTATCTTATCATTCATCAAGCACGGCATCAACGATTTCTTCTACAAAGACGCCCCCGATAAACAAAAGAACAACATCATAAAAATTCTAAAATCAAACTGTAATCATTCAGAACATATCCTACTATATAAAATCTACAAATATATCGAATCAGACAAGTTAGGAATATTTAACATAAAACTATTCAACGATATCTTTAAAATCTACAATAACCAACTAGAAAAAATGTTCAAAGAATATGATGCATACAACATTAAAATAGATGTCATAAAAAAAGATTCAGATGTAGATGTCATAAATTCGTTTAACTATGGATACAAGATGAACAAAGTTTCTAGACAAGGCGATAAATTCAAATATAATGATATCCCATGTGACTTATCTAAATCAGTGTTCACGTATGACAAATATAAAAGCATAGTATTCTACTCAAATCTATTTATTAACAACAAATTAAATATCGTTGTCTGTTCTCCATGGCTTTTGGATTAGAATTTCATACCGTGA
>Ga0207027_1103_pt1 | contig 15729 bp, 10 predicted proteins | sample Alteio_BWMinCont_43_FD_153280 | JGI IMG/M metagenome (GOLD analysis project Ga0207027, IMG submission 153280) | Enriched cells from forest soil in Barre Woods Harvard Forest LTER site, Petersham, Massachusetts, United States -... | ecosystem: Environmental > Terrestrial > Soil > Temperate forest >... | reverse complement strand
ATTTGGAATAAATACCTGCCCGTGATCAGGATCCTGTTAAAAAAATCAGCAACAGGTAACCAAACGCTGGATCTGAACCGTATCGATTTTGAAAGAGCCGGTAGCGGACGTAAAGCAGGATATAAATTCAATATTGAGCTGGAAGATGGAAAAGTTGGTAATGTAATTAGCGGCTCAGATCTTGCGAGCCATTTAGCGATCGTATTATTGGAAGATGCAGGTATCAAACAAATATTAAAAGATGGTAATTACAGCATCAGCTTAAATACAAGATTTCAATTATTAATAAAAAATACTTCTATCGCGAAGAAAGATGAAACACCATCTGCTGCAGATTCTTCGGCTGAGTAAACAAACTTAATCAGGTAATATTTTGACATTTAAAGATTTCGGTTTCGACGAACGTTTAATAGAAGGTATTGAATCTTCCGGTTACAACACGGCTACACCCGTTCAGGAACAAGTAATTCCCTTAGTGTTGCAAAACAAAGATGTGATTGCATCTGCGCAGACAGGTACCGGTAAAACAGCCGCATTTCTTCTCCCCTTAATTAATAAAATAATAACAGCTCCATCCAATCATGGAAGCAGCATCACGGCTTTGGTAATTGTACCAACCCGCGAGCTGGCTGTGCAAATTGCACAACACATGGAAGGCCTCTCCTACTTCACTTCGGTTAGTTCAATTGCTGTTTATGGTGGTGGAGATGGTAACGCATTTGTGCAGGAAAAGAAAGCATTAAGCATGGGTGCTGATGTTGTTATTTGCACTCCTGGCAAGATGATAGCTCATATAAACATGGGTTATGTAAAGTTCGATGGGCTTAAATATTTAGTGTTAGATGAAGCTGATCGTATGCTGGACATGGGATTTTATGATGATATCATGCGAATCATTAATAGCCTACCTGCTAAAAGACAAAACCTTTTATTTTCAGCAACCATGCCGCATAAAATACGGGAGCTGGCTAAAAAGATATTACATCAGCCAGAAGAAATAAATATTTCTATCAGCAAACCAAATGAAAAAATTGTTCAGCTGGCTTATGTTGTGTACGAACCACAAAAAATACCTTTAGTAAAATACATACTGCATCAAAAAACTTTTAAATCTGTATTGATATTCTGCAGCAGTAAAATGAGTGTTAAACAATTGAACCGCGATCTTAAAAAAACGGGTTTACCAATTGATGAAATACACAGTGATCTTGAACAGGATGTAAGAGAAGATACTTTAATGAAATTTAAAAGTGGGCGATTACAAATATTAGTGGCTACAGATATTTTAAGCAGAGGTATTGATATTGACAATATTGACCTGGTAATAAATTACGATGTGCCGCATGATGGTGAAGATTACGTACATCGCATTGGTCGTACAGCACGTGCCGCAGCCGAAGGGACAGCTATCACTTTTGTAAGTGAAAAAGAACAACGCAAATTTGCAAGTATCGAAAAATTAATTGGCAAACCGGTTCCTAAAGCTATTGTGCCCGAAGAGTTTGGTGAAGTACCTGAATACGCGCCTACTGCATTTCGTCCAAAAGATGGCGCCGGCAGGAGTCAAAAAAGGCCTGGTGGTTACAATAAAAATTCTTCAAGAACATCGCATTAATATTTTGTATTGATTATTTAATATTGAATATTATCCAAAATACATCGTACATCTGACGTCATACATCGTACATTGATACGACATCCTTTAAATGAAATATATTTGTAAAAAACATTTACTATTTCATCTCCCAGTACCATATTATCCAGTCCGATAGAATATTTAAAAGGCGTTGGTCCGCTGAAGGCGGAGCTAATTAAGAAAGAACTTAACATCTTTACTTTTAAAGATCTGTTAGAGTTCTATCCTTTTCGTCATGTTGATAGAACGAAGATCGATAAGATCGCCTCTCTCACACCACAAACAGATTACGCGCAGGTTGCAGGTAAGCTAATACAATTTGATATCGTCGGAGAAAAAAGAAGTAAAAGATTAGTTGCTTATTTAGAAGACGATACGGGAGAAATAGAACTTACCTGGTTTCAAGGCATCAACTGGATAGAAAAAAATTTACATATCGGTCAGCAATATCTTGTGTTTGGTAAAGTTGGTTTCTTTATGCGGAACGTACAGATCATGCATCCTGAAATTGAAATATTTACACCCGAAAAAGCAGGTGGAAAAAAATTCCTGGAACCTGTCTATCCTTCTACAGAAAAATTAAAAACGCGCGGCTTAAACGGAAGAGCGATCGGTAAATTAACGCATGCTTTATTACAATTAATAACTGCAAAAGATCTTCCTGAAAATTTGCCGGAAGCCATTGTAAAACAATATCGTTTTGTTTCGAGATATGATGCCTTTTGCAATATCCATTTTCCGGCATCGGATGAATTATACACGCATGCTTTACGCCGTTTAAAATTTGAAGAATTATTTTTCGCGCAAATACGTTTAGGCATTATCAGGGGTGAAAGGCATCGGTTCAGCAAAGGCTGGGTATTCGATAAAGTGGGTGATCTCTTCAACACATTTTACAATAATTATTTACCATTCGAATTAACCGGCGCGCAAAAAAGAGTGCTAAAAGAAATACGAAAAGATACGGGCAGCGGCAGGCAAATGAACCGTCTCTTACAAGGGGATGTTGGCAGCGGCAAGACAATTGTAGCATTATTAAGCATGCTGATAGCGGCAGACAATGGTTTTCAAAGTTGCATGATGGCACCTACTGAAATATTAGCACAGCAACATTTCAACAGCATAACAGAACTGGTAAAAGATATGCCGGTCGTTGTAAAAATGCTGACAGGTTCATCGAAGGCTAAACATCGAAAGGAGGTTTTAAAAATTTGCGAAGATGGAACATTACATATTCTGATCGGCACACATGCTGTGATAGAAGATAAAGTGATCTTTAAAAATTTAGGCTTTGCGGTTGTTGATGAGCAACACAAATTCGGTGTAGCGCAAAGGGCACAACTCTGGAAAAAAAACAGCATGCCTCCGCATGTATTGGTGATGACGGCAACGCCTATCCCAAGAACGTTGGCACTAACAGCTTATGGAGATCTGGATTATAGTGTAATGGATGAATTACCTCCCGGCAGGCAACCGATAGCTACTGTACATCGTTATGAGCAAGCAAGGCCGCAGGTGATGGATTTTATAAAAGAAGAAATAGTAAAAGGCAGACAAGCCTATATCATTTATCCATTGATAGAAGAATCTTCAAAAATGGATTATGAAAATTTGATGAAAGGGTATGAAGAAGTAAAATCATTTTTTCCTGAACCTAAATATTGGATAAGCATGGTGCATGGCAAGCAACCTGCTGAACAAAAAGATACCAATATGCAACGCTTTGTGAATGGTGATACTAATATTATGGTCGGTACAACGGTTATTGAAGTTGGAGTAAATGTTCCCAATGCCTCGGTAATGGTTATTGAAAGCGCGGAAAAATTTGGTTTATCGCAACTACACCAGCTTAGAGGCAGGGTTGGTCGTGGTAGCGAGAAAAGTTTTTGTATCTTACTAACAGGAAGCAAAGTATCTAACGATGCTAAAGAACGATTAAAAATTTTATGTGCCACCAACGATGGCTTTAAAGTTGCAGAAAAAGATCTGGAGATACGTGGACCGGGAGATATTGGCGGCACAAGACAAAGCGGTCTGTTAGATTTTAAATTGGCAAACATAGTTAACGATAAAGTAATATTGGAAGCTGCTAAAAAAGCAGCGGAAGCAATTTTAGAGGAAGATCCTGACTTAAGCTCAGAGAACAATTTACCGCTGAAAACATATCTGCAGCTACAAAAAGGTAAAACGGTCTGGAGCAAGATCTCGTAATTCTTAATTAAATGTTACGGAGTCGGAATTACATTAATATTAGCATTTAGAATAGGTACTTTGCAAAAATTCATAAGTGACGACCCTACAAAAGATATCGACTTATTTTCTATTGACTTTTGCAACGTTGTTTGTTGCAAGATCATCCTATGCCCAATTGCAATTCATAGAAAATAAAGGACAGTGGAACAAGGCCGTTGTTTTCAAATCGGATATTTCTACCGGCTCATTTTTTTTAGAGAAAAAAGGATTCACTGTTTTATTACATTCACCAACTGATCTATTGAATTTTGAAGAAACAATGCATGGCAATAATGTTGCTGTAAGTGTACCTTCCAATTCGGGTACTGGTACAACTAGTTTTGTTATAGGAGATCCATCTTCGACAACAACTCCGCAACCATCAACTCCACCTCCTTCTTCTATCAAACCATTAACTATTCACTCGCATGCATATAAAGTAAATTTTGTAGGCGCGTCAGATAGTGTGGAGATCATTCCGGAAAAACCTGTATCATCTTACAACAATTATTTTATTGGGAATGATACAACTCAATGGCAAAGCAATTGTAAAATATACCAGGCAATAACCTATAAAAATATATACCCAAATATTGATGTACATTATTATACAAATGCAGGAACATTAAAGTATGATATTATAATAAGACCTGGCGGCAATGTAAACGATATTGTAATGAAATACGATGGCGTTGACGGTATACAAGTAAAAAACAAAGAACTTCTTGTCACCACCTCCGTAGGTGAAACAAAAGAATTATATCCTTACACTTATCAGTTACAAGGCGATGAACGCGTAACACTGGATTGTAAATATGAAGTAAAAGACAGCACGGTAACATTTAAAATAAAGAACCATGCAGAAGGTTCCACAATTGTAATAGATCCTACATTAATATTTTCGGGTTTTACAGGAAGTGGTTCTGATAACTGGGGCTACACTGCAACCCCTGGACCCGACGGAAGTTTTTTTGCGGGCGGTATTGTTTTTGGAAACGCGTTTCCTGTTTCTACCGGGGCGTTTCAACAAACATTTAATGGTGGTGTAGATGATGATAGAATAGGATTAGGTTACGATATAAGTATTATCAAATTTTCTACAGGTGGTAATTTAAGATTATACGGCACCTATTTAGGTGGTAACGGTAATGAACAACCGCATAGCATGATCTGTGATGCACAAGGTAACCTAGTCATTACAGGACGCAGTAGTTCTACTAATTTCCCTACGAAACCTGCAACTAATTCAACCTATGCTAGTAGTGGTTATGATATAACTGTTACAAAATTTACATCAGATGGCACAGGCATAATAGGCTCTATAAAAATTGGAGGTAGTAATGATGACGGCGTAAACATCAGAAGCAAATATGTAACTCCGGGTGGCGCTGATGCCATCCGCAGAAACTATGGTGATGATGCAAGAAGCGAAGTGATATTAGATGGAAACAACAATATCATTCTGGCATCCTGCTCTCAATCAACCAATTTCCCTATTATAAATAGTACTATTCAACCTTCGTTTAATGCAGGAAGACAAGGTGGTACAATAGCACAAGATGGAATAATAGCAAAATTTGCTCCTGATCTTTCATCCGTTATTTTTAGTACCTACTTTGGTGGAAGTGGTGATGATGCTTGTTTCTCCGCATCACTTAATCCATTAACAGGCAATATATATATTGGTGGAAGTACCACAAGTACTGATCTTCCGGGCGATACAACAAATGTTATCGGCAGTAAATATTTCGGAGGTCTGACAGATGGTTATGTAACAGAAGTAAAACCTGATGGGAGTGCAATTATTAAAACAACATATCTTGGTACAGGAGGTAATGATATGCTGTACGGTATTCAGTTTGATAAAGAAGGGTTCCCTTATGTCATGGGATCTACAACAGGTGATTGGCCGGTTATAAATGCAAATTTTAGTAACTCCGGAAGTAAGCAATTTATCGCCAAACTACAACCGGATCTTTCAGCATACGTTTATTCTACAGTGTTCGGCACCAAATCAACTATTCCTAATATTTCACCCGTTGCTTTTTTAGTTGACCGTTGTGAGAATGTATATGTATCAGGATGGGGAGGGTCATTTGATAACGGTGACGGCTACCCGTCTGCAGGAACAATTGGTATGACTGTGACCTCGAATGCCACTCAAAAAACAACAGATGGTAATGATTTTTATTTCTTCGTACTCGAAAAAAATGCCAATAGCCAATTATTAGGAAGTTTCTTCGGACAACAAGGAGGTTTTGCAGATCATGTAGATGGCGGCACCAGCCGTTTTGATGCAAACGGAATTATTTACCAGGCAATATGTGCCAATTGTTATGGCGGTTCTACTTTCCCTGTAACGCCCGGTGTATGGGCATCTAAAAATGGTACCGGTACACAAGGATGCAATGAAGCTGCTGTAAAAATTGCCATGAACTTTGCAGGATTAGGCGCTGGTATTAGAACGGTAGCCAACGGATTATTGGATGATAGTGTTGGTTGCTTACCTTTTGCAGTTCAATTTACAGATACCGTAGCTGCTGCAAAAAAATACATATGGAATTATGGTGATGGCAGTCCTATTGACACATCAATAACGAACGGCGTTACCACGCATACCTTTACTTCATCGGGCTCATTTAGAGTTATGCTGATTGCTGAAGACAGTAATAAATGCAACATCAGGGATACCGTTTACAAAGAAATAACAGTTAGTACTAACAGAGCTACTCTTGATTTTAATTATGCAAAAGTCGGTGCATGCGATCTTTTAAATTACCAGTTTACAAATCTTTCAACAGATGTAGCAGGTACTTTTTCTCCAAAAGCTTTTGTATGGGATTATGGCGATGGCTCACCTGAGGATACACTCGGATTAACAGAAACAAAAACTCATTCGTTTCCTTCAGTAGGTTCTTACGTTGTAACCTTATGTGTGATAGACCCTTTTGTGTGCAATGCCCCCGGATGCATTTCTAAAGTAGTCAGGATTGCATCGTCAGTAAAAGCACAAATATCTACACCTAAAAAAGGTTGTGTCCGTTATTCTGCAGTTTTTAGTAATGCAAGTTTAGGTGGTACAAATTTCATCTGGAACTTTGGCGATCCTACCAGCGGCACACTTGATACATCTACCGACGTAAATGCGACTCATATTTATAACGATACCGGAACATACACAATAAAACTAATTGCATACGATGATAACACTTGCAACAAAGTAGACAGCACTACTTTTTCTATTGATGTATTTCCTAAACCGACAGCACAATTTTCATGGCAACCTAATCCTCCGGCAAATAATACGCCAACGCAGTTTAGCAATATGTCTGTTGGGGCAACAAGATATTTTTGGGATTTTAATGAGAATAGCAATACATCAACATTGCCTGACCCTACTTATCAATTTAACTATACAAGTACTTTTCATGTTTGTTTACAAGCTATTAATGATGATGGTTGTGTAGATACAGCCTGCCAGAATATAAGTGCTATCGTAACTCCATTACTTGATGTGCCAAATGCATTTACTCCGGGAAAGTCAGGTAATAACAGTGTTATAAAAGTGAAGGGTTATGGTATTGGTATTATGGATTGGAAAATATATAACCGCTGGGGTCAATTGGTTTTTGAAAGCAAAAACATAGAAGATGGATGGGATGGCACTTATAAAGGTGCACTACAACCAATGGATGTTTATACTTACACATTGGATGTGCAGTATACAGATGATAAGCTGTACAGAAAAACGGGAGACATTACTTTAATAAGATAAAAACTATTTAATATTGAATAAGTAATATTTAATATTAATAAGGAGAAAAAATGAAAAGAAGAAAATATTACATATTAAATCATCAATATTAAATATGAATAAAAGGATTCTATCCATATTATTCATGCTTTCAATCGCCTGTTCCCTGCAGGCGCAGGATCTTCATTTCTCTCAATTCTTTAATGCTCCACTAACTACTAACCCTGCTAACACAGGTTTTATTCCTGATGCAGATTACCGCATCGGTGTACATTACCGTAATCAATGGTCCTCTATATTGGCTGCGCCGTATAAAACTGTAAGTGCATTTGGAGATGCACAGGTTTTAAGAAACAAAATTGAAAATGGCTGGCTGGGATTAGGTGCATATATATTAAGCGATGTTGCAGGCAGTGGTACTTTGCGTTCCACACAAATATATGGCTCATTGGCCTATCATCAAATGTTAGGTAGCGGAAGTTTAGTAACTGCAGGATTCAATCTTGGTTGGGCCAATAAACAAATTGATGCAAGTAAATTAACTTTCCCCGATCAATTCAATGGTACTTTTTTTGATAACACGATACAGAATAATGATGATATATTAAGTAAGACAAACATCAGTTATTTTGATATGCAGGTAGGAGTTAATTATGCGTATTTCCCTACCGCGGCAGTATATATAAATGTTGGCTATTCTATACAGCATGTAAACAGCCCTACAGAATCTTTCTATACCGACAACACAGGTAATAGTGATAGTAAAATACCAATACGCCATATTGCTTTTGTAAGTGCCATTTTAAAAGCAAACGAAAAAGTTATTATTAGTCCTAATGCCTACTTTTCTTCACAAGCAAACGCAACCGAATTAATGCTTGGCCTCCATGCCAATTACAACTTAGAAGATGCAGGCAACAAGCAATTAATAATAGGCACCTATTATCGCTGGGGCGATGCAGCCATTGCAGTTGCGGGGATCGAGATAAACCATATACGTTTTACATTTAGTTACGATATAACAACATCTGCACTTAACCAGTTTAATAATTCGCAAGGTGCTTCTGAATTCAATCTATTAAAAAAAGGATATTACGCCGACAATAATACTCCCAGACAAGCTTTATGTCCACAGTTTTAATTCAACAATTAACTATCCTTTTAAAATATCTCCGTTAATTTTACGCCCAATACTTACAACTGTTTATTTGATATAACATGAAAAAAGTCATAATAGTTACTTGCCTGCTAATAATTGCATCTCATGCAATAGCACAATTCAATAATCATTATCACTCAAATCAGGATAATAATATTGATCCGGGAAATTTCGGATTTAACAAACAATCTTTATTCATAGGAGGTTCATTCGACCTTGGTGCCAGTAATTATGATTTCAGTGCAGGTATTTCACCGGAAATAGGTTTCACCGTAAAGCAATGGTTAGATGTCGGCACATTACTAAATATCAATTATTATTCTGAAAGTCCGGATCCAAATTATATTTATAATGGGAACACCAGAACAAGAAGTTTTAATTATGGCGCAGGTGCATTCGCACGTGCATATCCATTGAGTTTTCTTTATGTACAGGCCCAACCGGAATTAAATTTCGTTAGTTCTAATTACAAATATTTCGGTAGTCCTGAAGCTACTTACTATACTCAAACACAGGCGGTCAGCTTATTGTTAGGTATTGGCTATTGCCAAAGAATCGCCGGACAAAGTAATTTTCATATAGCGATAATGTTTGATGCACTATCAGACCCCAATTCACCTTATCGTGACGCGTATAATAATACAGCACAACCATTTCTTAAAGCAGGATTTGACATTTATCTGCATCCAAAAGGATAATGTAATTAATATCGAATATTTATTATTGATGAAAAATCTTTCTCAATAGATCGAAAAAAATATTCAATATTCCATCTTACATATTAAATATCATACTTACCTTGAACAAAATTCAACATGTCTCCTCTACTATTGCTGTCGTTCGTTTTGGGATATTTTTTGTTACTGTTTGCTGTAGCAGCCTATACCAGCCGTAATTCTACCAACGACTCTTTTTTTATCGGCAACCGCAATAGCAATTGGATGCTGGTTGCCTTTGGTATGATAGGCACATCATTAAGCGGTGTAACTTTTGTCAGCGTTCCTGGTGCTGTAGCCAAAGAATCATTCGCATATTTTCAGATCACCATAGGTTATCTTATCGGTTATATAATTATTGCATTTGTTTTATTACCGCTTTACTATAGACTTCACCTTACTTCTATTTACACTTATCTAAATGGAAGATTGGGCATCGCATCTTACAAAACAGGTGCTTCTTTTTTTATATTATCAAGAACTTTAGGCGGCACCGCAAGATTATATTTAGTTGTAAATATTTTACAAGAAACTATTTTACAAAGTTTCGGTATTCCTTTCTGGCTTACAACGCTTATCATTCTTGTGATGATCTTATTATACACTTATAAAGGCGGTGTAAAAACTATTGTGTGGACAGATACCTTGCAAACAACCTGTATGCTTGCGGGATTGATCATTTGCAGCATCTATATTCTGCACAACCTGCACTTAGGTTTTGGAGAAAGCTTACACATAATGAGTGATAAAGGATATTCAAAAATATTATTTACTGATCCCAACAGTAAATTCTTTTTCATCAAACAAATTGTAGCAGGCGCATTTATTGCCATCACAATGACAGGCATGGACCAGGAAATGATGCAGAAAAACATCTCCGTTAAAACACTAAAAGATTCTCAAAAAAATATTATTACACTAGCCATCATTATGCTGGTTGTGATCTTGCTATTTCTTTTCTTAGGAGGGTTATTGTATTTATTTGCTGCGCAGAATAATGTTACAGCGATCGGAGATAAACTTTTCCCTGCAATAGCTTTACAACACATGCCACATTTTATAGCTGTCATATTTATTATTGCATTGATCTCCGCATTATTCCCAAGTGCTGATGGAGCTATTACAGCGCTCACATCTTCTTTTTGCATTGATATTCTTGGTATTCAAAGAAGAGCAGATCTAACCGATGATAAAAAGAAAAGAATAAGACAAAGCACACACCTTGTATTTGCCGCGATCTTTTTATTATTTGTGTTAGTCTATAAATGGGTAAACGAACCAAGCATGATCGGCGTGATATTAAGAATAGCCGCTTACACTTATGGACCGTTACTCGGCTTATTTACTTTTGGTATTTTACTAAAGAGAAATGTACATGATAAATTGGTTCCTATTGTCTGCGTTGCAGCTCCAATTATTTGTTTTTTAATTGATAAATATCAACAATATATTTTCGGTAGTTTTCAGATAGGGCTCGAATTATTGATCATCAACGGTGCACTTACTTTTATTGGTTTATTACTCGTTTCAAAAAAGTCGTAACGCAGTATGGAAAATATCATCAATATTTTAGCAGAGCAATATGCAGACAATTTTTCTTCAAAAGAAGATGAGCTAAGCTATGCTGTTGCTGAAAAAACTTTACAAACTCATCCGCACGCACATTTGCAAAGCAGTCACCTGCAAGGAAAATTTCTGGAAATGATCAGCAGTTTATTACAGCCTGCCAGAATATTAGAAATAGGCACTTTTACGGGCTTTAGCGCATTGTGTTTGGCAAAAGGGTTGCAACAAGATGGGCAGTTACATACCATCGAGTTAAGACAAGAAGATGCCGATATTTCACAAGAAAATTTCGACCGATCAGCATTAAAGAAAAAAATACATTTACATGTTGGTGATGCTCATAAAATTATACCAACATTAAACGAAACATGGGACATCGTTTTTATTGATGCTGATAAAACAGGATATATTGATTATTACGAGTTAATTTTGCCTTTGGTAAAGCAGAATGGTTTAATTATTGCGGATAATGTTTTATTCCATGGCGATGTTTTGGATGAGATTATTAAAGGAAAAAGTGCAAAAGCCATTCATGCATTTAACGAACATATAAAAAAGGATAACCGCGTAGAACAGGTACTTTTAACAGTAAGAGATGGATTATTACTAATTAGAAAACTATAATAAAGAAGAGCACAATGAAGAAAGTTTTCATAACCATTATTTCGATCATCCTGCTGCAATCGACATTTGCACAAGTGATGACAGCTGAACAATACATAGAACAATATAAAGATCTCGCGATAGCGGAAATGCAACGTTCCGGCGTACCTGCTGCTATTACTTTAGCTCAGGGATTATTGGAAACAGAAAATGGCAATAGCATTTTAGTGAAGGCTGCCAACAACCACTTCGGCATAAAATGTAAAGAAAACTGGACCGGAGGAAGATTTAGCCATGATGATGACCTGCCGGGTGAATGTTTCCGCGTATATAAAGATGCAGCGGCTTCCTACAAAGATCATAGTGATTTTTTACGCAACAGACCAAACTATGCTCCGCTGTTTCATATAGATCCTACTAATTATAAAGGATGGGCGTATGGTTTAAAAAAGGCTGGTTATGCAACCAACCCTAAATATCCATTAATACTCATCAGCAATATTGAACAATATAACCTGGAACAATATACAGTGTACGCAATGACCAATCCTCCAAAAGCTGATAGCGGTCTGGTTGATACAGTTGAAGTGACAAAAATAACTACAGAAAAAACTACAATAGAAAAACTAGCCGATACCAAACAAGATACTGTTACTACACAAAAGACAGTAACAACCATCGTAAAAACGATCCCATCAAAAACAGCTGTTGCAGATTCTACCCAAAATTCATGTACGCCGGAAGCTACGCTTACATTGCATGAAGTACAACAAGGTGAAACTTTATATTCGATAGCAAAGACGTACAATGTTACACCACAACAAATACGCGATTGGAACAAGCTAACAGGAGATGACCTGAAAATAGGACAGCAAATAATTGTGACGCAATAAAGATCAGCACACTTAATTTTTTAAAATGATTATACAAGTAAAGGATAAAAATTTTAAGCCGTATTTAAGTGCAGAAGAAATTAGTACACAAATAAAAAAAATAGCTGCGCAGATCAATATCGATTACGCCGGTAAGCAGCCTGTTTTTATTGCTATCTTAAATGGCGCATTTATGTTTGCTGCTGATCTTTTTAAAGAGATAACCATTGATGCTGAAATAAGTTTTATTAAGCTTGCTTCTTACGTAGGCACAAAATCTACCGGCAATGTCATTACGTCTATCGGTCTTGATGAATCTTTAAAAGGACGCCATGTAATAATTATAGAAGACATTGTTGATACAGGCACTACTCTATTTAAATTCTTACCTCAACTGCACGATCAACATCCCGCATCGTTAAAACTGGCAGCATTACTTAATAAACCAACGTCGTTAATACATCCGGTAAATATTGACTATCTTGGTTTTAGTGTCCCGGATAAATTCTTGTTAGGCTTCGGACTAGATTATGATGGTTTGGGAAGAAATTTGCCTGCTATTTATCAGTTGGCAGACTAATAATAAATATTTATCGTTTTATATTTTCGTATTAACCTGCAAAACCTCTAACCTAACTACCTTGAAATCATTTTACACATACCTATTCACGTTAATTATAGTATGTAATTGCACTGCCCAATATTACATCCGGGGTGCAGTAAAAGATGAGCAGGGACAGCCGCTCCACAATGTAAACCTGATGTTGCTTTCAGACAAACTGTTATACCATTCGGGAACGGCGGGAGATTTCGGAATTAATGCAACTGCACTAACTGATACACTTTCGATAGATCTTGATGGATATCAATCCCAAGTAATTCCAATCAAAACGAGCGACTATCAAAATATTATTATGAAGGCGCTCCCTTCTAATAGTATCAATAGAAAGCCGCAATTAATATCTGTTACAACAGATCCTAAACAATCATCAAAATATCGTTGGCATATTGATGATGATTCTCATTTTTCCGTAATTGAAAATATGCCTGTCAATGCTGCAGCATTTCCTAACACAGGATTTTCTCTTAATATTAATAAAGAAACATACAGCGATATACATCGTTACATAAGTACACAAAGCACAGTACCACCGGATGATATACGAGTAGAAGAATTATTAAATTATTTTAACCTCAACTATCAGGCACCCGAAAAAGATGATGCATTCAAAATAACATCACAATTATCTGATTGTCCATGGAACCCTGCGGATCAATTACTTTACTTAAATATCAATGCTAAAAAAATAAACCTCGATAAAGTTCCTCCATGTAATCTCGTTTTTTTGATCGATGCGTCTGCAAGTATGGATCTGCCTAATCGTTTGTCTTTAGTAAAAGGAGCCTTTCAATTATTGGTAAAAAATTTAAGAGCAATAGATACGGTTTCAATTGTAACGTACGGAGGTACAGTTAGAGAATGGCTGAAACCTACCTGCGGATCTGAAAAACAAAAATTATTACAATCAATTGAACAGATAACACCTGATGGTGAAACACCTGGCTCGGATGCTATAAAAATGGGATATAAAGTTGCTACAAGATCATTCATCAAAAATGGCAACAACAGGATCATACTAGCGACTGATGGAGATTTTAATGTAGGCGTAACTTCAGAAAAAGCGCTGGAAGACCTGATATTACAACAAAGAGAAACAGGTATCGTATTAAGTTGTCTGGATGTTGGTAGTGGAGATCCTAGAGATTCTACCTTAAAAGTATTAGCAAAAAAAGGCAATGGGAATTATTACTATTTAGATAATATTCTTACTGCTGAACAAGTATTGATGACTGAAATGACAAAAGATATTTTTACAGTAGCAAAAAATGTTTCATTAAATATCCATTTCAACAGCGATGTAATTAAAGAATATAGATTGATTGGTTTTGATAATGCAAAAAATGCTATTAATGACAGTGCAAGCGCTTTAAAAAGCGAAGATATAGGAAGTGGAAATAGTACAATGGCCATTTTTGAAATTGCGTCAACAAATAAAAAAACTGCAACAGACAGCCTGCATAATATGCTAGCGAATATTTCACTTACTTATACATTGATAGATAGCAAGCAACAACAAACGTTACAATATAATTGCATCAATAATTACGCTGCATTTAATACCATGAGTAAAGACTTGCAGTTTGCTACTGCCGTAGTTTTATTTGGAATGAAATTACGTGGATCAACATATGTTGCTAATACAGACTGGAAAGTAATTGAATCCATCGCAAAATTTTCTTATCAACCAAACAATTATCTACAAAGTGATTTTATGAAAACGATCACCGATGCTAAAAAAATATATAGTAAGAAATAATGGTAAATGATGAATTGTAAATTATAAATACAAAAAGCCGAAACAATTATTGCTTCGGCTTTTTGTATTTATTGAAATTTGTTTTTGTCTTTTGGAATTTATTAAGCAGCTTAATTAAACATTTCCCTCACTTTATCAAAGAAAGATTTATCTCCCTTCTCAGGTTTTGGTTGAAAATTTTCGCTATGCTGCATTTTTTCTAATTGTTGTTTTTCCTCTGCGCTTACATGTTGTGGTGTCCATACGTTTACATGTATTAGTTGATCACCTTTATCGTAAGAATTTACTGAAGGGAAACCTTTACCTTTTAACCTAAATATTTTACCACTCTGTGTTCCCGGTGGAATTTTTATTTTAGCTTTTCCATCAATGGTCGGCACTTCCACACTTATCCCAAACACAGCCTGAGGAAAAGAGATATGTAGATCAAATGCAACATTCAATCCATCTCTATGTAAGTATTCGTGTGCTTCTTCTTCTATCAATACGATCAGGTCTCCATTAGCTCCGCCTCTTTCTCCTGCATTACCTTTCCCATTAACGCTTAATTGCATTCCTTCCTGCACACCTGCGGGAATATCAAGCGTCACTGTTTCTTCCCCGTATATTCTTCCATCACCTTTGCAAGTAGAACATTTATTTGTGATAGTTGTTCCTTCTCCACCACAAGTAGGACAAGTTGTAACTGTTTGCATTTGTCCTAAAAAAGTATTTTGTACTTTTCTAACTTGTCCGCTACCACCGCAGGTAGTACAAGCTTGCACACTATTTTTATCTTTTGCACCGCTTCCACTACAAGTGGTACAAGCAATA
>Ga0207027_1100_pt1 | contig 16234 bp, 4 predicted proteins | sample Alteio_BWMinCont_43_FD_153280 | JGI IMG/M metagenome (GOLD analysis project Ga0207027, IMG submission 153280) | Enriched cells from forest soil in Barre Woods Harvard Forest LTER site, Petersham, Massachusetts, United States -... | ecosystem: Environmental > Terrestrial > Soil > Temperate forest >... | reverse complement strand
TGTTATGTTACCCTTTTGTGAAACCTTTTCTCCCGAAGTAAGCACCGCATCGAGGTAGTAAACAAATATTCCTGAATTCATTAATTGCCCTTTATATTTTCCATCCCAACAATTCTCCTTAGGGTCAACTGTTTCAAATACTTCGTTACCCCAACGGTCGAATATTCTAAAGCTAATTGTCTCTATACAATTACCATATACACACTCAAGGTCATTCTGGTTATCTCCGTTTGGAGAAAATGCATTTGGCACCCAAATCTGACCACAAGGCAATTCTACATTTACTACCATGCAGGCGCTATCAGCACAACCACTTGTATCGGTAACCAATACGCAATATGTAGTTGTTTTTGTCGGATCGGCATTTGTTGTTGCGCATGTTGAACACGTTAGTGAAGTAGCAGGCGACCAAACATACTTGCCTCCGCCTGTTGCTGTTATGGTAGCCGTTCCGTTTAACGCTATAGTAGTATCCGGGCTTATTGATACAACAGGGCCTGAATTACCTGTTACTGTAACAGGTAATACCTGGGTGCAACTATCAGCATCGGTTATAGTACAAGTATACGAACCACTGGCCAGATTTGAAGCTGTAGCACTTGTTCCACCTGAAGGAGACCATTTGTATGAATAAGGGCTTGTTCCACCTACCGGCGTTATGGTTGCGGCGCCTGGTTTACCACAGGTTGCAGCAACTATTTTTACTGTAGATGCAAGTGCAGATGGTTGTGTTATTTTCACCGTATCATTTGTAATACATCCTTTATTGTCGGTTACAACACAGGTATATGTTCCTGCTGCCAGACCATTTATACTACTCGTTGTTGCACCGTTGTTCCATGAATATGCATATGGGCTGCTGCCGCCTGAAGCATTAGCTATAGCTGTACCTGTTTTATCACCAAAGCATTTTTCATTGCTTTGTGTAATAGCTAAAGTAGGAGCACCTATATTACTTATTAATGCCACTATCTGATTGCTACAGCCATTACCGTCAGTTACCGTACAAGTATAGGAACCAGCCGCGAGATTACCTAAGGTATTTGTTGTTGCACCTGAAGGAGACCAGCTATAGGTTAATGCGCCCGTACCACCGGCAGCGAGTATTGTAGCAGAACCATCACTATTACCACACGAAGCATTTGTGGTGTTTGCCGATCCGGTTATAGCAGATGGCTGAGTAACCCTAATGGTATCACTTGTTATACATCCATTCTTATCTGTAACTGTACATGTATATAAGCCCGCAATTAATCCGGTAGCAGTGTCCTTAGACCCGCCTGTAGGGCTCCAGCTATATGTGTATGGATTTACCCCACCTGATACTGCAGCTACTGCAATTCCCGTTTGGCCATTACATTTCGGGCTTGTTGATGTAGTATTAACTGTAGGTCCGCCAGAGTTGCTAACTGTGACTGTAATTGGTTGAGTACATCCGTTTGCATCCGTAACAGTGCATGTGTATGTACCTGCAGCAAGGTTCGTTGCTGTAGCAATGGTACTTGTAATACCCGAAGACCAACTGTAACTTAATGTACCTGTGCCACCATTTGCAGTTATTGTTGCACTTCCGTTTGCTATGCCACAACTTGCAGCTGTGGAGCCCGTTTGGCTTCCTGTTATAGCAGAAGGTTGTGTAAGTATGATTGTATCTATCGACTGGCAACCATTTTTATCAGATACAGTGCACGTGTATGTTCCTGCTGTCACGGCTATACTGCTAGTACTTAAACCATTGTTCCATGAATATGCATATGGTAATGTACCACCCGTTGCATGAACAGTTGCTGAACCTGTGTTTCCATTACACTTAGGATCGGTTCGGGTAAAATTCACACTTGGGCCTCCACTATTAGCAATCGTTACTTTTGCCGTATCAGGCGCACAACCGCCCGAGTTTGATACAATAACTGTATATGTTCCCGCAGCCAAACCTGTAGCCGTTTGCGTAGTTTGACCGTTTGACCAACTAAACATATACGTTCCAACAGGGCTTGGATTAACAGTTGCGGACCCATTGCTCGAGCCGCATGAAGCATTTGTTGGTGTTGTAGAAAGAGTAAATGCGCTGCCACCACCTGATCCCACCACAACAGTTTGTACAGTAGGGCAGCCTGTTGCTGCACTTGTTGCAGTTATTGCAATATCATCTATTAAAAATGGAGGTTCTGCACCATTGCCATCCGCATTATTTATCCAACGAAATCCTATACGGAAATTAGACAATCCATTGTATATGGCAGGTATAGGAATAGAAGCCAAGGTGCATGTTGTCACACCAGTATATTTAGTCGGAAGATCTGTCCAACTAGCTCCTCCATTATTACTAAAACTTACAACACCATAATCATCATTAACCTGTCCTGCACATTGATATGTAAATGTTAATGTCATGTTTGTTTTACCGGAAGTAGAAATATTGGGAGAAGATGCATAAACATCTGTAGAGCTCGGGTCACCTATCGGAGCACCTTCATCATAGTATGCGCCGGCAGAACATGAAGCATCTCCACTACTGCAAGAGATATGCAGATAATTCCCACCCGAACCACCTGTACATGCCGGTGCATTGTTATCAATTACCCATTGATTGGCCTTTTTACCATTGGTTCCAGACCCTTTAATATTTAATGTCCATCCTGTTCCTCCACTGGTAAAATCTTCCGTATAAAACTTTGATACTGTTGGGGTTGAAGAAGGGGTAACAGTAACGGTATAGGTCGCGGCACAAAGATTATTTATAGTTTTGGTGGTATCACTGTTTGACCAGAAATACGTATAGGTTCCTGATGGAGAAGGTGTTGCTGTTGCTGTTCCATTGCAGCTTCCACAAGAAGCAGAAGTATTTGTCATTGTAACAGTAGGGCCTGAGCCCGTTCCTGAAGCTATAGTTGCTGTTTGTGTTTGCATACAGCCATTTTTGTCCGTTACAGAAACTGTGTATGCTCCAGCGCCAAGACCAGTAGCTACTGCATTTGTTCCACCAGAAGGTGACCAGCTATATGTATATGGTCCAATGCCCCCAGTTGGCACTGCGGTTGCAGTTCCATTATTGCCTGAACAGGCTGGCGCAGTGTTTACTCCAACAACCATTGCAGCAGGTTGTTTCACAGTTATTGTATCATTGGTACTGCAGCCCCCTGAATTCGTAACGGTAACAGTGTATATACCTGCGCTTAGATTTTGCACTGTAGAAGTAGTATCACTCGAAGGAGTCCAACTAAAATAAAACGGCCCTCCGCTACTGGTAGGTGTAACAGCTGCACTACCATTGCTTGCGCCATTACATTTTGCGTATGTTACAGTTTTGGTAAATGTAGGATTCGTACAAGGTTTACAAATTGGCGCAGGTGGCTTGCAAGCTGAAAAATTTATTGATTGGGCAAAATTATGGCCGCATGCTACTACTTCTCCATTGTTGTTTACCGCCACATCATATACTGTATCAGATACAGTAACTGTACTTATTTTATTAAGATTAGCATCAAATTCTGTCACCTCTTTTATTCCACCTACATAAACATTCCCACAACTGTCAATGTCTATTCCATTATTTGCGGGTTGATTAGATCCAAAGCCAGAGGTCGAAACTCCTCCGGGAATTGGAGCCGTAGATACAATTGCCAATGAACCAATATTCCTTTTGGCAACATTTGCTCCATTTACGGTATACACAAAATTTTTTGTGGCACGTATAGCATTGAATCCTATGTTTCCCGAACTACCTGAATACTGTGCATAATAAGGCCCTGCATAAGCAAAGTTATACGAATTAGTAGTTTTAGAGTTTACTGTGGTAACCCCTGAATTTACGGAGCCAATTGAATCCAGCGTAAGGAAGTAATAGTTGCCATTTGGCGCAGAACAGACAGACCTTGCTTCATCCGGATTTATACCATCTTTATACCCCACTTTCACAAAATTTGCAATAGCGCCATTCGAAACATTTATATTAAAAACATACCCAGAAGGAAGATTGGTTCCACCCACAATAATTTGTGTCTGGTCACAATTAAAAGTTTCTGACCAATATTCGTATGTTCCCGCACCACCCGGGTTATTCGACCACACCTGCGAACCTGCAGGGCTTACTTTTGCTATTTCACCAGTCGATCCTGCTGTAACATATGAATTACCTGCTTTATCAGTAATAAGAGTACCTGTCCAGTAATTCGCCGAGCTCCATGGAGATGAGTAGGTCCATACTAAACTTCCTGCAGATGTATATTGTTTTAGTTCGAATGGAGAATCCCCTCCCCAAAGATATACATTGCCACTTCCATCAGTTTTTACATTCCATACTTCATTACTGTTGGGAAATGCCGGGCTAATTGTCCAAGGGTCAACTGTAACCGTTTTAGTATTATCGTATGCCCCCATTTCAAAAGACACAATATTTCCATTATTCTTAAATGATGTTACTATTCTACTTTTATCAGAGTTGTAAAACGCCGAAGGTGCATTATCAATAATGTCACCAAACACAGTAGAAATATGCACATTCCCATTACTTATTGCAAGGCTGTGTCCATTGGAATATCTCATCTTCACCAGTGAAACGTCAGCACCCGGATGCAGAATAAGAGAATATTCTATTCCTTTATCAGGATGTATTACGTACTCGACATCAATACCAGGATATAAATTTCTATATACTATCTTTTCATAAGCATCTACATGATTAAAATTTTTAAGACTACCGTCTTCCATCTTGATAGTATAGTTATAATAATCTGTTCTATGTTGTTCCGCTACAACTTCAACATTTGGGTTAGAACCCAGCCACAACATATTTACAAAATCAGTAACTGCAGCAGGTTCTATTTTATCTTTGTCTTCTTCTTTACTATCCGCGTCTCTATCTTTTTTCGGAGATTTAATAAAGCTATAAGTTAGCCCTTGCTTGGTGAAAAATATTTTCGATCCACTTTCATCAAGTGCGTATAAAATATTCTTTTCAGAGCCATTTATCTGAAACTGTCCCTTATTCTCTACAAATACTCTTTGAGATCCAAAATCCTGAATACTCCAGTTTACTTTCGAATCTATACTTTGACCTTCAGTTTGAACAAGGCCAGCTAATAATAAAAAAGTTGGTAATAAAGTAGATTTCTTACTTATCATCATTTATGCGTTTTGTTTTCTAGTTTTTTCAAATTATCGTATCAATTCTATATATCCGTGGAAATTATAACTTGTTTTATCAAAAGCAGTAGCCTTTATAATATAATAGTACGTTCCATCTGAATCTTCCACTCCGGAATCGCTTCTTCCTGTCCAGTCTATATTTGGTGAATCAGCAATAAACACCTTTTGCCCCCAACGGTCAAATATTTCTATGTTATAAAACTGAATCCCTCCTGCTGTAACATGAAACACATCATTTTGTCCGTCGCCATTTGGGGTAAACACATTTGGTATGTATATACCCTGGGTTACATGAATAGTGTCCCAGGCAGTATCTGAACAGCCGATTGAATTTGAACCAACAAGGGTGACAATATAAATACCTTGTTCGTTATATTGCTCATACACACTACTATCTGTAGAAGTATTACCATCTCCAAAATTCCAATAGTATGATGTAGCATTTGTACTGGTATTAGTAAATGATACATATTGTCCTCCGGGCACAGTATCAGGCGTTCCTGTAAATGTAACATGTGGAGTGACAGAAATAAATACTTTACTCGAATCTTTTATGGTATCACCGCAACCATCCGTAACAGTACATACATAGTAGGTTAAAGTTGCTGGGCTTACGGTATATGGTCCTGCGCCACTTCCAAGTCCATTGTTCCATGCGTAGGTATATGAAGGTTTTCCACCACTTGCGTTTACACTTACAATAGCCTGAGCGCCGGCACAAATAGAATCCTGAGGCATTACTATATTAAATTTAGGATATACATTAACTGTAGTTATTGCAGAATCAGAACAAGTACCGTTTGATGCATATACGGTATATGTAGTTGGTATTGTCGGGCTCACATTTATTGTACTTGTTACTGAACCATTGCTCCATATGTAATTCATTGCACTGCCATTGGCCGTCAGAATGGTCGATTGTCCCTGGCATATCGTATCGCCTCCTGCTGCACTTATTGTTACTGTTGGTGTTGGGTTTACTGTTAAAACAAATGTTGTTGTATCCTTGCACGAGCCTCCGTTGGTACCTACAACGGTAAATGTAGTTGTAGAGCCCGGATTGGCTGTAGTGCTATCACAGCTTGTACAACTTAATCCCCCTGGCGGGCTCCACATATAATTTGATGCTCCGCTGGCTATAAGCTGGGTCTTATTTCCCTGGCATATTGACGATGCGGTTGCCGACACACTTATCGTTGGTGTCGGTGTTACGGTAAGGATAATACTGGTTGTATCTGAACAACCTGCTGTATCTATTCCTATTAACGTATAAGTAGTAGAGGAGCCCGGATTTGCCGTAGTGCTATCACAGCTCGTACAACTTAATCCCCCTGGCGGGCTCCACGTATAGTTTGTCGCTCCCGTTGCAGAAAGCACTGAACTGCTTCCTGAACATATTGTTGGCGACGATGCTGATGGTGTTACCACAGGTATATCTATGGTAACCGTAACACTGTCCTTAGATGAACATCCTGATGACGTTCCCGTTACAGTGTAAATGCTTGTGGAGCCCGGATTGGCTGTAGTGCTATCACAGCTTGTACAACTTAATCCCCCTGGCGGGCTCCACGTGTAACTGCTGGCACCACTTACTACTAAGGGTACCGATATTCCTTTACATATTGCAGGTTTTGATGGTGTTATTAATACGGTTGGTGTCGGGGTTACAGCTAACACTACACTGTCCTTGGATGCACAACCTCCCGTTCCTTTTCCCGTTACGGTATAGGTAATTGTCGATGACGGAGATGCATTCGGATTTGAACAAAGTATACAGCTTAAACCTGAACCCGGTGACCATGAGTAATTTGTCGCCCCACTGGCATTCAATGTAACCGAATCGCCTGAACATATATTTGGACTAACCGGAGATATTGTTACCGTTGAATGCGGATATACAAGTACCACGATACTTGCTGTATCGCTACATAAACTACCATTGTAACCTGTTACCGTATAGGTTTGCGTTGTACCAGGGCTGGCTATAACATGGCTGCCGCTTGTTACATTCAGGCCTGTTGAAGGACTCCAAGTATACGTACTGGCTCCGCCAGCTAATAAGCCCATGGTGTCTCCAGGGCATATCTCTGATGCTATGCCTGTTGATAGTACTGATACTGTTGGTGATGCATTGATTGACACAACTACTGAGTCTGTAGTGCTGCAACCACTTCCACTGGTGCCTACTACAGTGTAAGTAACTGTGGACCCCGGAATTGCTGTTGGGTTACTGCACCCTGTACAACTTAATCCCCCTGGCGGGCTCCACGTGTAATTTATCGCTCCACTAGCTAAAAGTGCAACGGAATCACCGGTACATATTCCCGGTCCTGCTGGCGAAATACTTAATGTTGGTGTCGGATTCACGGTGATTGTAATTGTTGCAAGACCTGAACAACCACCTGTAGTTCCGGTTACTGTATAGGTAGTCGTGGAACCCGGATTGGCTGTTGGGTTGCTACAACCTGTACAACTTAATCCCCCTGGCGGGCTCCACGAATATGATGTTGCTCCGGTTGCATTAAGTGTAACGGAGTCTTTAGAACATAATGTTGTTAAACCTGAAGGTGTAATTGTTACTGTAATTGCTGGCGCAATTGAAACACTTACAGTAGCAGTACCTACACAACCTGTCGCTGTAGTACCAGTTACGGTATATGTTTCAGAAGAGCCTGGTGTGGCATTTACTGTTGCACCGGTTGTTTGGTCAAGACCAGTTGAAGGTCCCCAGGTATATGTTAATCCACCTGTAGCATTAAGATTCGTTGAACTGCCAGGGCAAATGTTAGGAGAAACTGCCGAAGCATTAATAGTAGGTGGTGGCGTTATTGATACTGATACGGTACCGGTACCAATACATCCGTTTCCATCTGTTCCCGTAACTGTATACGTTTCTGTAGAACCGGGTGATGCATTTACAGTACCGCCCGTTGTTTGGTTAAGGCCTGTTGAAGGTCCCCACGTATAGGTAGTAGCACCCGTTGCATTTATATTCGTTGAAGTGCCTGAACAAATTGATGGAGATACTGCTGTGGCATTTACCGTAGGGTTAGAGTTAACTGTAACAGCAACAGTTGCTGTATTGTTACATCCATTGATATCTGTTCCTGTTACGGTGTATGTTTGAGAAGTTCCTGGTGAAGCAGTAACAGTTGTGCCCGTAGTTGCGTTCAAACCAGTAGCAGGGCCCCATGTATAACCGACTCCACCGTTAGCAGTTATTGTAGTATTGCTGCCTGAACAAAAAACAGGCGTTGTAGCGTTAGCACCAATTGTTGGTAATGGATTAATTGAAATTGAAACAGTTGCTGTACCAGTACAACCTGCAGCTGTAGTACCTGTTACAGTATATGTTGTAGCAGCCCCCGGTAAAGCATTCACAACTGCGCCTGTTGTTTGGTTGAGCCCCGCTGAAGGCCCCCAGGTGTACGTTGTTGCTCCGCTTGCATTTATATTCGTGCCTGTTCCCTGGCAAATTGAAGGTGAAGTAGCACTGGCATTTACACTAGGTGGTGGTATAATCGTAACCGACACAGTGCCGGTACCAATACATCCATTTCCATCTGTTCCGGTAACGGTATATGTTTCTGTAGAACCGGGTGATGCATTTACAATGCCCCCGGTTGTTTCGTTAAGGCCAGTTGAAGGCCCCCATGTATACGTTGTTGCTCCGCTTGCATTTATATTCGTTGAACTTCCTGAACAAATAACAGGTGATGTTGCCGTGGCATTTACGGTAGGATTCGGGTAGATTGTTACAGCAACAGTTGCTGTATTATTACAGCCATTAATATCTGTTCCTGTAACTGTATATGTTTTGGAGGAACCCGGTGAAGCTGTAACGGTTCCACCCGTAGTTGCACTTAGGCCTGTAGCTGGTGTCCATGTATAGGTTACAGCACCGGTAGCAGTTATAGTTGTATTGCCACCAGCACAAAACGCAGGCGTTGTAGCATTCGCATTAATTGTTGGTGTGGGGTTTATAGAAATTGCTACTGTTGCGGTACCTGTACAACCCGATATTGAACCGGTTACGGTATAGGTGGAAGCTGAACCAGGTGAAGCATTTACAGTTGCGCCCGTAGTTTGATTGAGGCCTGTTGAAGGACCCCATGTATAAGTAGTAGCACCCGTTGCATTTATGTTAGTATTTGTTCCCTGGCATATAGCTGGTGAAACAGCATTTACATTTACTGTTGGTGTAGTTGCAATTGTTACTGTAGTTGTACCCGTACCTGCGCATCCATGAGAATCAGTTCCTGTTACAGTATAGGTTTGGGTAGATCCCGGTGTAGCTGTAACGACCGAGCCTGATGTAGCGCTTAATCCTGTTCCCGGTGACCATGTATAATTAACAGCCCCACTGGCAGTCAATGTAGACGTATTTCCGCTTCCCGAACAAATTACGGGAGTTGGATTATTTATATTTATAGTGGGTGTTGGGTTTACTACCACTTTTACTGTTGCTGTTCCTGTACAACCTCCTAAAGTTCCTGTTACAGTATATGTTGTAGTGACGGTTGGAGATGCATTAGGATTTGCACAATTAGTGCAACTTAAACCTGCCGATGGTGTCCATTTATATGAAGTAGCGCCACTTGCAGACAAAGGCACCGTACCACTCTGGCAAATTGTGTCGGTTGGTGAACCCGATACTGTTATGGTAGGTCCTGCTCCTGTATATTCCCCCAAATAAAATGAAGGGTTAGGAAACTGCCCACCCGCATAAAGCATACTGTTGGATACACAAAGAGAAAACACATCGCTATTAATATTATCGCCACAAGAAGAACTGAACCCAACCCATGATGAACCATTCCATTGGGCTATACCGTAGGCGGTGTTATAAGTACCGGCCGTTCCAAAATCGCCACCTGCAATAAGATTACCATTATACATACACAATGCATATACATTAGCATTATCTCCATTGGCATTGCCCAGGCTACAGCCCGGTGCACTCATACCAGCCCCAAGTTTTGACCATGCAGAGCCATTCCATTCTGCTATGTTATGAAAACCAGCCGTTCCGCCGGCAGTTGTAAAATCGCCCCCTACATATAGATTTGTGCCATCATTTGTAATAGCCATTACAGTCGGATCAGGATTAACAGCTATCTGGTCAGGAGTTGTGGCAATATTATTAATAAGTACAGAACCTGTAAGACCGGAAGTAAGAGCTGCCCATGTTGTACCATTCCACTCTACAATACTATTTACAGTAAGACCACTTTTGGTAGTGATAAACTGTCCACCAACATAAAGATTACCTCCCAATACATTCAATGCCCACACATCGCCACTTACGCCGGGGGTTGAAGCCGGAGGGGTAAGCGCTGACCATACACCACCGCTCCATGATGCAACGTAATTACAGGTAACCCCGTTTGCAGTAGTAAAGTCTCCACCAACATAAAGGGTTGTACCACTAACTGTTAAAGCAGTTACAAAACTATTCGTACCCGTACCCATAGTCGACCAGGTAGATGTACCTATATTATATGACCCGATATTATTATAACCTGCGGCACCATTTGCTTTTGTGAACACCCCACCCACATATATGTTACCACCCATGTAAGCTAAGGCGCAGATAGATCCGTTTACATAACCCAAATTGGTCCAGGTTGTTCCGTCCCATTTCATCACATAATTATTGGTATTGTCAAATGGGTTGGGGTCAGTACCTACGTATAGATTTGTACCATCAGTACACATAGCATACGTAAAATTATTGGTGCCTCCACCCGGAGCAGTCCATTGAGCATTTACCCTGCCAACAACCATTACATAAAAGACACAGAATAAAAGTATTATTCTTTTCATGTGCTTAAATTGAGTTGATAGAATATATTACTGTATACTTATTCTTGAAAACCCTGTACAGTAACGTTTTAGATATGGGGTAAAAAAAGCCGAGGCTTAGTATAGGTTTCAGTTTTTCACTGGCGAAAAACTCTGAGAGGATTGAGAGAATGCTACAACAGAGATTTTTAACCCAAAACACACCTAATTGTGTCTTTTTTGTTAAAATTGCTGAAGCACATGAAACTTCCACCCTATTATTACTTAATTTTCTATTCTTCACAGCCAGGTTGCGTTTATTTCGGTATACAAACTTACCCTTAACACATGCTTTATCGTAACCAACTTTAATCTGTTTGTTAATATTCCAATTATTAACATAACATTAATTTATCGTAATCAATCCTTTAAATTACCTATATTCGCTATAATAAATTAATAAATTGGGTAGCTTAAAGTTAATAATCCAATGGAAAATTCGAATCTCGTTAAGTTGATAAAATCTCTTGAGAAAAATGAAAAGAGACATGTTTCAATGCAGCTTTCCAAACATAAAAGCACGAATAATTTACTCAGGCTATATTCTGTTATTAGTGAAACAGAGCCTGTTAATGATGAGATAATAGCAAAAAAAATTCCTGATAAAAAGTTCATTTCTCAGCTTAAGATCAATAAGCATAACCTCTATTATCTGATATTGGATGCCTTGCATAATTTCCATTTGCGAGGTTCAGAATACGGCAGAATACTGAATTTTTTACACCAAGCTGAAATTTTATCAGCCAAAGGCCTAACTATAGCCAGGCGAGAGCTTCTACTCAAGGCAGGCAAAATAGCTGATCAGTACGCACTTTCAGAACTTAAACTGGAAATATTACGACTACAAAACCTGGAGCCTGATAATATGACAAGCTCGACAAATATTCATAACGAAACGAAAAAACTGGCCGAAAGAGTTCAGGAAGAAAGTAAGATAAAACACCTGAATAACAGAATGTCGGTATACCAAAGAAAAGTCGGACAACGATTAACCAAAACCCAACTAAAGTATCTTGAAAAACAAATGCTGAATACTATTAATGTTCAGAATTTTAAAGGGCATACTTTCTTTAACCAGTTCTTTTATTTCCGTATGTTATCGCTTTATCATACCATGGCTGGCAGAACCATTGAAGCACATGAAAATAATATGCGGCTTTTAAATCTTTTCAAAGAAGAACCCCATATGACCAATATGCAAATTTGGAAGGACCGTTATTTATCGGTACTTAGTCGGCTCATTACGTCTTCTTCCCTCATAGGTAAAAATGAAATGATCCCTTTTCTGGCTGAAGAGATTAAAAAACTTGATATTTCAGACAAACGAAAAGCCTTTGCTGATATTAATATACTGGATGCATATATGCAACTAGGTGAATTCGAAATAAGTGAAACTCTTGTTAAACAAGTTGAGAACAATACTGAGTTTTATCACAAAAGTTTAGGGCCAGCTAATAGAACCGCTCTTTATTTTAACCTTGCTGTTCTTAACTTCGGGTTGGAAAACTATTCACGCTCTCTGTCCTGGATAAATGCTATAATAAATAACCCCGATAATAAGAGTGAGAATGTGGGAGTTGCAAATACTATAAGAATAATGAGATTATTATTATACTATGAATTAGGGTATCATGATATCATGGAATATGAACTACGTTCAACATACCGTTATATCTCAAAACAAAAAGACCTATACCGTTTTGAAGAATTAGTACTAAAGTTTATCAGAAGAACGGTATCTCTCTATGACAGAAATAAAATAAGAACCATAATGATAGAAACACGCAATGCGCTTGTTAAGCTTTCTAAAATAAAGTCGGAACAGCAAACATTATCTTATTTTGATTTCATATCCTGGCTTGACAGTAAATTAGAGAACAGGAGATTTACTGACCTGGTTAAAGAAAAAGTAAGGGAAAGGTTAAAACTGGTTGCTGAATAAAGGTAAGGTAATCTCTACTTTCTTAACCTCGGATCCATAGCCTCTGAAAGGCCTTCGCCTAACAAATTATATACTGTAACAGTAATAAATATTGCTATTCCTGGAAACACCGCTAACCACCATGCAGCAGGCTTAGATCTGGCCTCAGAAAGCAGAGCGCCCCAGGTTATGGTGTCTGCAGGAACACCAATGCCCAGGAAAGATAATGTAGCTTCGGTAAGAATTGCACCTGCAACACCAAATGCAACAGCTATTAACACCGAAGATAGTGCATTTGGCAATGCATGCCTGAAAATTGTCCGCAATTGAGAATACCCCAGTGCCTGTGCAGCTTCAATATATTCTAACTCTCGTATTCGTAATAGCTCTGCCCGTACAAATCGCGCAATACCTGTCCATGCAGTTGCTCCGATAACCAGCATAACCATCATTAATGATGGTTTAGCAATAGCAATTACAGACATAATAAGAAAAAGCGTAGGTATAGACATTATTATTTCTATACAACGCGAAACAATTATATCAACAGGAATATTTATTTTCTTTCCTAAAAATTGTATTCGCCTTAAAGGCATAGCCAATATATTTCCGATACTCATTACACCAGAAAAAATAAGTAGGCTTATGAAGCATTGGCCCAGAAAAGAAATAAACGAATGAGTAAACGCTTCAGTTAATTCGTATGAACGAATTCCAACTGCATAAAATACCGCTGGCGCTAAAAAAAACAGGTTAAAAATTACTCTTATACGTGATACTTTGAGTCGGTTATCACCAAAATAACCCGCAAGTAAACCCAATATTAACCCAATTAATGTTGCAATACCCATTGAGAATACTCCTACAAGCATTGCAATTCGCGTACCGTATATCATAGCTGCAAATATGTCGTGCCCCAATTCATCGGTACCAAGCCAGTGTCTCCAACGCAATGATTTTACAGGCTGTTTATCAAAGGGGCCTACTGAATGAACATTAGCTTCATCTATATTTTGGGGCAAGTAAGGAACCGGCGGAAAAATTGCCCATTGGTAATTCAGCTCTTTCCACTCCACATTTTGGAGTTCGGCTGGCCATTCGGCTATACCTGCACTTACAAAATACGACTTACATACAGGAAAATATAAATGCTTATTGTATTCGCATACTAATGGCTTTTCATTAGCCAATAGATCTGCAAAAGTCGAAAGAATAGCAAGAAACAAGATAAACCGTAAAGAGTATGTGGCAATTTTATTCTTTCGCAATTGCCGAAATACCATCTTCCAATAACCTTCCGGTGAAAGAACTTCATTTATCATTGTCTCTGAAACTTTTTTCTTTGCAGCGCCTCCAAAAATATTATACCCCGATTCTCTCATCAGGCAATAGTTTTAGAATAAGATATCCGGGGATCAGCAACAGCATAAAGTATGTCAGCAATTAAGGTTCCGCCAAGCGTTAGCAGGGCGGCAAACATAGTATTGGCAAATACAACTGGGTAATCATTTGCAATTAATGCGCTATAACTAACCTGCCCCATACCCGGTATAGAAAAAATTTCTTCAATAACAACCGAGCCGGAAAGTAGTAACGGAAAAACATTTGCGAATAATGTAATAACAGGCAATAAGGAATTGCGCAATGCATGTTTCCAAACTACTCTCTCTTCAGGTAGCCCCTTTGCCCTGGCGGTCCTTATATAATCCTGGCCAAGTGTATTCAGCATACCACCACGCATTTGCCGCGAAATAAAAGCAAGTGAAGTATATGTCCAGCAAATGAGTGGCAGGATTAACCGATATATTCCTTGGGTAATATGATATAGGAAAGGTGCATCGGCAGGAATTGGCGCAACACCAGGCGCAGGGAACCATGAAAACCAATCGCCACCACAAAAGAAAATAATAAGTATAGTAGCTATCCAGAAATTCGGTAAAGAATACAACATGAACAGACCAGTAGTTGTAGCTCTTTCTTTTTTGCTTCCTTTGGTTGTTGCGGCCTTTACTCCAAGCGGTATTGCAATAAAATATGCTAACATCACCGACGCAAAACTTATACCCAACGTCCATTTCATCGCATCCCATATTATAGAACTTACAGGGCGCATATCCTGATACGAAAAACCAAAATTACCCCTGAGAAAATTAACCAGCCAGTGATGGTATTGATTCCTGAAACCGTACCAGTGAATTGCAGGTATAAATTTTGCATAAGAAGATTGATGATCAACAATAAACAGTTCAGTGTTTTTTAGCGCCACAAACTTCGATGAAAGAGGTTGCAGCACCTTACATTTCCCATTAAGAATACTTGTGAGATTTGAAAAAATACTCGCTATCTTACTTTGATCATAGTTTACATATAATTCATTCACATTTTTCTTTGCTGCAATTATGTCTTCCTGGCACAAACTATCCGTTCTCAGATAATTAAATTCGCTTTCAAATTGTTTTAGCGCGGAATAATAACGAGCAACGTTAGGCCAGCTACCATTTATAAAAGCAATATGAGCCATACTTTCACGAACATCTGCTTTTGGTATCCTGTAGAGTGTATCACTGCTAGTGGAATTAGTTATACTAAAATAAAACAGAGGCAGATCAAGCCCTAGTTTATGCCTGACAGACATATATGCAGCCTCGTCAGCAATATTCCTTACTGATAGTCCTGATTCTCCTTGCTGCCTGGCAAGGATAGTTTCAACGGGATCGCCCGGTGCATATACACCAAGCATAAACATAATAAAAGATATTACCAGAAGGGTAGGAATGAAAATGAGAACCCGCTTAGTTATATATTGCAGCATGCTTAGGCATTACACATTATTTCCTTGCATTAGCATCAAAACCAGCCTCCCAGAAAAAAGGCATGTTACAGGAAGGATACACATTGGAATATCGTTTGTTCACAGCAATTAACGCCTGCTGCGCACACAAAAATATATCACCGCATTGTTCGTGCATTATTTCTTGTAATCGCTTTATCATCTTAGCGCGCTTTGTTTCATCTAACTCAACACGTATTGAATCAATAAGTGCATCAGATTTTGCATCGCCAAAACTTATAACATTCGACCCTTTGTTCAATGCAGATGTGGTATAAAATATTTGTTTAAAATCCATAGGGCCTGGTTGAAATCCCCATACATCCATACACACATCAAAATTATGTGTTTTCAGATTGCTTCTGAAAACGTTGGCTTCCTGCTGAACAATGTTTACTTCAATACCCACCTTACGGGCCTCTTCTTTAAACATAAGCCCTACTTTTTTTCTTTGCTCGTTACCTGCGTTACATAAATAATCAATTATAAAA
>Ga0207027_1099_pt1 | contig 16244 bp, 14 predicted proteins | sample Alteio_BWMinCont_43_FD_153280 | JGI IMG/M metagenome (GOLD analysis project Ga0207027, IMG submission 153280) | Enriched cells from forest soil in Barre Woods Harvard Forest LTER site, Petersham, Massachusetts, United States -... | ecosystem: Environmental > Terrestrial > Soil > Temperate forest >... | reverse complement strand
CATTGACTCTAAAGTATCGTTGGTGGCTTACGAGGCATTTGTTAATGCACCCACGGATGAAGAGAGGCAAATGCAACTATTAAGGCATATTGCATCAGTAAAAAAACATATTGATGAATTGGGTAAGAAGAACTATCAGTTATTACAGGCTTTAAATACCCCCGACTTTGTTCTGTTGTTCATTCCAATGGAATCGTCTTTCAGCATAGCTGTTCAGGCTGATAATGAATTGTTTAATTATGCATGGGACAGAAAGATCGTTATAGTGAGCCCTTCTACCCTATTGGCAACCTTGCATACCATAGCATCTATGTGGAAGCAAGAAAAGCAAGCCAGGAACGTGTATGAAATAGCTGAAGAAAGCGGTAAACTATACGACAAGTTTGTTGGCTTAATTGAAGATTTGATAAACGTTGGCAAACGAATGGAAATGGCTAAACAGAGTTATGATGAAGCCATGAAAAAGGTATCTACAGGGCCAGGTAATATAGTACGCAGGGTAAGTAAAATTAAAGAATTGGGAGCCAAAACCAGTAAAACCCTGCCTGAAAGCTTAATAAATCGTTCTATCGAAGAATAGCTTTACTATTTTTACTTATATTTTATATTTGCATAACACAATAGGCTGGTATATACTATGAAAGGTTACAAGTTTCTTATTCTATTACTCTTTTCTTTACTTTTCATTGTGTTGCCTGGTTGCTATTCAACCAATAAAATAAGTGTTCAAAATCTTTCCAGCCAATACCGGAGTGATGAACATTACCTACGCCCCCAGTTTACAGTTTATCATGTAAACGATTCACTATCGCTTGTATATTTTAAAATTGATGAAAGCAACCTGCTCTATGTCCGCAGGAACCAGGCTGATAGCTTTAATGCAGCAGTAAAAATAAATTGCAGGGTAACGGCATCATACGATGCTTCAAATATTGAAGACACAAATACTGCCATATTAAGGTTCGCAAGTATTACAAATGTAAAGAGAGAAGAGACGGTGGGGTCAATCGCTTTAAAAATAAAATCAGGCAGCGATCATTTAATTACCGTAACCACAATGGATTTGATGAGTCGCAGAACTGAGATCAGTTATATAGATGTCAATAAAGCCCAACCTGGCAGCGATCAGAATTTCATGATCCGTGACCCTTCTACAGGGTATATTGTATTCTCTCCATACATTGATTCAGCAGCAACTTATGCTATAATGTATAACCATAAAGTAGACAAGCTATATGTTAATTATTACAAGCGTAGTTTCCCAACTGCTGCCCCACCTTTTTCAGTAGTGGAAGACAAGCAATTTTTATACAAACCTGATAGCACATTTACATTAAAAAGTGGCACCAGTGGTGTGGCTTTAATCAACTTGCAGGGCGAAGGATTTTACCACATAATGGCCGATTCAAATAGCCGCAGCGGACTCACCATTTACCGTTTCCAAAAACATTATCCTACTGTAAGTGAAGTATACCAAATGGCCGGGCCGTTGCGCTATATAACCACCAATGATGAGTACGACAGAATAATGAAGGCGCAAAATATGAAACAAGCGATCGATCAGTTTTGGATTGGTACTGCAGGCAACACAAAAGACAGAGCAAGGGTGCTGATACGTAACTACTATAACCGTGTACAGGACGCAAACAATTACTTTACTTCGTACGAAGAAGGTTGGAAAACAGACAGAGGTATGGTTTATATTGTGTACGGGGCTCCTAATATTATTTTTCGCAATGGAAACTCAGAAACGTGGACGTACGGGGAAGATAAAAACTACATGACACTCAGTTTTACATTTGTAAAAACCAACAACCCCTTTTCCGATAACGACTATACCTTGCAACGCATGCCTCAGTTTCGTAATTTGTGGTATAACGCGGTAGATATCTGGCGCGAAGGCAGAATATATTAAGCTTAGTCGTTTTTTTAGTATTCACAATTTTTAGGCTACTTATTACGTTAATCATATACGACTGATAATCAACAACTATTAACCCTCATTAAATAAAACCACAAGAATCGTGTATCTTTTAGTATAGGGTATGCATTATAGCTTTAAAAGAGGCTGATTCTTTAAAGAATATAAAATGTTAAACGAATCGAAATATCACATAGGACCCGAAGAAATGCTCAGTGAGCAGAGGGAGATAGAAGCAGCAAAAGCCGATCCGGCCAGGTTTGAAGTATTGTATAACAGGTATTACGAACCTATTCTGCAATTTGTATACAAACGCGTGGAGGGTAAAGAGGCTGCTTTTGACATTACATCGCAGGTTTTCTTAAATGCTATGTTAAAACTATCTCAGTTCAAATTCATGGGTTCACCATTCTCTTCATGGTTATACCGGATTGCACTGAACGAAATAAACACCATGTACCGGAAGGACAAAGTGCAACGAAGCATTAAAGTGGAAGAACATGAGTTGAAAAGTGTGATTCAGGAAATAAACCCCGATGATGATATTGACGAACAATATAAAAAAGTGGAAGAGGCATTGAACGATTTTGAAGAGGAAGATATACAACTGATAGAGCTTCGCTTTTTTGAGAAAAGGGCATTTAAGGAGATAGGAGACATACTGAACATGACAGAGAACAATGCGAAAGTGAAGCTCTATCGGTTACTTGATAAGCTAAAACTAAATTTAACCCTAAGCAAAAAAACAGCATAACGCTAACATAAATCATGAAAAACTCGAAGATCAAAATAGAGACAGATTCAGAAAAGCTAAGCAAGGAGGAGATAAGCAAGCACAAGGACTTTAATAAGGTTTACAAAACGTTTACTACCACTAAAACCATTAAAGTTCCTTCTAAGTTCGGTGGCTTACGTACCATGGTAATTGTAAGCACCACGGTGGTAGTAACTACTGTTGGAGCATATACCTACTGGAAAAGTCATAAAACGGTTGTGCAGCCGCCGGTTGCAACATCTACATCAAGTAATACTAGAACAGCAACTGCTAATACTTCAACGACCACAGCTAAAAAACCATACGTAAACCCACCAATAAAAGGTGTTGATGTGCCTTACAAGAACTATTCTGTTGATGCGAGTAAAGGTGGTACGCTTGTATATAATAAAAGCAAGCTTATTATACCTGCCGCTGCGTTTGTTGATGCCAATGGAAACGATATAACAGGTAAAGTAGATATTAAGTACAGGGAATTTCATAACACCATTGATTTTTTTGCAAGCGGAATACCCATGACCTACGACTCTGCCGGACAGCAATATACATTTGAATCGGCAGGTATGTTAGATGTAAGAGGCTACCAGAATGGCAAACAAGTGTTTATAAAAACGGGTAAAGACATAAAGATCGCAATGTCATCTACCCAAACACAAACACACTACAATGTGTATTACCTTGATACAGTAAAGCAGAATTGGGATTATAAATCGAAAAGTAATTATGTAGCAGCTCCCACAACTGTAAGGCATGACACAGTTAAACTTAAAGATACCACAGGCACTGCAGCACAAGAAAAACTGCAACAAATACAAACATCAATTGCTTCTGTTCAAAAGGAAGAAGCAAAAATTGAAAAACAGAAACCATTTGAACCTAAAAAGGTTGATAATGCCAAGAACGTATTTAATATTGAGGCCGATGCCAGCGAGTTTCCTGAACTGGGCGTATATAAGAACATGCTGTTCGAAGCTGACCCTACAGACCAGAACTATAAGCCATCATATTCATCTGTTACATGGGACGATGCCAGCTTGAAAAGAAATGCCGATGGTACAACCTATATGTTCACCGTAAAGAAAGGCACCGAATCGCATAGTTTCCTGGTAAGGCCCGTGTTTGAAGGAAAAGATTACGATGCAGCCATGAAAGAATACAGTAAAAAATACGACGACTATAAAGTGGCGTACGATAAAAGAAAAGCCGATGAAAAGAAGCAACAAGATGCGTACGATGCGCTAGAAGCCAGAATAAAGCAGCAACAACAGGAAGAAGAGAACAGGATGGTTTCTGCAAATACTGCATGGGCAGTTACCAATTACTTTGAAGTTAACAAATTTGGAGTATGGAACAGCGATAACCCGGGTGCCTTACCAAGTGGGGCTGAATTAAGAGCGCAATACACCGACGATAAGAGCGACGACCTGAACGACCTCGATTTTTATTTAGTACAGAAGAATGTGAATAAATTATTTGTTTATCATCCTGGCCACAACTGCAGGTTTGACCCTGAGAAGCCAAACTATGCATGGATAGTTACCCCTGAAAATAAAATTGCCATATACACTATCGACGATTTTAAGGGCGTTGGCAAAACAACAGGTGACTTTACCTTTAACATGAAAGTGGTAGAGAAAAAAATCACCTGCATGGATGATATTAAAGAGATATTCAAGCCTTATATGTAAGGTTGAGTTTCTAAACTTCCATTTGACCTATGAATAAAAAAGGCATAATAGTTATTCTTGCTGTTCAGTTATTGCTGTCTTTAAATACTTCTTTCGGACAATCAAATAATCATGCAACCATTAAAGTAGCCAAGGTTAGAGATGGAACATATCTTGAGAGTAATGCTGCTATTAAAATAGGAAATAGAATTGTTCATGATAATGATACCATTAGCGGGTCGCTTATATTAAATGCGGGAAGAATCTTAATAGCCGATTCCGCAGAGGATACTTTTATTACATCTTTTATTTCTGAAATACCGTTCAATGGTGGAGATGCTCAATACAAATCAAATAGTGCGATATTTCCTACGCAAATAATTTTACGCATCGCCAATAGAGCATTAATAGTGAATGGAACTACTCTTTATATAAGTAAGGTATGTTATAAAACAGCCTCAGGAGAAAATTACATAATAAATAAAGGCATCACCCTAAAATTGGTAGGGTACCCACCTGCACCTATGCCTCCCGCTGATACTATTCCCGCATGGGAGGCAAAATTTATTCTTTCTGTTAACGGAGTATCTGAAGGAAAAATAAGTAGAAAACGATTGTTGAATGCAAAGAAAATTGATATTACAGGACCTACCGATTCAACATTTATTACCTCATTTGAAATGTATCTGCAAAGCACCGATATGAATATGTACGAGACTGCAAGGGGGCAGCATCCTGCTTATGCGAAAGCAAATGCAAATGAAATAACCAAAGAGATGCGAACCATTATTAAGAAGGCCGCAGCTTACACATCGGTAACTATAACCAACATCAACTGCACAGTTAACGGAAAGAATTATGCCCTGAAGAAAGGTTTAACTTTTGTACTTGAATGAGGAAACTACTCTTCATACTAATTCTTCTAACACCCATTCTACTGAATGCCCAGCAAAACTTAGACACGGTACAAATAAAAACCATTAAGGTTCATCGTTCCACACAACCATTAAGGGCCCTCCTATCCTACTCCAACACATTATATACTAATGTATCTAATCTGTTAACAGTCACGTATCCCGATTCTACAATGAATTGTTACGATATTGAAGCAAGCCCTGCCTACACAAAAAAATTACCACACGGAAAATTTATAATTGTTAAGCATAACCCGGGCGTACTTACAGTAACTATTTACAAAACATTGCCCAGTGGTAAACAAATTATTGTTGCAGCACAGGATTTTGATGTGAAGCCATTACCACAAGGATCGCTAACAATAGGCGGCAGCATTATAGATTCAACCGTTTCAGCCAACGACCTGGCAGTGTACAAAGAATTGAATGTTGCCTTCGGAGATTTCTTTCCTATGGATAATATGTGCCGTGTAGATACATTCGACCTGAGAATTAACAATCAGCAATACCAATCATTTTCAAACCAGTTAACCGACGATATGTTGAACGCATTAAAAAACTCCGACGGTGTTTTCCGGTTTATAAATGTAAAAGTGTCTCTCAATTCACAGCAGGATGTTACACGCGAAGTAGATGCAAAAACCAAGAAAGTAACACTTAAACATGATGAATATATATTGGAAGATACAAGTAGGTATATTCATTTGATACATTAATGTATCTTTTTATCTCCTACAGCATTATAGGTTAAATAATCAATAGAATATACCAATGAAACTTATACTGTTAATCTCACTTTTACTCTCACATTTTTTGCTTGCTGCAAAGGAAGATAGCGCATCCCATATCACAATACGAAAACCTGGCAGGTGTAGAATACTTGTTGCAGGAAAGTACAAGAACAGAGATACCGTTCCTCTTGCGGAAATAGTTAACGGACCCTTTATGGCTTGCGAATGTGGTGAAATACTTTATTTCGATTTATCATTTCCATGTTCTGGTGTCTATGTTGATACCCACATGAGTGGAAATGTTCTACCATCTGTTATAATACCTAATCTGACTAAATACACCTGGCTTCTTTTAAAGAATATTACTTATAAAACAACTGATGGGCAAATTAAAAACCTACCCGGAATGACTATTATTGTAAAGAAATAGAATGAAGAAACTTATATTAATATTATTTCTTTTTCCGAGCATTGCTTTTTGTCAAAACAATGATACAACTCGATATAACACGATACATATAAAAAAAACAAGCCCACCGCATGACACTTTAGTGCCTGATAACACTAAGTATAATCGCCTATCAGATGCTAATGCACCAAGAATCACGATACTTATTGGAGGCAAGAATAGTAGGAATGTTACACTGAATGAACTACAAACGCTTTCGGAAGTACAAGTTGAGGATTACCCAATAATTGATACCGAAAAATATGTTGTTGTTTCATTTGGATTAGGCTTTTCTCACAATACTAATATTATTGCTAAAACAGCAAGAGGCAAGCCATATACAGTGTGGGAACGTACATGGTTATTAACTAAAGGGCATACACTTACCGGCGAAATGAAAACCAAATTAGCCAGCCTTATAATTGGAGACCATATACAGGTAGGTGAGGTAATATACCGTGAAAAGGGTAAAAGAAAAAAACTAACTGCAGTAGGTATGGCTTCATTAAATATAATTCAATGAGGAAATTGATTCTGCTATTGATTTTATTTTTACCCCGCTTCATTTTCTCGCAGGACAGTATAAAGCATACTTTTAAAATTAGTCTTCCTACAGACTCAATTCATTTAAAAAAAATCGATACAAATCTCCACCCATTAAGCAATTATAACGATACGACAAGAATAATTCTTTATTGTAAAGACAAAACAGATACTATCACATTATCAACTCTTTTAAATAGTCCATTAGATAGTATACTGAGGTGCAAAGACACAGCAAAAATCATCTCCTTTAATTTCTCCGCAATGGGTTATGGTATAGAATTTCAAAACAATCCTGGCCGTTTTAAAACAGAATCTGGTCAGCTACTTTACAGTGCACCTAAATGGGATGTTTTCATAATAAATAACATCGTATACAAAACGACAAATGGCAAAACCCATATTATGGAACCTATAAGATTAGATTTTCCTGAATATGATTATATTTTTATTCAAGGAAATTGTAAAGCGACATTATCTAACAAATTTAAGGGAGAGGCCTTAGCACGTTTATCAGAGATTGTGTCTAACCCTGAAATAACTTTAATGGATTGCGGAGATTCATCAAAAGTTATAAGTTTCTCAATTGGAATTGGTATTCATGGAAGTTTTTCATTTTATCATGTCCTTGGAAATTCTCTAACCAAAGAAGTAATCAACAAACTAAATCAAACAACAAGTGGAGACCTGATAAAAATCAGAAACATTGAATATGAAACAAAGGGAATTAAATATATTGCTGATGAAATTGCCGTAAGGTTAAATAAATAATGAGAAAACTGATTCTTATATTGATTGCGTTATTACCCACTCTGGCATTTGCTCAACAAGATAGCACACAACCTTCTTTTAAAATAGTAAAGAAAAAAACAATGCCTAAACTGGCAGCAAGTAATCAACCCGATGCCGCACCTTTTTTATTTTGCATGGCATACTATGAAGGCGGTCAAAAACCTTCTGACTTCTTTAGAAAGGGTGATGACCCTAATCTACTTATACAAAATATTGTAGGGTTAGATGTATATATGCCAACATGGATACCTAACCGATTAGGTACCTATTATTTCAAAACCGGTATTTATGGTAATGATATTGCAAAATCTGAGCTTGCATTTAGCGTTCCGGCAGATTTTGGATTCATTTTTCATCTTAATAACCTGAATGTGATCGTTGAAGCAGGGCAGCGTTTTTTTCTGCATTGCAATGATCTTGCATTATCCGATAATATTTTGTTTGAATGGGGCGGTGGGATATCCCACTCCTTTGCACTAGGTAAAAGCTGGGGGCCTTTACAACTTGCCATTAACTATAAAAGGTTAGTTAATGAGGGCTTTATTGAATTAAGCCTGAATAAACAATTCGGTGCAATTTTTTAACACCTTCCTCCACTTTCCCCTACCCTAAATCACTTAGAAAGGTCTTTTGTCAGTTGTTACCACATTTTTCATAAGTTTGTTGGTAATAACATGTAATTACTTTATGGCACAAGACATAATATTTGATCTGATAGGCGAAGAGAGCGAACGACAAATGCGCGGGCTTGAATTGATAGCTTCAGAGAACTTTGTAAGTGAAAACGTTATAAAAGCGGTAGGCTCAGTGCTTACTAACAAATATGCTGAGGGGCTTCCGGGCAAGCGCTATTATGGCGGTTGCGAGGTAGTTGACAAGGTTGAACAAATAGCAATAGACCGTGCCAAACAGCTCTTTAGTGCTGAATGGGTAAACGTTCAGCCCCACTCCGGTGCACAGGCAAATGCAGCTGTTATGCTTGGGGTATTAAAACCCGGCGATAAAATATTAGGCTTTAATCTTTCTCATGGTGGCCACTTAACGCATGGTTCTCCTGTTAACTTTTCAGGTAAGCTTTATGTCCCTAGTTTCTACGGTGTTGAACAGGCTACGGGAAGAGTTAATTACGATTTAGTTGCTGAAACAGCAGCGAAAGAAAAGCCAAAACTTATTATTTGTGGTGCATCGGCTTATTCACGCGACTGGGATTACAAACGCCTCCGCGTTATAGCCGATTCAGTTGGGGCATTGTTAATGGCCGATATGGCTCACCCTGCTGGTTTAATTGCTAAAAAATTACTGAACGATCCGTTACCTCATTGCCATATTGTAACTACTACCACACATAAAACATTACGTGGCACACGTGGCGGAATGATATTGATGGGCAAGGATTTTCCTAACCCATTTGGTATAACTACACCTAAGGGAGAAATACGCATGATGTCGTCTATACTTGACTCAGCTGTGTTCCCGGGTACACAAGGCGGACCATTGGAGCATGTTATTGCAGGTAAGGCCATTGCATTTGGTGAGGCTTTGGATGCCAAATTTGAAACCTATGGCAAGCAAGTAATAAAAAATGCACAGGTAATGGCTAAGTGTTTTGTCGATAAGGGATATAAAATTGTGTCTGACGGAACCGATAACCATTGTATGCTGATAGACCTTCGTTCAAAGAACCTGAATGGAAAAGTTGCTGAGAACGCTTTGGTGCAGGCTGATATTACTGTGAACAAGAATATGGTACCGTTCGACGATAAATCGCCAATGGTAACATCAGGCATACGTATCGGTACACCAGCCATAACTACACGTGGTATTACCGACAAAGAAATTCCATTGGTAGTAGAACTGATAGATGAAGTATTAATGCATGCCGAGGATAGCAAAACAATAAGTACTGTGAGAGGAAAAGTGAACAGTATGATGAAGAAATATGAACTCTTCGGGTGGTAATTGGTAAAAGAATACATTAAACATCCATACATGAAAATTAAATTACTAGTTTCAATCTCTCTGTTAACTGCCGGAGGCTTGTTTGCACAAAACGCAACCCCTACCCCGCCGCCCGCAGGCGCTGACACAGTGAAGACAAATATTGCCAGCACACCTGAGCAAAAGGCACAGTTGAGTTACAATAAAGGTATCGAAGACTTTACGAAAGGCGATTTTAAAGCTGCAGTAATTGATTTTGATACAGCTATTGCCATCAAGCCAACCTTCGAGGAAGCTTTTTTAAATCGGGGTAATACCAAACTGAAGCTAAAAGATTATAACAACGCTATTGCCGATTATACCAAAGCAACGGAGCTTAAGCCGACAGATGATAAAGCTTTTTATGGTATTGGGCAATGCCAGAGTGCATTAGGTGCAAGCGACAAAGCAAGTGATGCATATGCAAAAGCAATTGCTGCTAACCCTAAAAATGCTGACGCCTACTATTACCGTGGCGAAATGCGTTTCCTTGCTAAGAACTATGCCGATGCAAAAGAAGATTTTACCCAAGCCATTGCAAGCAAGCCCAATTATGCTGAAGCATATAATGACAGAGGAAGTTGCAAAATGGAGTTGAAAGATTACAAAGGTGCTATTGACGATTACCAGGCATCAATTAAAGCAAATAAGCTTGCAACTACATTCGATAACTTAGGCAGTGCACAACGTAAAGCAGGCCAGCTTGATGCAGCTATTGATTCCTATTCACAGGCTGTGGCTATAAAGCCTGATTTTGCAATTGCCTATAACAACCGTGGTACAGCAAAATTCGACAAAGCAGACTATTCAGGTGCCATTTACGATTTCGGTAAAGCCATTGACGCAAACGCATCGTATGCTTATGCATATAACAACAGAGCATCAGCGGAATTTAAAATGAAAGACTACGATAAGGCCATCGCCGATTGTAATAAGGCTATTCAACTTGACCCGAATTATGGTTATGCATATTTAAACCGAGGCATAACTGAAGAAATGATGCGCAAGCAGGATGATGCATGCAGCGATTGGAAAAAAGCGGCATCATTAGGAGTACCCGTAGCTAAAGATTATTCACAAGATTGCCAGTAAAACCCCCACGAACATGAAAAAAGTTTTACTCCTTATAAGCCTCTTTACTGCGCAATTAGTTTGGGCGCAGAATGTTGATTTTGAAAAAAAGAATTTCAAGGACAATGTTAAGGGCTTTAAAAAAGCTATGGATTCTATAGCTGCCGGCGACGAGTTCTTCAACCGTCCGGCAGAATGGCATTATCATGCTTTACCTTTCTATTTATCAGCAAATGCGTTCAACCCAAATAACGCAACATTGAATTACAAGATTGGTGAATGTTACCTTACCCCATTCTCGCCTTTTAAGACAATGGCAATACCTTACCTTGAAAAAGCATATAAACTGAACCCTAATGTATCACCCGATATTCATTACCTGTTAGGCCGTGCATACCATTTGAATATGGAATGGGTAAAAGCTATTCAGGAATACGACCAATACGGACCTACACTTGACCCTAAAAAACAGGCAGATAAAATTGCCGACACAAAAAAGAAGATACAAGAATGTAAATACGGAATGGAGCTTGTAAAAAATCCTGTGCGTGTATTTATCGATAATGTAGGCCCAAGCATCAATACAGAATACCGCGAATACGGACCAATTATTTCCGCTGATGAATCGGAAATGATATTTACATCGCGCAGGCCTAACACAACCGGCGGCAAACAGGCTGATGATGGTTTGTATTTTGAGGACTTATACATTTCATTATTCAGGAATGGAAAATGGCTACCTGCAACCAATATGGGGGAGCCTGTAAATACGGCTGATCATGATGCAACAGCAGGCCTATCACCGGACGGACAGATATTATATATCTATCGCGACGAAAATGGCGGAGATATTTATCAGTCATTCCTGGAAGGTGAAGAATGGTCGAAACCAAAAGAGATGGGCGGAAAGATCAACTCTAAATACCATGAATCATCAGTGAGTCTTGCACCGGATAACAAAACACTATACCTCGTTAGTGATAGGCCAGGTGGTTATGGTGACAGGGATATATATAAAGTTGTATTAAGTGATAAAGCAAAATGGGGAGAACCTGTTAACCTTGGCCCGATCATTAACACACAATATGGTGAAGAGGGCGTAGATATTCAGGCCGATGGTAAAACACTTTATTTCAGTTCACAGGGCCATAACTCAATGGGTGGTTTTGACGTATTTAAATCGTCGATGGATAGCACCGGGAAATGGTCAGAACCGGAGAACCTGGGCTACCCTGTAAATACACCCGGTGATGATGTGTTCTTTAGTATTTCTGCCAGTGGAAAGCATGGGTATTATGCCTCAGTTAGAAAAGAAGGCTATGGAGAAACAGATATTTACAAGGTTACTTTCTTAGGCCCTGAAAAACCCGTTGCCCTTAGCAATGAAGATGACCTGCTGGCCGGAAATGCCGGTGGTGTGAGCGATGTTATGATGACATCGGCCGTTGCTGTAAACAAAACCCGGATGACATTATTGAAAGGTGTAATTACTGATTCAGTAACTCACCTACCTTTAGAAGCATCAATTGAATTAGTTGATAACAAAAAGAACACAGTTATTGCTGACTTTACGTCAAATAGTAAAACAGGTAAATACCTGATATCATTACCATCGGGTACGAACTACGGTATAGCTGTAAAAGCGAAAGATTATTTATTCTATTCTGAAAACTTTAATATTCCTGATACTGCAACCTATCAAGTAGTAGAAAAGAATGTTGCATTGCAGCCGCTGAATATTGGTAGCCGCATAGTGCTTAAGAATATTTTCTTTGACTTCGACAAAGCTACACTGCGCCCTGAATCAACAACAGAGCTGGATAGGCTTATTAACCTGTTGACTACATACGCCAATTTGAAGATCGAGATATCTGGCTATACAGATAACAAAGGATCACAGGCATATAACCAAAAACTATCTGAGTCAAGGTCTAAATCCGTGGTTGATTACCTGATAGCACATGGTATTGCTTCGGCCCGTTTAACCTACAAAGGCTATGGCATGGAGAACCCGATTGCTACCAACGAAACAGACGAGGGCCGCCAGTTGAACCGCCGTACTGAGTTTAAGATAACAGGTAAATAACAGTATTGAACGTGCCTTCACTTTCAGTAATAATACCTGCCTATAACGAAGAAAGATCGTTGCAGAAATTTTTGCCGGAAACTATTGAGTATTGCAAACAAAAAGGGTACAAGCTTATTGTAGTAAACGATGGTTCAAAGGATGGCACAAAGAAAGTGCTTGAAAATTTTTCGGCTGAAAGCGCACTAACTGTTTTACATAACAAAGTAAATACCGGTTATGGTGGCGCCATTAAAAAAGGAGTTAAAGCAGCCGATACCGATTTTGTTGTAACCATTGATGCCGACGGCCAGCATACCTTAGATGATATTGAAAAACTTTTCAAACACGCCCAGGAAACCGATGCCGATATGGTGGTTGGTAATCGAGGGCATAGTTCAGGGATGTACAGAAGCATGGGTAAGTGGCTTATCCGTAAAATTGCAGGGATATTAATGCCACTTTCTGTTCACGATATTAATTCAGGCATGAAATTGTATAATACAGCCTTGGCTAAGAAGTACCTCGCTATTTGTCCGGATACAATGGCTTACAGCGATATTATATTACTGGCATTTGTATTCAAACGAAACCTGGTAAAAGAAATGCCCATTACAATTAAGCCACGTACTGAAGGTACAAGTACCATAAATACCCTTACTGCTTTAGACACAATAAAGGAAATAATGAATATTGTAGTCTTGTTTAATCCTATTCGGATATTCTTTCCGGCAGGAGTTATGATAATACTGGCATCCATTCTGTGGGATGTTCATATCTTTTTGCGTGGCGGAGGGGTCAGCGTGGGCACGCTTTTAGGTGTTCTTACCGGTATTATTTTCTTCATTTTCGGGCTTCTGGCGCATCAGTTAGGGGCATTCAGAAGAGAGTCCTTAGAATAGTCAAAAACTCGTAACAATTTCGTAACTTTGCGCAGTCAAATCTGAGGAGTATGAGCGACGAGATACATGAAGAGTGCGGCATAGTGCTGATAAGGCTTTTAAAGCCATTCAGCTATTACCAGAAAAAGTACGGAAGCGCCTACTACGGCATACATAAGCTTTACCTGCTTATGGAAAAACAGCATAACCGCGGACAAGATGGTGCGGGTATTGCTGATGTAAAACTCTCTTCTCCTCCCGGTGTTACCTATATGCACTTAGCACGTTCTGCCGCACAAAATGCGCTGGAAGATATTTTCGGAAAAGTTCAGCAGCGTATTGACTCTACAATAAATGAACATAAAGATGTTTCTGCTGACCTTGAATGGCAGGCTAAATATGTACCGTTTTTAAGCGAACTTTTACTTGGCCATTTACGTTACGGAACATACGGCAAGAACAATATTGACTATTGCCACCCATTTGAACGCCATAACAACTGGCGTACCAAGAACCTGATGATAGCAGGTAATTTCAACCTGACCAATGTGGATGAAATGTTCGATAAGCTATTAGAACTTGGCCAGCACCCGAAAGAAAAGACAGACACTATTACCATACTTGAAAAGATAGGCCACTTCCTCGATAAAGAAAATGAAAAACTTTTCAGAAAATTTAAGAACGAGGGGCACGATAACGAGCAAATCTCTGGCTTGATTGCCGATAACATCAATATTAAAGATGTATTGTTCCATGCCAGCAAACGTTGGGATGGTGGCTATACAATAGCCGGTTTGCTTGGCCATGGTGATGCATTTGTATTAAGGGACCCTAATGGTATCCGCCCTGCTTTCTATTATCACGATGATGAAATTGCTGTTGTTACTTCCGAAAGACCTGCCATACAAACAGCTTTCAATGTAAGTGCAGACAAGATACATGAATTGAAACCCGGCCATGCACTTATTATAAAGAAAGACAAAACCATATCAGAAGTATCTGTGAACCCTGCGCAGGAAAAGCTCTCCTGTTCATTTGAAAGAATATATTTCTCACGTGGTAACGATACCGATATATACAAGGAAAGGAAGAACCTGGGTAAGCTTTTAGCTGAACCTGTTCTAAAGACAATTGACTACGACCTTGAGAATACCGTCTTCTCATTCATCCCGAATACGGCTGAAGTAGCCTTTTTGGGAATGATGGAAGAAGTAGAGCATTACCTTGATGGAGTTAAACAGAAAGAACTGGAAAAAGGCGACCATGCTAAACTGAAAAAGATATTAGCCCTACATCCACGGGTTGAAAAAATAGCACTGAAAGATACCAAGCTCCGTACGTTTATTACGAACGACATTAATCGTGCTGATAAAGCAGCACACGTATATGACACAACGTACGGCGTTATCCGTGCAAAGAAAGATAACCTTGTAATACTTGATGATTCTATCGTTCGCGGCACTACGCTTAAGCAAAGTATCCTTCGTATCTTAGACAGGCTCGGACCAAAAAGAATAATAGTAGTTTCTTCTGCACCGCAAATCCGTTTCCCTGATTGCTATGGTATTGACATGGCCAAATTAGGCGACCTTATTGCTTTTGAAGCTGCCGTTACCTTACTGAAAGAATCCTTTAAGGACAACCTGTTGGAAGAACTTTATGAAAAAGCCAAGGCCCAGGATGAATTGCCTTTGGAACAAATACAGAACCAGGTAAAGGAAATATACAAGCACTTTACAACGGAACAGATATCGGCTAAAATAACAGAGTTATTACGCCCTAAAGATATTCATGCCGATACTGAAATAATATACCAGAGTATTGAAGGTCTGCACCAGGCTATACCCGACCATAAAGGCGATTGGTATTTTACCGGTAACTACCCTACCCCCGGTGGTAATAAGGTTGCCAACCGATCCTTCATAAACTATATGGAAGGGAAGAACGTAAGGGCTTACTAATAGCTTTCTTTAAACCTATTACGTGAAGTTATCCGCACTTCAGTAGCTCCAGCCCCATATTTTTGGTATGAACCATCTGAGAACTCTATACCCTCATACCTTTTCAAAATATCGCGGATAGATTGGCGTAACACCCCATTGCCTACCCCATGTATGAATACGATCTTGGTTATATGCCCGTTAATGGCCCTTTCAAGGCTTTCCTGGAAATGATCGAGCTGCAGGCTTAGCTTTTGTTGGTTACTCATAGAAAATGAGTGTTCGTTAAGCTTTTCAGCATGCAGGTCAATAACCAATACATCTTTGGCATGTGGTTTTGATCTAGGCTGAGGCTTAGATTTAGACTGAGCGGGTAACTGGTCCTTTTGCCTTGCAATCATCTGGTTTAGCGTAATATCCTTAACCTGAACCAGTTCCTTAGTATTTACCTCTATTTCAATCCCCTCAAGCTCAATTAGCACTTTCAGGGCCGAAAGTACCTTCGTTACGGTACCCTGG
>Ga0207027_1098_pt1 | contig 16342 bp, 16 predicted proteins | sample Alteio_BWMinCont_43_FD_153280 | JGI IMG/M metagenome (GOLD analysis project Ga0207027, IMG submission 153280) | Enriched cells from forest soil in Barre Woods Harvard Forest LTER site, Petersham, Massachusetts, United States -... | ecosystem: Environmental > Terrestrial > Soil > Temperate forest >... | reverse complement strand
ATGGCAAAACTGTAGCGGCAATGGATATTTTAGCACCGGGTATTGGTGAAATTGTAGGCGGCTCTCAAAGAGAAGAACGTTACGATAAACTCATCCAACGCATGGAAGAAATGCATGTGCCTGCTGAAGAATTATCGTGGTATTTAGATACAAGAAGATTTGGTGCTTGTCCGCATGCAGGCTTCGGACTTGGGTTTGAGCGTTTGGTACAATTTGTTACCGGTATGGGAAATATCAGGGATGTAATTCCTTTCCCCAGATATCCTAAAAGTGCTGAATTTTAACTACTATTTTAATCCTTACCCAACCTTTTTAATAGTACAGCAGTATATGTAAGTAAATAACTAAATTTAATAAAACGTTTTACTTAAGTTTACAAAAACTAATCAAATATGAAAGCGATTAAACATCTAATGCTATTAATCATTGGATTAAGCTCTGTAGCTTTTTTCTCCTGCAAAAAAAATCACAATGGCACTGCAAGTTCTTCACTTCCCAAGTATGAAAAACGTTGGAATATTTCAGATTCTCTTTCGCATAGGCCAGCTATTTCGACTCCAACTAACAAAGGAACTTTTTTACATACAGGTACTAAATTAGCACACAGACCAGAACAAGATAGCCTTCCCAATTACTCTGCAATCGAATTTTTGATCAACAGCTATGTTATCTTTTTTCAAGATGGTACCGTACAGGTAGGTCAGTATACCGCAACAAATGATACCACATTAGTTTTAGATTCTGTAGGAACAGTACGAATCACATCAATATCGGCTGCAACATTCAGCTTTACATTAACACCTATTGATGGAGCTACTCCAATTTCAATTACAGCAACAGCCGCAGGTCCTATTGCTAATTTCACATCTACTGCAGATATTGCTCTTATATCTACTACATGGAAAATTGATTCTACAACTCTTTATCTCCCTGTTGATACTAGCGGTTGGGATTTAAATGATCCGACTATTACAGCGACTTATGCTTTATTCTCACCATATGGTACATATCTCGTAAGAAATATTTATACAGATGGACACGAAGATTATGAAACAAATACATGGATGTGGACAAACACCGACCATACCGGACTTTGTTATGGTAATTGGGATGGGCAAAATATTTCAAGTTGCGATAGTTTAGGATCAGTTAAATTCACTAGCTATGTTGCGCCATATACTAAACTAATAATGGATGAAACGGATAGTACTTACCCTTTCCGATACTATTTAAGCAAGCAATAGTCATTTATACTAATTACTAGAAAATGCTAGATCATAGCATACAGCAAGGTTGTCAGCTACATTTTATTACCAAATTATTATAATAGGGATATCTTAACAGGATATCCCTATTTTTTTATATTTTAGTAAAACAATATTTAATCTTTAAAAACATCTCTAATGGAAACAACTAATTATCAACTTTCTTTTTTTGGAAAAGGCGGCGACTTCTTTAAAATAAAGATCGTCAACATTATCTTCTCAATTTGTACACTTGGTTTATACTATCCCTGGGCCAAAGCAAAAACATTGAGTTATTTGTACAGCCATACTTCTTTTGAAGATCAGCCATTTGCTTTTACCGGAACAGGTAAGGAAATGTTTAGGGGCTTTATTAAAGCAGTTGCATTTTTTCTAATTGTATACGGATTACTTTTTGTACTATCATTAAACGGACACCCTATTGTCGGAATTATAATTGCATATGTGCTTATACTGCTTATTTTACCAATAGCCATACACGGTGCTTATAAATACCGAATGGCTAAAACGACCTGGAGAGGTATTAGGTTTGGATATTTAGGAGATAGAAAAGAATTAGTAATTCTATTTTTAAAAGGTTTTTTCTTGACCATTATAACAGCAGGAATATATGGCGCATGGTTTCATATTAAGCTACGTAAATATATAATATCCCGCATTAGAGTTGGCAATGCCTCTTTTGATTATAAAGGAGAAGGCGCTGAATATTTTTTTCTTCTTATAGGCGGATATTTTTTATCCCTTATAACATTTGGTGTTTATTTTTTTTGGTGGAGAAAGAACCTCTTCGAATATTATATGAATAATCTTGAGATAACTCAGGGGGATAAAAAAGTAGACTTTAAATCAATCATGACAGGCGGTAGTTTTGCCATTCTAATGATTACTAATTTTCTTATTGTAATTTTTACTCTTGGAATAGGTTTTGCCTGGGTAGAAGTAAGGACCTTACAATTTGTTGCACGCAATATTTCGCTTACAGGTGATTACTCTTTTGATGAATTACAACAAACCCAAGAAAATTATACCAACGCAACTGGCGAGGACATTGCGGACTTGCTTGACCTTGGATTTACGATATAATTATAATGAACAATACAGCAGATTTCTTCAATGGTGTTTCAGGCCGTCCTTATAAAGTAAGGGTTGAAATTTCCCGTGAAGAGATCTGTCTTTTTGATGAAGAAAATCTAGCTAATACTTCATTGAAATTTCCTTTAGCTCAATGCCATTACACACTTTCGCCAACCAAAATCTTCGTTTATTTAACAGAAGGATTTGATATTTATATTTCGGTATCAACCAATACCAATCTTTACCAGAATCTATACGCTATTTTAAAAACCAACAAACCACTTAACTGGTACAACAAATTATTACAACAAAATAAAATAGCACTCTTTATTCTTTTAATAACGTTAGTATGTGGCATCTATTTCGCTTTAACAGAACTTGTTCCTTTGGCAGTTGTTACATTTATTTCTGCAAAACAAGAAACCGCCATTGGTGAAACAATGTATCGATCAATCGTGAAAGATGCTACAATTGATACTGCACTCAGTAACCTATCAACACAGTTCATTAACAATATCAACCTTAGCGAAAAGTATCCGTTACAAGTTACAGTACTAACAGATAGCGAGGTAAATGCATTTGCATTGCCAGGTGGCCACATTGTTGTATTCTCAGGCATATTACCATATATGCATAGTCCTGAAGAGTTTGTAGCTTTATTATCACACGAATCATCACATATCAATAAACGGCATAGTTTAAAAGCGATCGCATCAAGCGTTAGTTCTTCATTTGCTTTATCAATTATATTGAACGATGCCGGCGGTATTACAAAAGGAATTATTGAAAATGCCAATTCTATTTATTCATTAGGATACTCAAGAAAATTAGAGCGACAAGCAGATGAAGAAGGTTTAAAGTTGATGGTGAAAAATAATATCGACCCAAAAGGAATGAAACAGCTAATGCAGGACCTGTTAAAAGCTGAGAAAGATATGCCAGCATCCGTTGCATTTTTAAGCAATCATCCGCTCACTAAAGAAAGAATTGAAAACGTAGATGCTTTTATTAAAGCCAATCCGCATTATACAACTACTGATCACCCGAGACTGAAATTAATCTGGAAAGAAATAAAGGCAATAGATGATGACGAAATAAACAACCGCTAAATAAAGATAAACGCGGCAATAAACTGACAAACAGCTCCTAATAATAGTCCCCAATAGATCTCTTTTGGTTGATGATCACTTACAATTAAACGGGCTGTACAAACCAATCCTGCAATTAATAATGCAATGCACAAAGGCACTGTCATCAACATCGTGTTTTGTTGTAGAATAATAATAAACAATCCAAGCATCCCTCCCATTGCAATTGCATGCATACTTATTTTGAAATAGATATTAGCTATTAATGCGGCCGAGGAAACTAAGAAAACACCAAAAATGAACGATGTTAAAATACTGGGCACACCCTTATCATTATTAAAAACCATGTACAACCAGAAAAAATAAATACCACTGGCGATGTATGGAATAATTCTATCCTTCTGCGTTCTGAGAAAAACAGAATCTATAAATTTTAATTGTTTTGAAAGAAAAACTGTAAACAAAGGCAAAAATATAGTTGCATAAGCAACTCTTAATGGCAACCAGAATTTATCGTACGAATCATATCCTGCAAAATAAGATGGATGCACGTATAAAAGAAACAACGAAACGTATAAAGGAATAAATAACGGATGAAAAATGATAGACAATAAATGAGCTAAGACCCTTAGTGCAAGCGGCTGTTCATCTGATTGTTGTATTGTTGTATTGTTCAATTGTTGTATTGTTGATTGACAGTTATTAGAGTACTTTTCTTAATCTTGCTACCGGAACATTTAATTGTTCACGATATTTTGCTACTGTGCGCCTTGCAATGTTGTATCCTTTTTCCTGCAACAACTCTGTAAGCCTTTCGTCGCTTAATGGATTCTTTTTGCTTTCACCCTCGATAAGATCGCTTAATATTTTTTTCACTTCTCTTGTGCTTACTTCTTCACCGCTGTCTGTTTGCAAGCTTTCGCTAAAAAAGAATTTTAAACGATACGTTCCAAATTCTGTCTGCACAAATTTACTATTAGCAACACGACTGATCGTACTTATATCAAGATTTGTTTTTTCTGCAATATCTTTTAATATCATCGGGCGCAATTCCGTTTCATCACCCGTTGTAAAAAAATCATATTGATAATTCATGATCGCATCCATGGTACTTAACAAAGTATGTTGCCTTTGTTTGATCGCATCAATGAACCATTTAGCGGCATCAATTTTTTGCTTGATAAAAATTACCGCTTCTTTTTGACGTTTATCTTTTTTGCTGCCTTTATCGTAATCTTTCAGCATATCGCGATATCCTTCGCTAATACGCAGATCAGGCGCATTTTTACTATTCAGCGTTAATTCCAATTTACCCGCGTTATTTACAATAAAAAAATCAGGCACTACATAACCTTCACCTTTTCCTGAGCCGCCCATATTGCCGCCCGGCTTAGGGTTTAGCTTAACTATCTGACTGATCACAGCACGTAATTCATCATCAGAAAGATTTAATCCACGTTGAATTTTTTCGTAATGTTTTTTGGTAAACTCATCAAAATATTTATCCAATACTTTAATGGCCATCTCTACACTTTGTCCGGATTTTCTTTTTAGTTGCAGCAATAAACATTCCTGCAGATCTCTTGCGCAAACTCCTGCGGGTTCAAACTGCTGTATCTGTGCAATCAACTGTTTAAGTTCTTCTTCTGTTGTATTGATATTTTGGCGAAAGGCAAGATCATCGACAATGGCACTAATATCTCTGCGCAAATAACCATCATCATCCAGGTTACCGATAATTTGTTCGGCTACCATTTGCTGATGGTCATCAAGATTTAATAATCCCAATTGCTCCAACATTAATTCATTAAACCCTGTTTCTACTTTGTGGGGAATCACTTTACCATCGTCAACCTCAGGATAATTATCATCCCTTAATTTATAATCGGCAATATCATCATCTCCATCCTGCACATATTCGCTGATATCAATATTCTCGTATTCATCCTGGCTACCATCCAATTCAAATTCATCTTCTTTTACTTCTTCAAACTCATCCGTCTCATCATTTTTAAATTCATCCACTTCTTCTTCTTCACCCGATTCAAGTGCGGGATTTTCTTCCAGTTCTTCTTTAAGCCGTTCTTCCAATTGCGCAGTAGATACCTGTAGCAACTTCATTAACTGAATTTGCTGCGGCGATAATTTTTGCAGTTGTTTTTGATATAATCCCTGACTGAGAGCCATTGTTTTTTAATATTTTATTTATTTTGTAGTAGCAAATGCTCGCTTAAAACAGATCGTTTAAATTGTATATTGATCTTTCTACAAAAAAAATCTATCCAATATTACACGTAAATAATAAACAATTGAACTTTATTTTGTGAAAGCTATGTAAAAAACAATTTTTTGCATGATTTTTGTGGTATAAATAAATACTTCACTAAGAAAACGCTAAAAAGACTACAAAATTGTCTTAAAATAAAAAAAGACTAATCTTCATTAGTCTGTCAATTTTCATCATTTTATGTCGATATCAATTACTCTACTTTCTTAAAGTGACTGATTTTATCTAATAGTTTATGTAGTGTTTTAGCTTCTGTTAAGGATAAAGATTTTAATATCTCATCCATGTGCTCTTCCTTTTTTGCCAGCTTATCTATAATTTTTACCGCTTTAAGTGTTATAGTAATATCAACTAATCTTTTATCGCCTTTGCAAGGCACTTTTTTTACTAATTTTTTAATAACAAGCCTATCTACAATACGACTGGTATCACTCATTTTATCCAACATCCGTTCGCGTATTTGCAATGTAGATAATGGCACCGGACTTGCTCTTAAAATGCGTAATATATTGTATTGCTGTAGGGTAAGATCTTCTTCTTCGTATATATAGCGTAGTTTCTCGATGACCCAGTTGTATGCCCAAAGGATACTTACAATAGCTTTTTGGCGTTCATTGCTATACTTAATTGTTTTAGGTTTAATTTTAGTCATAAGGGTAATATTGAAGTTAGAGTGTACTTGTATTAAACGGTGAAATTAAATAATTATTCTTTCCAAACAGACGCCCCTTCGCTACAATTTGCGCAAATATCAATATTCTTACGGCTTTTTCTCAGGTCGTTTCTAAATTGTGTATAATTACTGTTTTTCCATATTTCCTTAAAAGACTGTTTTTTTAGATCCCCCAACTGGTGAGTAGCATCTTTATCAAAACAACAGGGAACCACCAATCCATCCCAGGTAATTACATTGGCGTGCTGCAATTTCCAGCAACGATTGGCTAATCTATTTTTTGCAGTATAACTGCCATCTGCATTTTTTTTATATCGGCTGAATTTATCAATGGTCGGTATCAATTTATTAGGGTCCGTTTGATAATCATATACCTGTGCAGTTTTAAAACGCACTTCATCTACACCAACCTCTTCCGCTAATTTTTTAATTTCTTCGATCTGATGTTCATTCGGTTTTACTACTAAGAATTGAAAAAACACAAATGGTGTCTTGCTATTTAATTCCTTCTTCCATTTCACAATATTCTTTGCACCTTGTAAAACCTTTTCTAAATTTCCACCTACGCGATATTGCTGATAAACATCTTGCGTTGTTCCATCAATAGAAATGATCAATCTATCTAAACCGCTTTCAACAGTGCGTTTAGCCACGGCATCAGTTAAATAATGTGCATTAGTAGATGTTGCCGTGTAAATACCTTTTGATGAAGCATAATTCACCATATCTAAAAAATCAGGGTTCAAAAAAGGTTCTCCCTGGAAATAAAAAATAAGGTATAATAATTCTTTATGGATCTCATCGATCGTAGTACGAAAAAAATTTTGTTGCAACATTCCTGTCGGGCGAGTGAAAGCACGTAAGCCACTCGGACATTCAGGACAACGAAGATTACAACTGGTAGTCGGTTCAAAAGAAATGGAAACAGGATAACCCCATTGAACAGGTTTATTTACCAAACGACTTACATAAAAACTACTCAATACTTTTATACCATTCAAAGCTTTTTTGAATGTAAGTTTCTCTAACAGGTTTTTTGTATCGTTCCAATTAAATTGGGGCATACGGCAAAGGTAACTTATCACGCATTAACATGGATTTGTTATAAAATCATACCTATTGGGATAGTTATTGTTACCTTGTAAATAAAATCATTGCTATGAATATGGAACCTGGCATGGAGCCTGATGTTAGAGAATTTTTGGTTCGAATAATGCAAACCATTTCAATGAGTATTGTATGGCTGTTAGTAAATATGACGATCGGTATTTATTTTGACCTTGCCTTTTTTGTTGGCCATCCTTCTATTTGGAATTATGTATTCTATCTATGGTTCCTGATAAGTTTTGGATTACTACTCTACTATTTTCATAAAAAATGGAAAGGAAAATTGTAACCTATTAATGTTCATGAACAGGAGAATATTTATTGCGGTTACAAATTCTATAATTATAAAAATGTGCTGTAACGATCAATACAACTGCTGCCGCCAAAAACCAATATTCTAACCATGGAATAAATTGTTTTAAGATCAGGAAAGAAAACCCCGCAGAAAAAATAACTATAGGAACAAGTGAACGATGATGTTTTGAATATCCATGAAGTAAAGCTGTAGCTCCAACTGCAAACGCTACACCGATCATACTCCACTCAAAAAGATCATTATGGATAATATTAACGCCTAAAATTGGCAAACTTGTCAATATGACCGGCAATATAGCACAATGAATAGCGCAAGCTATGGACGTGGCTATTCCCATTGCATCCCAATTGATTTTTAGCTTCATAATTTAAAGGATGGCAAAGATCCTTTATTTGCAACAATATTGCAAATAAATAGTATTGATTGATAGAACGCTGATCCTTATGATCATTATGAATTTTTTATGATTTGATCCTGACAAGCATAAAAATCTGTGTTCCATCATTATCTGTAACGTAGCTTTGCAAAAATTTACAGGATGAAAAAGCAGTGGTTTTTATACGGAGGTTTTTTTGTGGTATTGCTAGGAGTATTTTATTATTTCGTTTATACACAAATTGATTTTTCAGAATCAGGATTACCTGTCATCAATAATAACATCCAACCTTTTTCTTTTATTGATCAAAATGGAAAAACTATATCTAACAGAGATGTTGAAGGGAAAGTATATGTAGCCAATTATTTTTTTACTACTTGCCAGGGCATTTGTCCGAAGATGAATGCGAATATGCGCAGGGTTTTTGACGAATTTAAAAATGAAAAAGATTTTATGATCTTATCGCATACCTGTATGCCTGAAGTTGATTCAGTTCCTTTATTGAAAAAGTATGAATACAAAATGGTGAATGGAAAATTGGAGCAACGATTAGACTTATCTTATGGAATTATTGCCCCTACTGACTCTACGCTTCCTGTACAAAATAATAACTGGCTCTTTTTAACCGGTAGTAAAGCGTCTTTGTACGATCTGGCGCGCCATAGTTATTTAATTGATAAGGGAGGAAGTGATACAGCATTAAATATCAACGATCAATTTATTCATACGCAACTATTTGCACTCGTTGATAAACAACAACGTGTAAGAGGAATTTATGATGGACTAAAAGAAGAAGAAATACAAAAATTAATTACGGATGCTAAGGCTTTGTTGAAAGAAAAAACGCCGAAGAAAAACTTTCTGAGTAATTAGATAGTTTTATTGCTAAATTGTTGAATTGTTTTTTAAATTCTTCTATTTAACAACGAAACCATTCAACAATTTAACAATTAGAAAAATGGAAAACGAAATACTATCCATATTAAAAAAGAACCAGCTCAGCATTACAGATGGGCGCAGAAAGATATTGGAACTATTTCTCCAAAGCAATGGAGCATTGGCGCATGCGGATATTGAAAAAAATACAGATGCAGCTTTTGATAGAGTAACCGTATATCGTACACTACAAACTTTTGTTGATAAAGGAATTGTGCATCACATCCCTACTACTGATAATTCTATCTTATATGCTTTGTGTAAAGATCAATGCGAAGCTGGTCATCATCATGATAACCATGTACATTTTATTTGTGACAATTGCAATAAAACAATTTGTTTAGAAGATGTAACTGTACCAACTGTAAAACTCCCTAAAGGTTTTAAGCCAAGACATTCAGAGATGGTGGTGAATGGTATTTGCGATGATTGTAAATAATTAACCGTAAATCTTAAATACAATCACGATCGTCAATAGTACTAATGAATGAATAATTGCAGATAATATATTAGTTCTATCCCCTTCAAGAATCTTAAATAGATTAATAAGTAGTAATATAATAATCGTTGGGATTAATAGTATAAATGAAACGGCACCTAGTCCTGGAACACACGGCCCGCTTGGGCTAACTGCGTTCAATAAATATACAACCAAAGTGCTAATACAATAAAATACAATTGTTTTTACTCCCTTTAAAACGCTTTGATTTTCTAATTTCATCTTAATATATTATTATATCTTTTCCATCTCCCCCTTCACAAAATCCATCAACAACTTAATCCTCTCTGGAGAAAAATCAAATTTCAATCCTGCAGTTTCGTACAATTCAGGTAATGTCTTTGTTCCACCTAAACTCAACGCGTTACAATAATTATCTAGAGCTTGCTGTTGATTATTTTTAAACTGCATCCACATTCCGATTGCGCCTAATTGTGCAATACCATATTCAATATAATAAAATGGCACTTCAAATAAATGTAACTGACGCTGCCATGATGTATCGCGATATTTTTCTAATCCTGTTGTATCAACAATACCATCTTTAAATTCATCTAAAATTGAATTCCAGGTAGCTGTTCTTTGTTCAACTGTGTGTTGTGGATTTTCGTAGATCCAATGTTGAAACTTATCAATGATCGCTATCCAGGGGAAAATAGTAATTACTCTTTCCAGCTGATGTTCTTTTGCTCTTTTTAATTCTTCTTTATCAGCAAAAAATACTTCCCAATTTTCCATGCTGAACAATTCCATTGCCATGCTGGCAACTTCTGCAATTTCCATCGGGTATTCTTTAAAACCATTTAACGCTAACGGATGTGCCAAAAAAGAATGTATTGCATGGCCGCCTTCGTGGACCATTGTCGTTACATCCTGCATTTGTCCGGCTGCATTCATAAAAATAAATGGAGCACCACTTTCCGCCAACGGACAATTATATCCTCCAGGAGCCTTTCCCTTCCTGCTTTCCAGGTCAAGGTGTTTTATTTCATTCATCTTTTTAAGGCAATCACCAAAAAACGGACGAAGCTTTGTAAAACACTCAATCGATTTATTGATCAATTCTTCGCTAGTTGTAAATGGACGTAATGGCTCTATTCCTGCAGGTTCTGCATCTAGATCCCAAGGGCGTAATGTATCAACACCTAACTTTTCTTTTTTATGTTGATGGATAATATTTATTAACGGCACTACGTGCAACTTAACAGCTTCGTGAAAAGCGAAACATGCTTCTTTAGTATAATCAAAACGCCCCAATTCTTTAAAACGATAATCGCGGTAATTACTGAAATCTGCATTGATCGCTTCCTGATTACGTTTTTGAATTAGTTGATTGTACAATGTATCCAGCGCATCTTTATCCTGTGATCTTCTTTCCTGAATTTTGTAGTACACCTCTTCTCTTAATTTTCTATCAGGACTCTGTAAAAATTTTGATGCTTGTTGTAAAGTATATTCTTTACCATCCACGGTAACCGACATTTTTCCATTTATAACTCCAAACTGTTGTTGTAAAACAGACAGCTCTGCCTGCAAAGGAATATTTGCTTCACGAAATAATTCGATACTCTTTTTGATGCTACGGAAAAATGTAAAATATTTTTTTTGATCAAGGGCTTTAGTCAACGGATTGCCCACTAATTTTTTGTTGATCGCATCTGCATATGGCTGAATCTTCGGCTGAATTTCCATACAGAAAAAATTAAAATCTTCTTCCAGTTTTTTATTTTCCGTGTCGCAGGTCATTTTTATCTGGCGCCAGCAAGCGTCTTCACTCACCACAGCCTCCAGCTCACTTTGGTCTTTCAACCATTTTTCCAATTCTTCTTTTGTTGTGATATTTCTATCCAACAAATTTTTGAAGTATGGTTCTAAATTTTGCCAATCGGTTATTACAAAATCTTTCGGAACAAAATGACGTTCGATCTTATGTATGTCTGCTGTATAGTTCATAATAGTATAATAAAAGTGAAAAGGAAAAAGTTAAAACCAAAAAGTTGTAAGCCTACAATATAATGCAAGACTTACAACTTATGACTAAATACATATAACTTAACTAAGCCATCTTACGAGGCGAGTTGATCTTTTTTGGTGGTGCTGCTTTTTTTACAGTTGTAGATTTTGCAGTTGCCGGTTTTGCTGCGGCTGTTTTTGCAGGCGCTTTTTCTTTTGGAGCTTTTGCTTCTGCCGATACTTCTGCTGTAGTTTCTTCTTGTGCAGGTGCTTCAGATAATTTTATTTCGATCTTGTTAGCAGTTAAGATCTCTAACCATTTTACCATCTTCTTCATATCGCTGCTGTACACTCTTTCAAAATCCATATCAGGGTATACTTTTTCGAAGTATGCTTTTAATGCTTTGTTGTCCGCTTTTGCATCAGGCACTGCTGTTTTACTTGCCTTCATTGCAGTAAAAACTTCTACCAAATTCACATTGTCTTTTGTGGTAAATATTTCAATGCTTTCCAAATGAGAAAAGCTATGTATACGCGTACTTACAAATTTTGTGCTTTTGTCTTCCAGCGAACGTACTACACCGCCGTCTGCTTTTGACGATAATAATTCATACAAACCACTTAGGCCAGTTATAGAAACAAGTTTGTTATAATCCATTTTGCTTTATTTTTTAGAGAACAAAGATATACTTCTGAAAGCGATTACCCTCTTTGTTATGCAAGAAAATTTTAGGCTGAATTATGGCCATTTTCGCATGATTTTTCCAAATTGTACTTATACCCTACTTTTGCGGCATTATTTTCTGATCAACCCTTAGCAAACCGTTTATCCCAATTATTAGATATTGATTAAACCATTAAGCTGTTTTACCAATCGAATGGAATAAGTGCGATTAATTTAGCACCCTTCGGTATTGAACGTTCAATAAAAATATAAAGTGAAAATATGATAAGGTTCATCTCGTTATTGCTGTTTTTTAGTTTGATTGGATCGGTTGCCATGGCACAGGCCGTAGTTTCAGGATCATTAGTAGATAATGATGATCAATCTATAATAATAGGTGCTACTGTTACGCTTGTTTCTCAAAAAGATTCAACTAAAAAATACCGTGCAGCCTCGGATGATAAAGGGCTATTTAGTTTTTCGGGAGTTGCCTATGATACTTTTACGCTAAAAGTCAATTCACTTGGTTATAGTAAAATAAGACAAACTGTTATTGTTGATAGTGCTGTAAAAAATCTGGGTGCCGTAACTCTTTTTAAATCAGGAAAAGAATTAACTGACGTAGTTGTTGTTGCAGAAGCACCGCCTGTACAACAAAAAGGTGATACAATTCAATATGCTGCCAGTCAATATAAAGTTAACCCTGACGCCACTGCGCAAGACTTGATTACAAAAATGCCGGGTATTACCGTAGATCAGACAGGTACAGTAACTGCACATGGCGACCAGGTAAAATCTGTAACAGTTGACGGAAAGAAATTTTTTGGCGATGATGCTACTGCGGCGTTGCAAAATCTACCTGCAGATATTATTGATAAGATACAGGTGTTTGATAAACTAAGCGACCAGGCTGCATTCACAGGTTTTGATGATGGCAATAGCGTACGTGCCATTAATATTGTTACTAAAGCGGACAAACGTACCGGCCAGTTTGGACGCGTGTTTGCAGGTTATGGTGATGATGGAACCTATAATGCGGGTGGCAATGTAAACTTCTTTAAAAAAGACAGGCGCGTTTCTTTTGTTGGCTTATTCAATAATATCAATCAGCAGAATTTTTCTTCACAGGATCTGTTAGGATTTTCTAACAGTGGCGGCGGCGGAAGAGGTGGTGGCGGACAAAGAACCGGAGGTTCAAGCGTACCGCAAGTAGGCCCGCAAAGCGGTATCAGCGCTACCAATGCAGTTGGTATAAATTATAATGATATGTGGGGTAAAAAACTGGAAGTGATGGGCAGTTATTTTTTTAATAACAGTAATGTAAATAACAACCAGATATCTAACACACAATATTTTTTAAGTGATACCAGCAACAGATTCCAAAATGTTGATCAAAACACTAGATCACGAACAAAGAATTTTAATCACCGTATCAATTTACGTTTTGATTACACATTCGATTCTTCCAATTTACTAACTATAACGCCTGTACTAAGTTTTCAAAAAAATCAATCTTCTACGAGAATAAACGGAAGTACTTATTTAGCAAGTCCGTCTACTGTAAATGATACCACAGCAACTACAGCAAATAATACAGGTGCCAACGCAAATGGTTATAATATTGCTAATAACATTTTATTCAGACATGCTTTTGCAAAAAAAGGCAGAACAATATCATTCAATCTGGGCACAACTTTCACTAAAAATGACGGCAATACAAATCAACAAGATTCTACAAAATATTATCAAGACACTACTAATATCAACGATTCTTCACAAAATTTTATAACCAATACTACCAGTAATGGATATCAACTATCTGCTAACGTTGCATATACTGAACCTATTGGTAAAAAAGGACAATTACAATTGAATTATTCTCCAGGTTATACCGACAACAAAGCAAATACAAGTTATTATCCCTACGACTCAGTTACCAAAAAATATTCGAATTTTGCTGACACTCGTTTTTCTAATGATTTTGACAATACTGTTACAACACAAAGTGGTGGAGTTTCTTATCGTATTGGCGACAGGAACAATATGTTGGCTGTTGGTGTAACTTATCTCAACACATTTTTGCATAGTAATCAAACATTTCCTTTAGATACAATAGTTAACAGATCTTTCAATAATGTGTTACCAAATTTAATGTGGCGAAAAAAAATATCTTCAAAAGCAACATTAAGAATTTTGTATAGGGAATCTACAACTGTACCAACCATCAGTCAATTACAAAATGTAATAAATATCTCAAATAGCTTATTTCTTACAACAGGTAATCCTCTTTTAAAACAACAGACAGGCAATACTCTTAGCACAAGATATACATTTACCAATACACAAAAGGGAACAAGCTTTTTTGCTAATGTTTATTTACAACAAATTAGTAATTATATAGGAAGCAATACACTTATTGCACCAAAAGATACTATACTAAATAATACCATCATACTGAAACAAGGCTCTCAACTTACTAAACCTGTTAACCTAGATGGCTATATTAGTTTACGTTCATTCTTTACTTATGGCTTACCGTTGAAGTTTATTAAATCGACAATAAACCTAAATGCAGGTTTTTCTTTGTCAACTATTCCTGGAATTGTTAACTATGCAAAGACCATTTCGAATAACTATGCTTATAACGGTGGTCTTGTTATTGCAAGTAATATCAGTCAGTATATTGATTTCACTTTATCATATTCCGGCACTTATAATGTGATCCAGCCGCAGACTAATAAAAATTACTTCTCGCAAATGATAGATGTGAAATTTAATTTGTTAGATAAAAAAGGTTGGTTCTTTAATAATGATCTATCCAATCAATCTTATTCAGGACTTAGTAGTGGATTCAACCAAAGCTACTGGTTATGGAACATCGCCTTTGGGAAAAAATTCCTGAAAGATCAGAATGGCGAACTAAAATTATCGGTGTTTGATCTGTTGAATCAAAATCAAAGTATTGTACGTACGGTTACAGGAACATATATTGAAGATGATCAGAACTTAGTATTAAAGCAATACTTTATGCTAACGTTTACGTATAAATTAAAAAGCTTTGGAACACCGCCGCCAGCAAAACAAAGAGGTGGTGGTAATTATCATAGAATGGGCGGACCTGGGTTTTAGTTGTCTGAACGAGGATTTGGAAGGATTGATTTGATTTTGAGGATACGAGTTAGAAAATCCCAAAATCCTTAAAATCATCCCAAATCTGCGTTCAGACAAAATCTATAACGTTTCCAATTCATGCAACATATTTTTCAAACGTTCATTCATCGTTTCAAAATCTGTGTAACCTTTTGAAACTAAATAAAATTTAGATTCATTTTCCTGCAATAAAACACAAGGAAAACCATTTACCTGTAACTGTTTGCATAATGCAAATTCGTAGTAAGCTCTTTCTTTAAATTCTTCACTCTTGAGTTGTTCGTAAAATTTATCGGCGGGAATATTATACTTTTCCAATAGATGACGATAAGCTTCGTTATCGTCCAGATCTCTTCCTTCATAATTTAATGCATATTGCAGATCGCTTGCAAAAGCAACTTGTTGCTCAGGATAATATTCTTTAAACACACATAAAGCAATAGCCGGTTTTTCAGAATTCATTTGCCAATCACTTTTATCAGGATTGTTGATGTGCCACAAAAAATCTTCGCCGAATTTAATGCCGGATAATTCTTCTACCCTTTTATAGGCAGTTTGTATGTAACCGGCAATTCTTTCAATCGGCTGTACTTGTTCTCCGATCATCATTCCGCCACTTAGCACTTCAAAGTCTAGTTCATTTTTATATTGTTCGGCAATTTTTTTCATTACCGGACTAAACCCATAACACCAACCACAGTAGGCATCATAACAATAAAAAAGTACATGTTTTTTCATCTTTCAAAATTCGTTCTTTACAATTAAATTATTCAGGTTTTTCTTCAGCTTCAACAATTACAGGTTCTTTTTTTATACTCATCATTCCAAACATCATCACCAAAACACTCAGTATAATAACTTGTATAACTAATGATCGATTGACCATTGGTATTTTTTGCGCGACAGGAATAGAAAAGAAAAGTAAGATTGTAACGAGTCCTCTCGGTGCAATAA